>Ga0210403_10000004_pt1 | contig 292171 bp, 275 predicted proteins | sample IncBWC19MmetaG_FD_150863 | JGI IMG/M metagenome (GOLD analysis project Ga0210403, IMG submission 150863) | Forest soil microbial communities from Barre Woods Harvard Forest LTER site, Petersham, Massachusetts, United States - Inc-BW-C-19-M | ecosystem: Environmental > Terrestrial > Soil >... | reverse complement strand
TGAGGTTGCGCTGCACGCCATCGGAAATCGGCGAGCAGCCGGTGGCTTGCGCGCCGAAGAATTTGACTGGCTTCGGTTCGACCCAGCCGAGGGTGACCAGTTCGCGGAAGGCTTTGGCAATTTTTGTGATGAGCGAGCCACCGGCCATGGGCACGACAACATTGTCGGGCAGCGTCCAGCCAAGTTGTTCGGCGATTTCGTAGCCATGCGTTTTCGAGCCTTCGGAATAGTAGGGGCGCAGATTCACGTTAACGAGGCCCCACTGGAAGCGGTCGGCGATTTGCGCGCACAGGCGATTGACGTGATCGTAGTTGCCGTTGATGCGCACGATGCGCGCGCCGTAGACCGCGGTGTTGAGCACCTTGGCGGGTTCGAGGTCGGCGGGAATGAAAACGCAGGCGTCGAAGCCTTGTTGAGCGGCTTGCGCGGCGACGGCGTTGGCGAGATTACCGGTCGAAGAGCAGCCGACCGTGGTGAAATTAAATCGCCGTGCGGCGGAGAGCGCAGTGGCGACGACGCGATCTTTAAACGAGAGAGAAGGGAAGCACACAGCGTCATTTTTGAAATAGAGATTCTTCAAGCCCCATTTTGCGGCGAGTTTGCGCGAAGCCACCAGCGGCGTGCCGCCAACGGCGTTGGGACCGACGAAGCCTTCCGGGAGAGGAAGAAGTTCGGCATACCGCCACATATTGAAGTCGCGGCCGGCAAGATTCTCGCGGCGAACGGTTTTCTTGAGGGAATCGTAATCGTAGGCGACTTCGAGCGGGGAGAAACAGTCTTCGCAGAACGAGCGTGGGATATTGCCCCAGGTTTTGCCGCATTCGCGACAGCGGAGTTGGTACTGGTCGGACATAACGCACCTTTCGGACCGCAGTTGTAGCGGCCGCCTTCTGAGGCGGGCGCCTTGGCTTATGCGCCGCGTGGAATTCAATTAGGGCAGCAGGGAGGGGAGAAACGAAAAACCCTCCGTGCCAAAGTGCTCGGAGGGTCTCAGAAAATCTTCTGGGAAACTCGAAAAGCTCTTTAGCAGTTTTTTACGTGGAGCAAGTTGCCCTAAATCGCCACGTGTCGCCGCAACCGCAGCTACATCTTTTATGCCTCAGCCTGGAGCGGATGTCAAGAGCGACATTCGCCTTAGAAGCAGGTTCAATTTTAGAAGCAGGTTTAATTCTTCTGCAATCAAACCCGGCGCGGCCTTGCATTCCGCAGGAAGGCGTGACCTCAGCAGATTCTCACTTCATTGGGCCGTTCCCTTCGGCCCGGACTGCGCCTGCGACCAGTTGTGTTCAAACGTGCGCCACAGGGACACGTCGCCGAAGCCAAGAGAGTTCCACCAGGTGTCGAGCATGGAGCGATCGAGGCGCAGGATTCCTTCGCGAGTCACGCCCGCGGGCGGCGGAGCGAGTGCGGCCAGGCGCTCAAAGACGCTAACGCGATCCGGGTCGTCTACACGCGAAAGCAGATGCCAGAGAGTAAGAGCGTCAATCTTGCGGGCATCCGTGAGGAGAATGCCGAGGAGTGCATTGCGCTCCGCAGGCGTGGTGGCTTCAAAGTCAAAGCGAGACAAGGCCTCGCGAAACGCCGGCGTCGCATCTTCAAGATACGGCGTGCCCGGGCCGATCTTTGGCCGCGTAGCGCAGACCGCGCCAGCCGGAATGAAAGACTCGTGGCCGTTCAACTTGAACCCTACCCAGCCGACCCTGGTGCGTAAGAGCCCGGCTCCGGAATCGTCGACGTGCAGCGTGTAGATGCATCCGAGATCCACGGCAGTGGCGGAAGGCGTATCCACGACAAATTCGCCCGGTGGCGCCCAGATGGTCGCATGAATCGTGCCGCGCTCCAGGGAAAGCCGCTTGCGGACAGGGCCGTTGCTGACGAGACGGACACGCGATCCAGCGTCCACTTCAACGCTGCCAGTTTCCTCGAGAGAGAGAGTGGCGCGCGACGAACGGTCCGTCTCCAGCAATTGCCCGACGCCCAGTTTGCCCACGCCGGCCTTTGCGCCGATAGTTTTCGAACCCACGCGCGGCGCGCCTTCCAGCCGCGCCACTTCCCAGGACGGACCCTGCTGGACAACTGGTTTCGAACGCAGATAGAAGTAAATGGTTGCGGCAATCAGGATGCCTGCGGCCACGGCCGCGACCTGGAACGAAAACCGCCACGGTGAAGAGCGCGAGCGCTTCCCAGCGCGAATCTCAGGGAGCTGATCAAACGCGGGCGCCGGCTGCTTGTGGCGGTAACGCCCCAGCGCGGTTTCGAGTTTTTGAATTTCAGGGTCCGGCTCGCCGGAGCCATCCCACAAGTAATCATCTTTCATTGCTTATACCTTTTGCGTACTGCTGGGTCCTGCCCATTCGCATTTTCTCCGTGACTCACACTGCTCGAGGGCTCTCGCGCTGCACGCCCTGCCCCAGCTTTTCACGCAACAACTGCATGCCACGGCAAAGGTTGACGCGAACCGAACCATGGGTGAGACCTGTGCGCGCGGCGATCTCCGGGCCCGTCATTCCCTCCACCAGCCGCAGGATCAGCGGCTCGCGATAGGTCTCCGGAAGATTGCGAATCAATTCCAAAATGATCGCCGCCTGCTGCTCCTGAGCGTGATCGTTCCCGCGTTCCGCACTTTCAATCTCTAAAACCGGCTCGGTCCGGGCCGCCTCCGGGCCAGCCTTGCGGTAATAGTCATTGGCACGATTGCGGGTAATGGTGGCCAGCCAGGCTCCAAATCGGGCAATATCCCGCAGGGCATGAAGCTGGCGAAGCGCTGAAAGAAACACTTCCTGAACGAGGTCGTCCACTTCGCGCGGGGGAACACGCGCGAGAAGAATCCCGTGGACCATGCGGGCGTAGCGGTCGTACAAGCGGCCGAAGGCGGCGCGGTCACCTTCACGGGCCGCGCGGATCAGCCCGTGTTCCTCGGCCGGATTGGGGACTTGTAGGACCGTCACGATCTGACGTTCCACGCTTGCCATTTGGAAGTCAACCCTGTATCCCACACCCAGGCCACCGAAAGAGCCAGGACTCGCTATCCAAGACGCAATCGAGGAGGGAAGTGTTAACAAGGCTGTTCTGTTCCAGCAAGTGGAAGGAAGGCAAATGGCCCTGAGAATCCAGACGGTTACGCGATGCAAGGAAGAGATTTACCGGCTTTGACAACAAATTCAGGGTTTCTTGCGTCCAATGGAGGGGAGAACAAAAATCGCAACGCACCCCGGCCGTTGGGGCAGTTATCGCTCTGGTGCATCGCTAAGAGACGGCAACCTCGTGCAATCTGCGGTGTTATACTCTTAGGCAGTACCCGGTAGCAGCGGACCCAGCCGGGGAGAGGTCGTCTCACGCGAGCAGGGCTATGTCCCAGGAAGACAGGAGCAGGGAAAATGGGAGAGCAAGTGAAAGAACTTTTTGATTGGGCGCGCCGGCGCAAGATTGTCGTTTCGGTGCTCGTAGTGTTCACGCTGGGGATCGGGATTTTGATCGGGTCGGTTGTTTCAGGCCGCGTCTCGGCGATGAAGACCTTGGGATTCTCGGGCACAACGGCGACGGCGCTCGCCGTGCCGGATCCGATTCCGTCCTCGAGCTCCTTTGCATCGATTGTCAATCGCGTGGAGCCCGCGGTGGTCAACATCGCGACCACGCAAGTGTTGGAGCGCAAGCAGACCTCTAAAAAGCGGCGCTCGCAGCCCTACGACCAGGACGACCCCATGCAGGACTTCTTCGATCGCTTCTTTGACGGGCGCTCGGACGGGCCGCCGCAAGCGGAACGCAGCCTGGGCTCCGGCGTAATCGTGGACAAGCGCGGGTACATTCTCACGAACAATCACGTTGTCGAGCAGGCCACGAAAATCCAGGTCCAACTAAATGGCGACACCAACCGCTACATCGCGAAAGTCGTAGGCGTGGACGAGGATACGGACCTGGCGGTAATCAAGATTGATGCCAACAAAGAGCTGCCGACCGCGAAACTGGGCAACTCCGATGGAGTGCAGGTTGGCGATTGGGTTCTGGCTATCGGCAGCCCGTTTGGATTGCAAGCTACGGTCACCGCGGGAATCATTAGCGCGAAGGACCGCGGTGGAATCGGACAACAGTTTCAGAGGTTCCTGCAAACGGATGCCGCCATCAACCCTGGGAACTCGGGCGGACCGCTGGTGGATCTTGCCGGGCAGGTGATTGGAATTAACACCGCCATCATCACCGGCAGCCGCGGTTATGAAGGAGTCGGCTTCGCCCTTCCCTCGAGCACGGCCATCAACGTGTACGACCAGATCATCAAGCAGGGACGCGTAACCCGCGGCTCGATCGGCGTGAGTTTCCAGGAAGAGTTGAGCACGAACACCATCACCTTGAAGTCTCTGGGCGCGCCGTACGGCGTGGTGATCGAAGGAGTCGAGCCGGGAAGTCCCGCCGAAAAGGCCGGACTGAAGGGCGGCGACGTAATTACGAGCGTGAACGGGAAGCCGGTAAAAACGGGCAACGACCTGGTAAATCCCATCGCGCAAGCGCAGATCGGCAGCAAAGTGGCTCTGACCTACGTCCGCGACCGCGCGCAAAAGGAAACTACCGCGACGGTCGAAGACCGCACACGCGTGTTCCCAAACTCGGCGGGCCGCATGGGCGAGCAGCCGGGCGAAGCCGCGCCGGCCGAATTCGGCTTGCACGTGGAAGAACTGACACCGGATCGCGGCCGTCGCGTGGGCGTGGAAGCGCAAAAGGGCGTTCTGGTCACCGAAGTCGATCCCGCGACCTTTGCGGATGATCTCGGTTTCGGCCGCGGAGACGTGATCGCCGATATCAACCGCGCAGCCGTCACCACCGTTGCCGAGTATCGCAAGGCTGTTTCGACCTTGAAGCCCGGCGAGGAAGTCGTATTCAAGGTTCTGCGGCGGCAAGATAGCGACCGCATCCTGACGCTTTATCTGTCTGGGAAAGTCCCGGCGGACAATCAGCACTAGAGCTTTAACAACAAACTAGACCGCCTATGCGAGTCCGAAAAGCGACCCACCTGGCCCTGACGCTGCTTTTGGCAGCAGGGCTGGGTGTGTCAGCGGGCTCCGCAAAGGCGCAAACCACATCGCAAAAAAAGCCCACTCCTTCTAAGTCTCGGGGAACTACGCACCGTTCGAAAGTATCTAGAAAATCCAGCCGGCGGGAGCGGGGGCAGAAAGCGCCCACTCCCGAACGCATTTCCGAAATTCAGCAAGCGTTGGGAAAAGATGGCTCGTACACGGCCACGCCGAACGGAAAATGGGACGCTTCCACCGTGGACGCGCTGACAAAATTCCAGCAGTCGCATGGGCTGAGTCCAACGGGGAAGCTCAACGCAAAAACGCTCCAGCTTTTGGGTCTCGGCTCCAGCACGGCCGGTGTGGCTCCGCCGATGCCTCCCATGAGTTCATCCACCGCAACCATCGCGCCAGCCCTGCCTCGCCAGAAGTAGCCGCCTTTTCTTCCTGATTGCATTCCATCTTCAACTGATTTAGAAGTCGTTCACCGCGCGGCTTGCCGCTGTGCGGGAAAAGGGGTATGCATCATGAAACCGCTGCGGTTTTTTGTCGGGATTGTTTTTGCTGCGTTTCTTGCGAGTGGAGTTTGCGCGCAGGAAAAGCCGAACACGAAAACGATGAAGGCCGTGCGCTTCGGAAAATTGTGGGATGCCAAGGGCAAGCTTTGGACGAACGCCATCGTGATCGTGGAAGGCGACAAGATTCGCAGTGTAACAACGGACGCGTCCGCCATTCCTGCGGGGGCGGAGATCATCGACCTCTCGAAATTCACGGGACTCCCCGGCCTGATAGACGTCCACACGCACATGACCATGTACACCGACGAAACGCCCGGCGAGCCTATGCTGAAGCAGCTCGTGAATAATCCGCCCGCTGTGGAAGTATTTCTCGCGCGCAAGGGAGCCATGCGCACCCTCGCAGCAGGCGTGACCACCGTTCGCGATCTCGGCGCGGATCAGTACATGGATATCGCCATGCGCGATTTGATCAGTCGCGGCGAAATGATCGGCCCGCGCATGTTCGTCGTTGGCTACGGGCTTTACATCACGAACACTCCGTACAAGCCAGGTTTGAATCCGCCCGCAGGCGGAATTGCCGATGGCGTTCCCGAAGTGCTGCGAGCTGTGCGCCAGCAGATCGCCGCGGGCGCGGACTTGATCAAGATGTACGCCTCCACCGGCACCGACGATGACGTAACGGGATTTCAGACCTACAGCTACGAGGAGATCAAGGCGGCCGTGGATGCTGCTCATCAATTCGGAAAGAAAATCGCGATTCACTCCTATGGCCCGGACGGCGCGCTCGACGCGGTGCGCGCCGGCACCGATTCTCTGGAACACGCTACCGACATGGACGACGCAACGATCCAGGAAATGGTGAAACACGGAACGTTCTACGTTCCCACGATTGATCACAACCGCTATTACCTGGACAACTGGCAGAAGATTGGCTATGCGAACGGCTTTCAGGAGAAGACGAAGGCGTTCATTGAGCGCAACCTGGAGACGGCGCGGAAGGCGCATAAAGCCGGAGTGAAATTCGCGATGGGCTCGGACGCGATTTACACCATGTTCGGAGAGAACACGCGAGAGCTGGGGTGGTTCGTGAAGGCGGGAATGACGCCGGAGCAGGCGCTGCGAACGGCAACGACGAATGCAGCTGAATTACTTGGAAGGGAAAAAGAACTCGGGGCGGTCGCGCCGGGTTATTTTGGCGACTTGGTGGCGGTAGAAGGCGATCCACTGGCGGATATCGATGTCGCGATTTATAAGGTGAAGTGGGTGATGAAAGGCGGCGCGGTGGTCGCCGACAAAACGAAAACTCCACTCCGCTAGATAAGAAGGGCAAGCGGGTGTGGGGCCGGCGGCTTAGCTGCGGTTTTTGTCTAGGGCACGCACGCGTTGAAGGAAACTTTGGTGGAGTTCCCGGCTGCAGCGGAAATTTGTTTTCGTTGCGAGCTGCTGGTACGCGGCGGCAGCGTCGATCAAGCTTTTCTGGGCAGCAGCAAGGAGTACGCCAAGCGTCCCAGTCGTAGCCAAGCCGCGGCGTTTTGCCCCCAAGCGTCCGCGTCGTTCGTCCATCAACAAGGTGAGATGGGTCACCTCCCTAGCGTTCTTCAGGAAAATGTGATTCATGGCCGGCTACACACTTCCAGCGCCCATCGCGATAGACAAAAATATCCGTAAAGCGATTCTTCGCATGGAAATTCCCGTCATCGCTCCTTATCCCGCCCAGCCCGCGGACATACCCGAAATTCCCATACACGTGCGCATGCAAGTCAGACAATTCGAAGTGAACGGTGCTCGGAGTCGCGGTGCTCGCCAGCATTGCGCGGCGGTCGATCAGTGAGCCATCAAAGTCAGCCTCTTCGAATTCATCTGCCAGAATGCTCCCCAGCGCAGCCATATCGTGCTGCTCCACAGCTCGCAGCCACACTTGTTCGATCTGAACCAGCGCCGCTGGATCCTTCCGCTGACCCGTTGGGCAACCTGGGCCAAGCGCCAATGAACACAACAGCAACAAGGGGAAGACACGTTTCACGGGCACTCCATTCCTCGGCCGTCAGGCCGCAACCGCCAGACATTCTGACTCCGGGGACAGTTAATCTATTCCCTTTCGCGGGTCAGTGCGGATATCCGTGAGCTCTGAACAACATGAAATGGGTCATGAAGGGCGGGGCGGTGGTGGCGGACAAGACCAAGGGACAAGTTCGCCGGTGAAAGACCGAAGCGCAGAAGGCGTTTAGAGTGGTCACAGCTCGATCTCGCCTCGGCAGCGCCGAAAGGGAAACAGGGACCGGGTTTGACCGCATCGTGAGGCAACGGTAGAATTTAGATTCCACGCGGTAGCGTCTCGCGTTCGAACCTGCAGAGGACCAGACGACCAACCAGGCGGCACGTTTCAAGGATTGAGGAGGAAGTATGGCTACAGCAGTTGCTCCCCGGATGTTCAAGAATTTTATTAACGGCGAGTGGGTGGAATCTCGCAGCGGAAAGGCCTATGAAAACCGCAATCCCGCGAACACCGATGAGCTGATCGGTATGTTTGTCTCCTCCACCGACGAAGACGTGAACGCCGCCGTGGATGCCGCGAAAGAAGCCTACAAGTCCTGGCGCCTGGTCCCCGCGCCAAAGCGCGCGGAGATTCTATTCCGCGCCGCGGAGTTGCTGCTCGAACGCAAGGAAGAGTTTTCCAAGGACATGACAAGGGAAATGGGCAAAGTCCTGGCAGAAACCCGCGGCGACGTCCAGGAAGCCATTGACATGACCTATTACATGGCCGGCGAAGGCCGCCGCCTGTTCGGCCAAACCACTCCCTCGGAGCTTCCCAACAAATTCGCGATGAGCGTGCGCCAGTCCATCGGGGTCTGCGGCATGATCACCCCATGGAATTTCCCGATGGCCATTCCTTCCTGGAAGATGATGCCCGCACTCATCAGCGGAAATACAGTTGTGCTCAAGCCCGCGGAAGATACGCCCCTCTCGTCTTATCACCTCGTCCAGATTCTGACCGAAGCTGGCGTCCCGCGCGGCGTCGTGAACCTGGTTAGCGGCGATGGACCCGGCGCAGGCGCCCCTTTGTCGCAGCACAAGGAAGTCCCCGTCGTGAGCTTCACAGGTTCGTCATCCGTTGGACGGATTATCGCGCAAGCGTGTGCCCCGGAGTTCAAACACTGCAGCCTGGAGATGGGCGGCAAAAACATCATCATCGTGATGGAAGATGCGAATCTGGATCTGGCCGTAGATGGAGCGATCTGGGGCGGATTCGGCACCACTGGACAGCGCTGCACCGCCGCCAGCCGCGTGGCCGTCCACAAGAGCGTCTACAAAGAGTTTGTCGATCGCTTTGTGGACCGTGCCAAGTCTCTGAAAGTCGGGAACGGTTTGGACGCTTCGACGGACATGGGGCCCTGCGTCAACGAACAGCAGCTGAAAACCGTGATGAGTTACGTTGAAATCGGGAAAAATGAAGGCGCAAAGTTGCTCACCGGCGGCAATCGCCTGGAAGGCGACGGCTACGCAAAAGGCTGGTTTCATGCAGCGACTGTGTTCGGCGATTGCTCGCCCAAAATGCGCATCGCACAGGAAGAAATCTTTGGCCCCGTCGTGTCGGTAATCCCCTTCGACACACTGGAACAGGCAATCGAAATCGCGAACGCCGTTCCATACGGATTGTCCGCTTCCATCTACACGCGCAACGTGAATCGCGCCTTCCAGGCCACCCGCGATCTCTACACCGGCATCGTCTACGTCAATGCCCCGACCATCGGCGCGGAAACGCATCTCCCCTTTGGGGGCACTAAGCAGACGGGCAACGGCCACCGCGAAGCGGCCATTGCCGCCATCGATTTCTTCACCGAGTGGAAAACCATTTATATCGACTATTCGGACAAGCTCCAACGCGCTCAAATCGATAACGCCTAGCCCAGGCACGCGTTGACCGCGCTTGACAGCCTTCCTACAATATAGATAGCGCTCTTTAGCACTTGGAGTAGAGTGCTGCTATGAGGAATTCGGCTCTTCAAGAACGGCGGAACCGCCAGATTCTGGCAGACATTGTCCGTGCGTATATCGAAACGGGTGAACCGGTATCGTCGCGCGCGATTTCGAAGGGCTTCGAAGAGACCCTAAGCACCGCCACAATCCGCAACGTTATGGCGGACCTGGAGGACGGCGGGTTTCTGTATCAGCCGCACACTTCCGCCGGACGAGTCCCAACCGCGGCGGCGTACCGTTTTTTCGCGCAGGAAATCGCTTCGCAAGCGACCATCACCGCCGTGGATCGCGAATGGATTCAACGCGAGATGGGCGGAGCCACCAGCGCCTCGGAAATCACCGAGCGCGCCGGTCATGTGCTGGCGGAGGTTTCGAACGGGCTCGGCATCATCGTTTCGCCGCCGCTTAGCAAAACCGTCCTGGAACACGCGCGCATGTGGCTGCTCCCGGATGGCCGCGTAGTCGTCGTGCTCATTTCTCCCGGCGGTAATACGCGGGATAAAGTGTTGCGTCCGCACCGCATGTTTACCCAGGTCGAACTGGACGCCACCGCGGACTTTTTGAACCGGCAATATTCCGGCTGGACGCTCGAAGCTATCCGCGCCGATTTGTTGCAAAAGCTCGCCACCGAGCGCGAGCGCTACGAAGGCATTGTGCAGAGTGCCCTTACGCTTTGCGATCCCGCGGTACTCGGCGATGAATCGGCCTTGCACGTCCACGTGGAAGGCACCGCCCAAATCGTTGGCGCGGCCGATTTTGCGAGCCAGGCGCAATTGCGCGATTTGCTTGCGGCCATCGAGGAAAAGCATCGCCTGGTAACGGTGCTGAACGCTTGCATCGAGACCCCCGAACCCGTTCACGTGCAAATCGGCGTGAAGGAAATCTCCGAAGCTGGAGAAAACCTAGCGCTGATCAGCGCCGCGTACACGCGCAAAGATCAGGTGCAAGGCTCGCTCGGCGTGCTAGGCCCGACGCGCATGCATTATGAGCGCGCCATGACCGCTGTGGCGTACGTAGCCCAGCTTTTCAGCGAAGCATTGAGCAAAACGTGAAAAATTATTGGCATAGGAGAAACGCGAACGTGGGCGACAAAGACGTGAAGATCAATATCAACATTGGCAAAAATGCGGACAGCGCGACTCCCGATCAATCCGCAGAGGCGCAGGCCATCGCTGCGGATTCCGCGAAAGCCGACACCGAAATGGCCAAGCTAGCCGCGGACTTTGACGAATTGCGCCAAACGCTGCTCCGGCGCCAGGCCGACTTCGACAATTACCGCAAGCGGATTGAAAAAGAGCGGTCCGAAGACTCCAAACGCGCGACCGCCCGTGTCATCGAAGGACTCATCCCGGTCATTGATAGTTTTGAGAGCGCTCTCGCCGCTCATCGAGAAACGGAATACGAAAACTATCGCAAGGGCTTCGAGCTGATACACCGACAGCTTCTGGACAACCTGACGAAGTTGGGCGTGGAGCGCATCGATCCCCTCGGAAAGCCCTTCGATCCCCACCTGCACCAGGCTCTGGATCGCGCCGAAACGACCGATCATGCCGATGGCACGATTCTGCAGGTTTTCCAGCCGGGATACGTTTTTCATGGACGGGTGCTGCGTCCTGCAATGGTCCGTGTAGCGGTGCATCCGAATCCCGCATCCAAACAAGCTGTAAACTAATTAAAGGAGCTCAAGAGTTTTCATGGCCAAAGGAAGTCAACGCGATTATTACGAAGTGCTTGCCGTTTCGCGGACGGCATCGGTCGATGAGATCAAGTCCGCCTACCGCAAAGCTGCGCTCAAATGGCATCCCGACCGCAGCCCGGAGAACAAAGCCGAGGCGGAAGTAAAATTCCGGGAGTGCACCGAAGCCTACAGCGTCCTAAGCGACCAGCAGAAAAGGCAAATCTACGACACGTACGGGCATGCCGGTCTCTCCAGCGCAAGCGGCGGACCGGGATTCGACAACACCGTCTTCCAGGACTTCCACGACATCTTCGGCGATTTTTTCGGCTTCGAAGATCTCTTCGGTGGTGGAGGTCGTCGTGGCCGCAGCCGCGCGCAACGCGGCGCCGACCTGCGCTATGACATGACCCTCTCCTTTGAAGAAGCCTCCGCGGGCGTCACCACCAAAATCAAATTGCCCCGCCAGGAATATTGCGAGTCGTGCAACGGCACCGGCGCGAAAAAGGGCACTGGCGTTCAAGCCTGCCAAACTTGTGGCGGCCGCGGCCAGTTGGCGTATCAGCAGGGATTCTTCACCATCACGCGCACGTGCCCGGCGTGCCAGGGCGCGGGCCAGATAGTTCGCGAGCGCTGCCCGGAATGCCGCGGCCAGGGACGCCTCGAGCGCGAAAAAACAATCGAGCTCCGCATTCCTCCCGGTGTGGACACTGGAACGCGTCTCCGCGTCGGTGGCGAAGGCGAACCCGGTCCGAACGGTGGACCCGCCGGCGATTTGTACGTCGTGCTCGACGTAAAGGAGCACCCCTTCTTCGAACGCCGTGGCGCGGATTTGTACTGTACGATTCCTCTGAGCATCGCGCAGGCATCGCTTGGCACTGAGCTGCAAGTGCCTGGTTTGAACGGGGAAGAGAAGCTGAAGATTCCCGAAGGCACGCAGAGCGGCGCCGTATTCCGCATCAAAGGCAAAGGTCTCGCGGACCCCCGCGGCGGCGGCAAAGGCGACCTGTACTATCATGTGCGCGTCCTTACGCCAACCAAGCTCACCCGCGAACAGCGCAAGTTGATGGAACAGCTCGGCTCCACAATACGAGCCGACAACAAGCCCGCGGACCGCAACTCCTCCATCTTCGACAAAGTCAAAGACATTTTCGGCTAACGGCCGCGCTTATCCGAATTTCTGCTCTGCGCCATCTCCGCGCTCTCGGCGTCTCAGCGTTGTTTTTTTCTTTTTTCCCTCGAATGCCCAGCGTCTCACCTGCGATAGAATCCCTGAGTGAGAAGGCGCTTCTTCGTTGAACAATTTGAAGGCGATCGAGCCGTCATGGAAGACGACGCGGCGCACCACCTCGGCCGCGTCCTCCGCGCCCAAGTCGGGCAGCTTTACGAACTAAGCAACGGCGAACGCGTCCGTCTCGCCCGCATCGAAAAAGTAACTCGCGATCGCGTCGAGTTTGCGCTGCTCGAAGAATTGCCCTCTCACCAGCCGAGCCTGAACGTCGCGCTTCTGGTTTCCGTGGTGAAATTCGACATGTTCGAATGGGCCATTGAAAAAGCCACCGAACTTGGTGTGGCAACCATCGTGCCTCTGACCGCCGCGCGAAGCGAGAAAGCCCTGCTCGCCGCCGCCCCAAAGCGCGCCGAACGCTGGAAAAAGATTCTTCTGGAAGCCTCCCAACAGTCCCGCCGCGTCCGCGCGCCGCTTCTGTCTGAAATCCAAAAACCCGAAAGCGCTTTTGCATCATCCAATGAGGGAGTGCGCGTACTGCTTTCTGAACGTAGTGAAATTTCGCCCATGCGCAAGGTTTTGGAGGGGCAACGAGCAACCAAGGCGTATTTGGCGATTGGCCCGGAAGGCGGCTGGACCGACTCAGAGTTCGAAGCTGCCCGCCGCAACGGCTTTCAGGAAGCCTCGCTGGGCCGCTCCATCTTGCGTACCGAGACGGCCGTGATCGCGGCCCTCGCTTCCCTGAACTACGCGCTGAGCGCCGACTGAGCGTAGAACCGCAAGGCAAAAAATCTTCGCAAAAGAAACCGCGCGCCTTCGTGCAACTGCCGGACTGGCCAACCGAATCCTATCAAGGGAGTGAATGTGGCCGTCGCAGTGCCGCCATCGTCGCACCGCCTTAAAACGAATCTGGCGCACCCCGCGACGCCCATGCTATAAATACAAGGCAGCCAAAAATGGATCGCTCGGACGAGAAACAGCCCGTAACGCGCAACTCACCGGAAACTCCAACACCGGCGGCTTCCCCCATTGTGATGTCCGGCCCACCGAACGCCACGAGCGGCCGGCCCGCTACCGCTCATGCTCTTCGCAACGAGATTCGCGTGTGGACCCGCGATCTGCTCATTGCCATCGGTCTTGCGCTGGTCATCATCGTCTTTCTTTACCAGCCTGTAAAAGTCGAAGGTACCAGCATGGCCCCGCTGCTCTCCGATCAGGAGCGCATCTTCATCAACAAATTCGTTTACCGCTTCGAGCCGATTGAACGCGGCGACGTCGTGGTCTTCTGGTACCCGCTCGACCACACAAAATCCTTCATCAAGCGCGTTGTCGGCTTGCCGGGCGAAACCGTGGAAATCCGCCAGGGCACGGTCTACGTAAATGGCCATTCCGTTCCCGAGCCCTATGTCCCGCCGCAGTACGAGGACCTCAGCGATTTCGGTCCGGTGCGCGTGCCCAAGGACAACTATTTCGTAATGGGCGATCATCGCATCAGCTCCAACGATTCGCGCGTCTTTGGCTCGGTCCCCAGCCATTTTATCTATGGCCGCGCCGTCTTTGCCTATTGGCCCGTGGATCATTTCGGCTCGCTTTCGGGCGCCGATGAGAGCGCCAAGTGACTGACATTCTTTTGATGAGCAATATGGGAGGACACACTGACCGAAGTTCCGCACCGACCCGCGATCCTCGCACTGGAAGACGGGCGCGTCTTTAACGGCCGCGCGGCGGGCGCGATCACGCGCCGCGGCGGCGAAGTTGTTTTTAATACCAGCCTCACCGGTTATCAGGAAGTTTTCACCGACCCCAGTTACGCCGGTCAGATTGTCTGCTTGACCTATCCGCACATCGGCAACGTGGGCGCGAACCTCGACGATGAAGAATCTCCCCGGCCGTACATCGAATCGCTCATTGTGCGCGAATTCTCACAGGTTTCTTCCAACTGGCGATCTGCGGAAACGGCGCAACTCTATTTGAACCGCCATAAGATTCCCGTCATCTGGGACATTGATACGCGCGCCCTGGTCCGCCATCTTCGCAGCGTCGGCGCCTTGCGCGGAGTTGTTTCCACCGATGGGACGCCCGTGGAGCAGTTGATCTTCGAAGCTAAACAAATTCCCGGCATGGCTGGCCAGGAACTCGCTAGTCGCGTCACCTGCGAAAAATCCTACGCCTGGGAGAAAGGGTCCGTCGAAGTAGCGACGTCGCCCTGGGCCGAGCAGATGGGCGAATCCGACGCCCGCTCCGAAACGCGAAAACACCGCGTGGTCGCCTACGACTACGGAATCAAGCAGAACATTCTTCGTCTGCTGGTGGACCATCATTGCGAAGTTTTTGTGGTCCCTGCGCAAGCCTCCGCTGAGGACGTCCTGGAGATGAAGCCCGACGGAGTTTTCCTTTCGAATGGCCCGGGCGATCCGGAACCCATCGGCTACGCCGTGGAAAACATCAAAAAACTCATCGGCCGAGTTCCGGTTTTCGGCATTTGCCTCGGTCACCAGTTGTGCGGTCTCGCGCTCGGCGGCAAAACATTTAAACTGAAGTTCGGCCACCACGGTTCGAATCATCCCGTGAAAAATCTTCTGACGGAGCAGGTGGAAATCACCGCGCAGAATCACGGATTCTGCGTGGATCCGGAATCGCTCCCCTCCAGCAAAGTTGAAGTCACCCACATCAATTTGAACGACAATACCAACGAGGGCATGCGCCACAAATCGCTGCCGCTCTTCAGCGTGCAGTACCATCCGGAAGCGTCTCCCGGCCCGCACGATTCGCACTATTTATTTACGCAGTTCACCGATTTAATGAAGGAATTCGCTCAGCCCGGCAGTTCGCGGCACTAAGGAAAGAGTTTTCGGGAGACTATGCCGAAGCGCAAAGACATCAAGAAAATCCTGATCATCGGCTCTGGGCCGATCGTCATCGGGCAGGCCTGCGAATTCGACTATTCCGGTGCCCAGGCGTGCAAAGCACTGCGCGGGGAAGGTTACGAAGTCGTGTTGGTGAATTCGAATCCCGCGACCATCATGACGGACCCGGAGCTGGCCCACCGTACCTATATCGAGCCGCTCACGAAGGAATATCTCGAGGAAATTATCGCGCGCGAAAAACCGGACGCGCTGCTCCCAACCGTCGGAGGTCAGACCGCGCTGAATCTGGCTGTCGAGCTTTCCGAAAGCGGCATCCTCGAAAAGTACAAAGTGGAAATGATCGGCGCGTCGCTGCGCGCGATCAAAGTCGCGGAAGACCGGCTATGGTTCAAGGATGCCTGCCGGAAAATTGGCCTGGAGGTGCCCGCCTCGGCGCTTGTCAATAACGCGCAAGATGCGCTGCGGCTCTGCGACCAGCTCGGATTTCCCCTGGTGATTCGTCCGTCGTTCACGCTCGGCGGCACGGGCGGCTCAATTGCCTATAACAAGGAAGAGTTTGGAGAAGCCATCGCGCACGCGCTGGAGATGAGCCCAGTGCACGAAGCGTTAGTGGAAGAGTCCGTGCTCGGCTGGAAAGAATACGAACTCGAAGTGATGCGCGATTTCCGCGATAACTTTGTGGTTGTTTGCACCATTGAAAACTTTGATCCCATGGGCGTCCACACCGGCGATTCGATTACCGTCGCCCCCGCGCAGACTTTGACGGACAAGGAATTTCAACGCATGCGCGATGCCTCTGCTGCGATTGTCCGGGAAGTCGGCGTGGAAACAGGCGGTTCGAACGTACAGTTTGCGGTGAATCCCGAAAACGGCAAAATGGTTGTGATCGAAATGAACCCGCGCGTTTCGCGGAGTTCGGCGCTGGCAAGCAAAGCGACCGGATTCCCGATTGCCAAGATTGCCGCGCGTCTGGCCGTGGGAATGTCGCTGGACGAAATTCCCAACGACATCACTAAGAAGACGCCGGCCTGCTTCGAACCAACGATTGATTACGTGGTCGTGAAAATTCCCAAATGGCAGTTCGAAAAATTCCCCGGCGCAGACAGCACGCTGGGAACGCAGATGAAATCCGTCGGCGAAGTCATGGCCATCGGGCGGACGTTCAAGGAAGCACTGCAAAAGGGAGTCCGTTCGCTCGAGCCAAGCACGCCGTGGCGCGCACCCGCGGAAACGCCCGATTCACTTCTGCGAGAAAAGCTCGCCACGCCGAGGCCAGACCGCATCCATTGGCTGCTCACGGCCGTAGATCGCGGTCTGCCCGCGCAAGAGATTTGCGATTTGACGAAAATCGATCCGTGGTTCATCCACCAGCTGGAAGAGATTGCGGCCATGAACCGCCGCGCCGCGAGCGTGACCGTCGAGACCGCTTCGAAGGAATTGCTCCGCGAAGTGAAGCGGCATGGTGCCAGCGACGAACAATTGGCCCAAATCTGGAGAACCACCCCGGCTTCCGTCCGCCTGCAGCGCGCGCGCTATGGCGTTGCGCCCGTCTTTAAGCGCGTGGATACCTGCGCCGCGGAATTCGAATCCTTCACGCCTTATCTTTATTCGACTTACGAGGACGAAGACGAATCCGATCCCCAGGCGCGCCCGAAGATTATGATTCTCGGCAGCGGTCCAAACCGCATTGGGCAGGGAATCGAATTCGATTATTGCTGCTGCCACGCCTCCTACGCGCTGCGCGAAGACGGTTTCGAAACCATCATGGTGAATTGCAATCCGGAGACAGTCTCCACCGACTATGACACTTCCGACCGTCTCTATTTCGAACCGCTCACCCTCGAAGACGTCCTCGCGATTGTCGAACGGGAAAAACCGCAGGGAGTGATTGTCCAGTTCGGCGGACAAACTCCGCTGAACCTCGCTTCGGAGTTGAAGCGCAACGGTGTCCCGATCATTGGAACGGCGCCGGAATCCATTGACCTGGCAGAAGACCGCCGGCGATTTGGACGCTTGCTGGACGAGCTGAAAATTCCGCAGCCGCGCAACGGCACCGCGCTCGTTCCGGAAGAAGCCGCACGCGTCGCGGGAGAAATTGGTTTACCCGTGCTCGTACGGCCAAGCTACGTGCTGGGGGGACGCGCCATGGTAATCGCGTATGACGTAAACACCGTGCAAGAATACGTCGCGCAGGCGGCGCTGATGGGTCCGGCGCGGCCCGTGCTGATCGATCAGTTCCTCGAAGAAGCGACCGAAATTGATGTGGACGCGCTGGCGGACGGAACCGATGTGATCATCGGCGGCATCATGGAACACATCGAAGAAGCCGGTGTGCACTCAGGCGATTCTTCCTGTGTCCTGCCACCCGTGAGCCTCTCGCCGGCGATTCTCGACACCATCCGTGAGTACACCACGCGATTGGCGCGTGCTTTGAAAGTAGTTGGACTGATGAACGCGCAGTACGCGATTCAACGCGACACCGTCTATGTTCTGGAAGTGAATCCGCGAGCCTCGCGAACCGTGCCGTACGTGAGCAAAGCCACCGGAGTGCCGCTCGCGAAAATCGCTGCACAGCTGATGGCGGGCAAGAAGCTGGCATCCATGAAGCTGCCGATTGTCCGGCACAATGGCGTGTCCGAAATTGCCGTGCACGAATTCTACTCCGTCAAATCGCCGGTGTTTCCATTTAACAAGTTCCGCGGCGTGGACACCATCCTCGGACCGGAAATGCGCTCCACGGGTGAAGTGATGGGGATTTCAACCTCGTACGGACAGGCCTTTGCAAAAGCGCAGCTGGCCGCGGGCCAGCGCTTGCCGCGCAAAGGCACGGTCTTCCTCAGCGTCAACGACCGGGACAAGAAACATGTCGGATCTCTCGGAAAAGAATTGTCTTCCATGGGTTTTCTCTTGATGGCCACGCGAGGCACGGCTGCGGCTCTAGAAGCGGCGGGTGTCGCGGCAAATTCCGTATTCAAGGTCAACGAGGGCCGGCCCAACATCGTGGACCTGGTGAAAACCGGAAAGATCGATCTGGTGATCAATACACCGCTGGGACGCGAATCGTTTTACGACGAAAAATCCATCCGGCGCGCGGCGATTCGCTACAACATTTCGTGTATCACCACGCTGGCGGCCGCGCATGCCGCAGCCCGCGGAATCCGCGCGCTGCTCGAGCAAGGCACGGAAGTCGCCGCGTTACAGGATTTGCATCGAGGACGGGCCGCCTCCAGCGTGCCCGCGTCGGGAGACTGAATCATGGGTTACTCCGGAGTTTTCGCCGCGTTGACTACACCGTTCGGGCCGGATGGATCGGTTTCAGTTGCCGATCTGAAGCACAATCTCCATCTATACAACGGAACGGATCTGATGGGTTACGTTGTGCTCGGTTCGACAGGCGAAGCCGTGCTGCTCTCGGCTAAAGAGATGGACTCGATCCTCGCCACTGCAAAGGAAGCAGCATCGAAAGAAAAGAAACTTCTCGCCGGAACCGGCGCGGAATCGACCGCGGAGACCATCGAACGTACCAAACGCGCCGCCGAATTTGGTTATGACGCGGCGCTCGTAAAAACGCCGCATTACTACAAACCGGCGTACAAATCGGAAGCTCTGCTTGCGCATTTCCGCAGCGTAGCCGATGCCTCGCCGATTCCGGTGATGCTCTACTCGATTCCGCAGTTCACTGGCATCACCCTGAGTCCCGCGGACGTGGCCGCACTTTCGGAACATCCCAACATCATCGGCATCAAAGACAGCTCCGGAAACGTCCAAGGCACCGCCGATTTTGTCGCCGCTACGTCGCAGGCGTTCCATGTTTTGGTCGGCAGTGCCGCGGCTCTTTATCCCTCGTATGTCGTCGGGGCGCGGGGAGGCATTCTCGCGCTGGCCTCCGCCATGCCGGAAAAGTGCGTGGCGCTATTCGAATTGATCCGTCACGGTCATCACGAAAAAGCACGCGACCTGCAATCCGTGATTACCCGCGCCTCCAAATTGATTGTCACCGAATTGGGGCTCACCGGTGTGAAGTATGTGATGGACCAGCGCGGCTATCGCGGCGGCATCCCGCGCCTGCCGCTGCTCCCCTTGCACGATGAACAAAAGAAACGTGTTAACGGGCTACTGGCGGGCCTGGAACCGGCCGCGATGAGGGCCTAACCCGGACAAACGAACGGAATTGATGAGACGTTTCTTCGCGAGTATCATCTAACGGCTCATGGATTGTCGCGCCCTCGCGTTCCGTCAGCTCCCCCGCCAGCCAAAACTCTTTCTTGAATACCTCGACCATTTTGAGCGAGTCAGAGATTTTTACTCTCATCCCCCTACGATTCAGGCGGTGAAGCGTTCCGCGCGGAAGGTGGACTATCCGCCAGAGAGGCGAGCGGAAGTAGCAGGGCTTTTGCGGGAACAAAACATCGCCCTTGGCGCGGGGGCGGAAACACTTTCCAATTTGGAGCGGCTCGAAAAGGGCGCTGTCGCCGTAGTCAGTGGCCAGCAGGTGGGGTTGTTTAGTGGCCCAGCATATTCGGTTTATAAGGCCCTGTCGGCGGTGCAGATCGCGGAGGAACTGACGCGCGGCGGGATTCCGGCGGTCCCGGTTTTCTGGATGGCCACGGAAGACCACGACCTCGAGGAAGTGCGGCACTCCACGTGGTTTGACCAGGGGAAACTGAAGCGCTTTGAGCTGCCGGTTGCACCAGATGCGGGAAAGCCCGTCGGACAGATTCGGCTCGGCGCACAGGTCGAGCCTTTGGTTCACGAAGCCGCGGCGTTTCTGGAGAATCAGGGAAGTGAGCTCCTGGCAGGATTCCTCAGAGAGAGCTACCGGCCAGAAGAAACGTACGGAAGTGCGTTTGGCAGACTGTTCGCGCGCTTGTTTGCGCCACAGGGGCTAATCCTGATGGATCCGCTCGACCCCGGACTGCATCGGGTGGCGGCGCCGCTTTATCAGCACGCACTAGCGGAGCGCGACGTGCTAAACGACAAACTTTTGCAGCGAGGGAAAGAGCTGGACCGCGCGGGATTCGTCGTGCAGGTCAAGGTCACGTCGCGCAGCACGCTTTTGTTCCACCTGGGCGATGGAGTTCGCCAGGCGATCACCGCGAGCGCGGATAAGTTTCAGGCGGGCGACAAGACGTGGACGCGGGATGAACTCGTGCATCTGACACACACGGAACCGGCGAAGTTCAGCCCCAACGCGCTCTTTCGTCCAGTGGTGCAGGATTATTTGCTCCCAACGGTGGGATACATTGCGGGCTCGGCGGAGATTTCCTATTTTGCACAATCCGAGCTGGTGTACAACCATCTTCTCGGGCGCATGCCGGTGATGCTGCCGCGCGCGGGATTCACGCTGGTGGATGCGAAAGCCAAGAAGCTTCTTCATCGCTATGGTCTGGCGGTGGAAGGCGTTTGGACTGGTTCGCAGGATCTGCGGCACAAGATGGAGAGTAAGGCGGTTCCCAAGACGTTAGCGAAACAGTTCGATCGAGATCAGAGACGGATAGAGAAGATGCTCGCGCAGCTCGGCAAGCAGATCGAAAAACTGGATCCCACTCTGAAGGACACGGTCGAACGAGCAAAAAAAAGAATCGAGTTCCACCTTGCGAAGCTGCGCCGGAAAACAGGCCGGGCGCAGGACCAGAAAAACGCGTTGATTGCCACACACCTGCAATATCTGGAGTCGCTGCTGGATCCTCACAAGGGACTGCAGGAACGGGAGCTGTGCCTGCTGCCGTTCTTGGCGCGATGGGGCGCCGGCTCACTGGGCGAGCTTCAGAAGCTCGCGACCGGGAAGAAAATCGGGCATCACTTCATTCTACAACTCCCGTAGAGTTAAGCGAACGCGTGGCGGCTGAGTTCCCGGCGCCACCGGATGTTGAGATCCTTTCATGCAAACACTGAAAGTGAAAACGGATCGCCGCACGCAGCTCGTGGACGTGACCCCGCAAGTTCAAAAGGCGGTGGCGGCGTCCGGAGTGGAGAGCGGTATTTGCTATTTGTATGTCCCTCATACGACGGCGGCTATCACCATCAATGAATGTGCTGACCCGGACGTGGCGCGCGACGTCGAAGGCGCGCTGGACCGGTTGATCCCGAAGACCGGGCCGTATCGCCACAGCGAAGGGAATTCGGATTCCCACGTAAAGGCCGTGCTCGTGGGAGCCAGCCAGATCATCTTCGTGCAGGGCGGCAAACTGGTGCTAGGCCGCTGGCAGGGGATTTTCTTCTGTGAATTTGACGGGCCCCGCGACCGTCGGCTCGACGTTAGAATCGTGCCGGACCAGGCTTGACCTCCTATTTTTCTTTGATACAACGTACATGCTACTGCGGCGCCTCTCCGAGCTGTTTCAGTTTTTGCTCCGCGCTCTCTTTGATTTCTTTGCGGCGGTCTTCAGGGTCGGTGGTATCGGATAGGAGAAGTTCGAGGGCTTTCTTAGCATTCTGCCGGGCCAAGTCCTTTTGGCCGTCCGCGAGATAGGCGTCAGAAAGACTGTCGTAAACGTTTGGCGAATTGGGATACACGATCACATTCAATTTCAAGAGCTCCACGGCGCCTTTACTGTCCCCGGCTTGTATGTGCTCATAGCCAAGCCGATTCATCACCGCTTGGGAAAAGATGACGGAATCGGGATCGCGCTTGTGCGCCTCCGTGAATTTTTCGACGGCCTTTTCGATGCCGCCTGGATGATCGATGAGTTCCAGGAACCCCGATTCGGCCGACGCCGGAGTAGATGTTTTTGCAACGACGGACGGACGCGTTTTCAATGCGGTCGTAACCCATTCGACGATCATGCCGGGCAATTCTTTGTGGGCGTCAAACATTTCCACGCCGTGGCCGCCCTTAGAGTAGTGCACGAACTTGCTGGCGGGATTCTTAGAGAAGCTGCAAAGCCATTCCATGACCTCCGTCACGCCAGGATCGGTATCATCCTCCGCGGCAGCCATGAAAACCGGGATGCCTGGAGAATTGCGGAGGAACTGCCGGCCGCCAGCGTCGGTTCCTTCGGAGAGCAAGACCAGCGCTTTTACCTCCGGATGATTGGCAGCAACATGGACGGACTGATTGACGCCGCAACTGGCTCCGCCGACGGCTAAGGTGTCGCGCGAAACTCCCGGCTGTGCGACGAGATACTGGTAAGCGGTTTCGACGTCGATGGGGAATTTTTGGTTGAACACTACATTCGCTTCTTCGGGTGGGCGTTTGTCCAGGGGCGTGCCGGGGCTGTCGCCGAATCCACGGAGGTCGATGGTCATGACATTCACGCCGGCGGCGGCGAAGCGAGTGGCGAGGTCATCCCAGACCTTACGCTGGCGATTGCACTGGTGGAGCAATAGGAGCCCTGGCCCAGATTTCCCGGCGGAGAAGTAGGTGCCCTTGAGGCTCGTGCCGTCGGGAGCCTTGAGATCCACAATGCGCGGAGCGGGCACGTCGGCTGCTCTCGCGCTTAGGCCTGGCAGCATCGGCGCGTTCAACAGGAGGATGAGAAGCCGGGAGAGGGCTAGCTGGCGGGACATGGCACCTCCTAAGCGACGAGTGTTGGACTGGGATAAAGGCGGAACTGTGAGCAAGAGGAATCGTTGAAACGCCGGTAGCTCTGAACCTGGAGACGTCCAAGGGGTCGGTCCCTACCCCCTGTTTGTTGTAAGTATTGCATCTAAAGAAATTAGTCTTGCCGTAAGTCTTTTGTTTGCAACACTTACGGTGCCAACTACACCCATTGTTATAGCTTATTGGGAAAGCTAGTCAAGGATTACCTTAAATGGTTTGGATGGAGAGATAGCGCTTCGAGGCTCATGCACAAAGCTAACCCGAAGGGGTAGACCACTGTATGTCTCTCAGGCTGTGCCAGCCGCCGTGGATGATTTGGACGCTCAGCCGGGGCTGGAGCCGTCTGAATCTCCGCCTCCGGTGTCTAATACTAAGAGCGCGTTCCGAAGACCGGGAGCCCGAGCGACTCGTCGCCTGGCGAAGGCATATCTGAGCAGCTTCGCAGAGGAGAGCGGCAGTATGAAGCTTGGATACCACGGGTGGACAAAGACAGCTGTAAAATGGCCCAACCGGATTCCCAACCGGATTGACGCGTTTCCGTTTGTTGGACTGACGATTACGTTGCTTGTGATTTTTATGGTCACACCGCCAATGGTGACGCATGGCTTCAGCGCGGACTTGCCTGTAGTTCACTTTGCGAGCCCGATGCCGAGGGCTCTGCGAGAAGACGCGCAAGTCGTAAGCGTCATGCGCGACGGCGCCGTCTACTGCGGCAATACCAGGATCGACGCAGACGACCTTGCGGAGCGGATTCGGGAGAGCCTGAAAAAGGGCGCGGACCGAAAGATTTATATTCGCGCCGACGCTCGGGCGAAATACATGGACATCGAACGGGTACTGGACGAGATCAGCAAGACGGGCATACAGAATGTCTCTTTCTTTGCCGAGAAACTCCTGCCAAAGGACTAGTCTATTCCTGTTCATGGTTACGACGCGGCTAGGAGTTCTTCAGAGCCGAAGCGGCCTGCGCTTCGCGTTCGAATCGCGCGAGCGTTTGTGGGTCAACGCGCCCATGCCCCACCGCCCAGTTTTTCGAGGATGCGATAGTGGGAAATCTCTTCGATGAAATTAACTCACCGTCGGTTGGACTATAACTGCGCGCTCCGGTGCTGGTCAACGAACGCTCTTCCGCGTAGAGGGTGGCACGTCGCCGGTCAGGCGAGGTTTTAGGCAGGGGTGTGCTAGAGTTTTTGGGTGATGACGAAGCTCGGGATTTATGTGCAGGTGCCGTTCTGCCAGACGAAGTGCACGTATTGTAATTTTCATACGGGAGTGGTGGCGACGTCGCGGTTTGCGCCTTACGCAGAGGCCGTTTGCCGGGAAATTCGCGAGCACGAAGCCTTTTACGGCGCGGCGGGGGTGACCCTGCCAGCATCGGTAGCGAGCGCGGTTGTGGATACGGTGTACTTTGGCGGTGGTACGCCGAGCCTGCTGGATCCGGCTCATCTGCAAGACATGCTGGATGCGATTCGGGATGCGTTTAGTGAGCGGCCCGCCTCGGAAGGCGGGTCCTACGGGGCGGAGTTTTCTGAGGTGACGCTGGAGGCGGATCCGGAGACGGTTGCGGCGGGCAAGGCGGCGGCTTGGGTGAGGGCGGGGATTAACCGCGTGAGTTTTGGGTTGCAGTCGTTCGTGGATAAGGAGTTGATCGCAGCGGGACGGATGCACCGGCGCGCGGACATTTACCGGGCGGTGCCGATTTTGCGCGGGGCGGGGATTCGAAACATCAGCTTCGATTTGATCGCGGGATTGCCGCACCAGACCAAGGAGAGCTGGCGGCAATCGCTGGAGGAATTGGCGGGGCTGGCGCCGGAACACGTTTCGATTTATTTGCTGGAGATTGACGAAGGCAGCCGGCTTGGGAAAGAGTTGCTGCAGGGCGGCGGGCGATATAGCGCAGGCGCGGTGCCTAGCGAAGACGAAATGGCGGAGTTTTATGAGATGGCGCAAGAGTCGCTGCGGCGCGCGGGCTATCATCACTATGAGATTTCGAATTGGGCGAAGCCGGGATTTGAGTCGAAGCACAATCTGAAATATTGGCGGCGCCAGCCTTACGTGGGTTTTGGCGCGGGTGCGCATTCGTTTTCGGGGATAGAGCGTTGGGCGAATGTGCACGATGTGGCGAACTATGTGGAGGCGGTGCAGGGCAGGCGATTGCCCGTTGAGCAGCACGAGACACTGACCGCGGACGGCGCGCTCGAAGAAGAGTTGTTTCTCGGGTTGCGGCAGCTGGATGGAATTGATCTTGCACAAATCGAGCACGAATATGGCGTAACGCTGGCAGGACGCTTTGATCCGCTAGCCTCGGCGGGGTTGGTGGAGCGCGATGGGAGTGTGGTGCGGCTGGCGCCGGGGAGATTGAGTGTTTCGAATGAGGTGTTTGTGGAATTGATGAGGTAAGCGTGTAAGGAAGTAATGAAGTAAGGACGAAGAGAAGAGAAAAAGGATGACGCAGAGACGCTTAGAATGCGGAGTCGCACAGAGTTCGGAAAAGGAAAGATGTTACGCAGAGGTCGCTGAGGACACAGAGGGCACGGAGAAGGGGAAATCATGAGTTACACGGTGGCGAAGGGGAATCAGCGGGTGGATGCGGACCAGGTGGAAAAGGCGGGGAAGACTCCGGCGGGCGTGGTCGATCTGCGAAGCGATACGGTGACGCGGCCGACGGCAGAGATGCGGCGCGCGATGGCGGAGGCGGAGGTCGGCGATGATGTGTACGGGGAAGACCCGACGGTCAACAAATTAGAGCGGCGCGCGGCGGAGATTTTCGGGAAAGAGGCAGCGCTGTTTGTTCCAACGGGCTGCATGGGGAATCTAACGGCGATCAAAGTGTGGACGCATCATGGCGACGAAGTGATTTGCGAGGAACGCAGCCACGTGAATTTGTATGAATTAGCATCCATGTCTGCAATTGCAGGGTGCATGCCGCGTGTGGCGCGCGGAGAAGACGGGGTTCTGACGTGGAAGCAGATTGAGACGGTGATCCGGCCGAAGATCTATTACGATTCGCAGACGGCGCTGATTTGTTTGGAAAATACCGTGAACATGTGGGGAGGAACGGTCTATCCGACGGCCGTGGTCGAGGATATTTGCGATAAGGCACATGCATTGGGACTGAAGGTGCATCTGGATGGCGCGCGAGTGTTCAACGCGGCGACGGCGCTGGGTGAAAACGTTGCCCACATGACTCGAAAAGTCGACTCGGTGATGTTTTGCCTGTCGAAGGGACTTGCCGCTCCCGTGGGCTCGATGATTGCGGGGACGAAAGCGTTCATCGAAAAGGGTCGCGTCTACCGGAAGATGTTTGGCGGTGGGATGCGGCAAGCCGGAGTGATTGCGGCGGCGGGACTGATTGCTTTGGAGAAATCGCCGGGGCGGCTGCACATTGATCACGAAAACGCTAAACGGCTGGCGGAAGGCATTGCGGAAATTCCAGGACTGGCAATTGATCCAAAAAAGGTGCGTTCAAACATCGTCATTTTCGACTGTTCGAGAACTGGAAAAACGGCCGTGGAACTGTGCGATGCGCTGCATCCGCATGGGATTTGGGCGCAGGATACGGCGCTGCATTCCGTGCGCGTGGTTACGCATTGCGATGTGGACCGCGCGGGGATCGAGCGGGCGATTGCAGTGTTGAAGGAAATCGCAGCGAAAACGCAAAAGGCGGGAACATGAGGGGAGAACGAATGATGCGTCGGCTTGTCTTCGCTTGTGCAGTTGCAAGTTTGATTTTGGCGGGACAAGCGAAGACACAAGCGGGACCGGCCGAAAAGGACGCGGGCAAGAAGTCTCCCCCGACGGCCGCGGAGGCACAGAAATTTATCGAAGACGCGGAGCAGCGGTTGTTTGACCTGGGAGTGAAGGCGTCGCGAGCCGGGTGGGTGCAGGAAAATTTTATTACCGACGACACGGAGCAAATCGCCGCGCAAGCGGGCGAGGAAGCGAACACCGCCGCGGCAAAGTATGCAAAAGAAGCGCACCGCTATGATGGAGTTGCGTTGTCACCGGAACTGGCACGCAAGCGGCTGCTGCTGGAACTTGCGACAGGGTTTCCGGCGCCGGATGATCCGAAAGCGCAGAAGGAACTGGCACAGATATTGGCTTCCCTCGACGGGGACTACGGAAAAGGCAAGTGGTGCCCGGACGGAGACAGGAAGCCGTGCCTGGACGTGACGGCGGTGGAGAAGTTGATGGCCGAGAGCCGCGATCCAGAAGAGTTGAAACGCGCATGGGTGGGGTGGCATGCGGTGGGGGCGCCGATGCGGCAGCGGTACGCGCGCATGGTGGAACTAGGGAATCAGGGCTCGAAGGAACTTGGGTATGCGGATGTGGGCGCGCTTTGGCGTTCGAACTATGACATGCCGCCGGACGCGTTTGCGAAGGAAGAGGACCGGCTGTGGGATCAATTGCGGCCGCTGTACGAATCGTTGCATGCGTATGTGCGCGGGCAACTGCGGAAGAAATACGGAAACGATTTGGTTCCGGTGCATGGGCCGATTCCGGCGCATTTGCTCGGGAATATCTGGAGTCAGGAGTGGAACAACGTTTATTCGCTGATGGATTCGCCGAAACCGGCACAAAGCTACGACCTGTCGAAGATCCTGCAAGAGCGGCATACGGATGCCAAGGGAATGGTGCACTACGGCGAGGCGTTTTTCGTTTCGCTGGGATTTGCGCCGCTGCCGAAGACGTTCTGGGAGCGATCACTCTTCACGAAACCGGCGGACCGAGACGTGGTGTGCCACGCCAGTGCGTGGGACGTGGATTTTAAGGACGACCTGCGCGTGAAGATGTGCATCCAGATCAGAGAAGAGGACTTTCGAACGATCCATCACGAATTAGGGCACAACTTTTACCAGCGGGCGTACAACACGCAGCCATCACTTTTTCAGAACAGCGCCAACGATGGGTTTCACGAGGCCGTAGGGGATACCATCGCGCTTTCCGTCACACCGGAATATCTCAAGAAAATCGGACTGATTGACGTGGTGCCTCCGGCGTCGGGCGACATTGACTACCTGCTGCAGCAGGCGCTGGAAAAAGTTGCGTTCCTGCCGTTTGGCTTGCTGGTGGACAAATGGCGCTGGCAAGTGTTTTCGGGGCAAGTGAAGCCGGAGGAGTATAACAAAGCGTGGTGGGGACTGCGGCGCAAGTATCAGGGGATCGTTCCGCCGGCCGAAAGAACGGAAGCGGAGTTTGATCCCGGCGCAAAATATCACGTTCCCGGAAATGTTCCGTACGCGCGGTATTTTCTGGCGCGTATTCTGCAATATCAGTTTCAGAGAGCGCTTTGCCGCGAGGCGGGTTCCACGGGGCCGTTGCACCGTTGCTCGATTTATGGGAACAAAGCTGCTGGAGAGAAGCTGAATAAAATGCTGGCCATGGGCGCGAGCAAGCCGTGGCCCGAAGCGCTGGAAACGCTGACGGGCGAGAAGCAGATGGATGCTTCGGCGCTGGCGGACTATTTCGCGCCGCTGAAGACGTGGCTTGACGAGCAGAACAAAGCCAACCACTACCCGGTGGGCTGGTAGCTCCAGTCGTGTAAAATAATTGCATAAGCCAAACTTTGGCTCGTTATAGCCAAGGGCTATCGGCTTCCGAGGGCATAGTGGAATTCACTTTTACCGAAGAGCAGCAGCAGCTTCGCCGCAGCGTGCGCGAATTCGCTGAAGGCGAGATCGCGCCGCATGTGATGGAGTGGGATGAGGCGTCCCATTTTCCGCTGGAGATTATGCCGAAGCTCGCGGAGATGGGGCTGCTTGGCGTTATTTTTCCGGAACAGTACGGTGGCGCAGGGCTTGGCTATATCGAGTATGCGCTGGCCATTGAAGAGCTGGCGCGCGTGGACGGTTCGGTTGGCCTGATTGTTGCGGCGCACAATTCGCTGTGTTCGAACCATATCTTCAAGTTCGGCACGGAGGCGCAAAAGAAGAAATACCTCGTCCCCTTGGCGCAGGGAAAAAAAATTGGCGCCTGGTCATTAACGGAGCCGGAAGCAGGTTCCGATGCCGGTGGCACGCGCACGACCGCCGCGCGTGATGGAAATCAGTGGGTCTTGAACGGTTCGAAGACGTTTACCACCAACGGGCACTACGCCGATTTCTGCGTGGCCATGGCAGTTACGGACAAGTCCAAAAACTCACATGGCATCAGTGCGTTCATACTCGAAAAAGGAACGCCCGGCTTCAAACCTGGAAAAAAAGAAAACAAGCTGGGCATGCGCGCCAGCGACACTTCTGAAGTCATCTTTACCGATTGCCGCGTGCCGCTGGAAAACTTGCTCGGGCCGGAGGGGGAAGGGTTCACCGGCAGCCTGAAGATTTTAGACGGCGGCCGCATTTCGATCGCCGCGCTCGGTTTAGGTATGGCGCAAGGGGCGTTGGAAGCGGCCATCAAGTACGCAAAGCAGCGCAAGCAGTTCGGCCAGGCCATCAGCGAATTTCAGGCGGTACAATTCAAGCTCGCGGACATGGCCACCGAAGTGGAAGCCGCGCGGTTGCTGGTGTACCAGGCGGCATGGCTTGCGGACAAGAAAGACGTTAGGTTCACGCGCGAATCGAGCATGGCGAAGCTTTTCGCCAGCGAAGTCGCGGTGCGCGTTGCCAACGAGTGCGTGCAGATTCACGGCGGCTACGGCTTCATCAAGGATTATCCCGCGGAAAAGTATTACCGCGACGTGAAGCTCTGCACCATCGGCGAAGGCACCAGCGAAATTCAGAAGTTGGTCATTGCCCGGCAGCTCCTTGGCAAGAAATAATAAGGAAATGCGCCTGGCCTCTCTTAAAAGCTCCACAGGAAGATTATGAGTCCGCCGGTTGAAGGATGGGCGGAACACGTGCGCGCGGGGGACGTGCGCGCTATTTCGCGAGCGATCACGGCAATTGAGAATCATCAGCCTGAAGCGGAGTCGCTGCTGCGGCTTCTGTTTCCGCATACCGGGCAGGCGTATCTTACGGGTATCACGGGCGCGCCGGGAACGGGCAAGAGCACGCTCGTCGACCGGCTCGCTGCCTACCACCGCAAACAGCGCGAACAGGTTGGCGTGATTGCGGTGGATCCGACGAGCCCGTATTCCGGCGGCGCGATTCTGGGTGATCGCATTCGCATGCAGGGCCATGCCGCCGATGGCGGCATGTTCATTCGTTCGATGGCCACGCGAGGATTCCTTGGCGGGCTTGCGCGGGCGACGGCGGAGGTGGCGTTGCTTCTGGATGCCGCTGGGAAAAAGCACGTTTTGATCGAGACGGTGGGGGTCGGACAGGACGAAATTGACATCGTGAGGCTGGCCGACTGCGTTCTCGTAGTAATGGTGCCGGGGCTCGGCGACGACATTCAGAACATGAAAGCCGGCCTGATGGAGATCGGCGATATCTTCGTGTTGAACAAAGCCGACCGCCAGGACGCGGACCGGCTGGAGCAGCAGCTTCTTGCCATGCTCTCTCTGGTAATGCCGCGTGACGGCTGGCAGCCCCCTGTCCTTCGCACGGTAGCGTCCGAGAACAAAGGCGTCGCGGAACTGGCCGAGACGGTTGCAAGATTCCGCAAGCATTTCGAATCGAGCGGCGAGCGGCAGAGAAAACACATCGAGCATTGGAAGAACCGGCTGATTGAACTGCTGGAATCGCGTTTGCTGGAGCGGGCTCTTGGCGGAGCCGGCGGAGAAGCGCGCTTGACGGAACTGGCAAGGGAAGTAGCGGACCGGAAGAAGGATCCGTTTACCGCGGTAAACGAAGTGTTGAAGAGTAGCGGACTCGACGGCTGAACAAATCGCGCAAAAGACATTTTCCACGGAGAAAACGATGCCGGCAAAGAAACCTTTAAAGTCGAAAAGTGCCAAGAGCGAAGCCAAGGCGACAATCGGAATCATCGGAGGCAGCGGGCTTTACTCCATGAATGGTTTGACGGACGCCCGAGAAATCCGCGTGAAGACGCCTTTCGGCGACCCGTCCGACGCCATCGTCTTAGGCATCTTGGAAGGGAAGCGCGTCGCTTTCCTGGCCCGCCATGGCCGCGGGCACCGCATCCTGCCGGGCGAAATCAATTACCGCGCGAACATTCATGCCATGAAGCTGTTGGGCGTGCAGCGCATCATTTCCGTAAGCGCGGTGGGCTCGCTTTTGGAGGATCTGCGTCCTGGAGAATTCCTCGTGCCGGACCAATTCTTCGATCGCACGAAAAATCGCGTCTCCACATTTTTTGGCGACGGTCTCGTCGCGCATGTGGCCTTTGCCCACCCGACCTGCGGTCAGCTGTCCGGGGCTCTTTCCGATGCGTGCATCCATCAAGGCGTGAAAGTGCATCCGCGCGGGACCTACGTTTGCATAGAAGGGCCGCAATTCTCCACGCTCGCGGAAGCGCACGTCAACCGGCAGTTGCGCTTCGACGTGATCGGCATGACCAACCTGACGGAAGCGAAACTGGCGCGCGAGGCCGAACTTTGCTACGCGACCATCGCCATGATCACCGATTACGACTGCTGGCATCCCGAGCACGAATCCGTAACGGCCTCACAAATCATCGCCACGCTCAATCAGAATGCGGAAAATGCGCAACGAGTTTTGCGCGAGGCCGTGCGCGCGCTGCCTGTTAAACAAACCTGTAAATGTGGCTCGGCGTTGCAGCATGCGCTGGTCACCGATGCAAAACTCGTTCCCAAGGCCACCAAAAAGCGTCTCGCGGCCATCATCGGCAAATATATTTCTTAGGAGAATATAGTGTCCTTACTCGTCGTAGGTTCCGTCGCATTTGACGCGCTGGAAAGCCCGTATGGCAAAGTGGACCGTGCCCTCGGCGGCGCGGCGACGTATTTTGCCGTGGCGGCCAGTTTTTTCACCCCTGTAAATTTGGTTGGCATCGTTGGCGACGACTTCACGGAAGTGGACGCGCAGATCTTTCAAGGGCGGGCCATTGACATCGATGGCCTGGAGCGGGCGCCAGGCAAAACGTTTTTTTGGGCCGGGCGCTACTCCGAAAACTTGAACGAGCGTGTGACGCTGACCACCGAGCTCAACGTTTTCGCGGAATTCAAGCCGCGCCTGCCGGACAAATATCGCAACTCCAAATACGTTTTTCTTGCCAACATCGCCCCCGAACTTCAGCGCGACGTTCTTCACCAGGTGAAGGTACGGCCCCGGCTAGCGGCCCTCGACACCATGAACTACTGGATCGAGCGCTCCGGCGGCGAGCTGCGCGAGACCCTGAAACACGTGGACATCCTGATGATCAACGATTCCGAGACCCGCGAGCTTTCCAGCGAACACAACCTGCTGCGCGCCGCCAAACACATTTTCAAGATGGGCCCGACGACGCTGATCGTGAAGCGCGGAGAGCATGGCGCCATGATGGTAGACAGGCGCGGCGTCTTCTGCGTTCCGGCATTTCCTCTCGAAGAGCCGCACGATCCCACCGGTGCCGGCGACAGCTTCGCCGGAGGCTTCATGGGCTATTTATCAGGATGCGGCAGCAAGACCGATGCCTCGTTGCGCCGCGCCATGGTCTACGGCTCCGTGCTCGGCAGCTTCGCCGTCGAAAAATTCGGCCTCGACCGCCTGCGCCACCTCAAGCGCAGCGAGATACACGCTAGGGCACGCCACTTCTCGAAATTGACGCAATTCAAATTGTAAATCGCTAAAATTCCGTTCAGGCGTTCGGTGGGGCGCCGGCCGATGCTTTCTCTTCACCAAATACTCTTGCGATTGACGGTAGCCGCGGCGCTCGGCGGCATCATCGGTATTGAGCGCGTTGTGCGGCGCCGGCCTGCTGGCATCCGCACAAGCCTCTTTGTGTGCGTGGCCACGGCACTCTTCACAATCCTTTCCAACGAACTTGCCCATCTCTTCGGAGATTCTAGCGGTACGCGAATCGCTTCCAATATTGTTCAGGGCATCGGTTTTCTGGGGGCCGGCGCTATTCTGCGCGGAACCGGCAGCGTCGTCGGTATGACCACAGCGGCGACGATCTTTGTGGAGGCCGCCATCGGAATGGCAGCGGGGGGCGGCCTCTTTGCCGTCGCCGGCTACTCAACGGGCATCGTGCTTTTTGGTTTGACCATCATCGGTTGGGCGGAGCAATACTTCAATTTGAAATGCCGGCCCCTGGTGTTTCGTTTCACCACCAGCCAATCGGATAGCGTGTCCACCGAGGTACAGCGGCTGATGGCCAGCCTGAAAATTCCCATGCAACATTTTCGGGTTTCCATGGCCGGCAACACTTCCATTGTGGAGTTCGAAGCGGAAGTCTCCCACAAGCAACAAGAGGAAATTCTTGCTCAGCTCAACCGGAAGGGCGTAATCACCGAGGTGGTTCCTGTTGAGGGCCACCGGGAATGAACGGAAACAATGGAGTTCCGCGAAAGCCAAAGGCCTTGGCCGCCGGTTCAAGGCTGGGGATATTCGCTCCTTCCTCTCCCGCAGATTCTGTTGCGATGATTGCCGGGCTCGCGGAGTTGAAGCGCCACGGCTTTCAGGTCGTCGCGAATCAGGACACCAAACCCGAGGGATATTTTGCCGGTCCGTCGTTGGACCGATTCAATAGTTTTCTCGGGAGCGCAAACTCCGACCAAGTAGATGGACTCGTCGCTCTGCGCGGCGGATACGGCTCAAATTACTTGCTGGACTTTGACCTGGAAAAGAGTTTTGCCAATTCCAAGTGCGTGCTGGGTTTCAGCGACCTCACCAGCCTGCAAATCTATCTTTGGCAGAAATGCAAGCTGATCACGTTTTACGCCCCGATGGTTGCGGCCGGGCTGAACGCGGGCGCCGGTGCCCCGAAGGGTTACGACGAAAACTCGTTCCTACAGGCGATTGGAAATACCGGCAGCGGCTGGAAGCTTCGATTGAAGGGCGATGCCGTGTTGGCCGGGGTAGCCAACGGAAGAGTTCTTGGCGGGTGCATGACGCTGCTCGAAGCCACGATTGGGACTCCGTGGGAATTGGACACCAGAGATTCAATCCTGGTTTTGGAAGACCGCGCGATGAAGCCCTATCAGGTGGACCGCGTGCTGATGCATCTGAAACAGGCGGGAAAATTCGAAGGCGTTCGCGGAGTTTTGCTGGGCGAGTTTCCCGAGAGTGATCCGACCGTGCCCGGAGCTCCAAGCGTCCGAGAGGTTTGCGCGCGAATTCTGCGCCCCCTGGGAGTGCCAATTGTGTTCGGCGCTCCGGTAGGTCACACCCCGCGTCCCATGCTGACGATTCCGCTCGGCATCACTGCGCGATTGGATGCCGATGGGGAAGGAACCCTGGAATTTCTGGAATCGGCGGTGGTGGCTTGAGCGAAACGAAACATGTTCACGTGATCGGAATTGGCGGCTCGGCCATGGCGCCGCTCGCGGGAATGCTGCGCGAACAGGGCTTTCGCGTGACCGGCTCGGATTCCGGCGTTTATCCTCCGGCTTCGACACTTCTCGAAAGTCTGGGCATCTCGTTTTTCAACACGTTTGATGCTGCTCATTTGCAGCCGGCGCCGGACCTTGTCGTTGTCGGGAACATCATTGCGCGCGGAAATCCCGAACTCGAAGAGGTGCTGGACCGCAGGATCCCGTATCGCTCCATGCCGGAAATTCTGGAAGAAGTGTTTCTGCCGAACAAGCACTCCATTGTGGTCAGCGGAACGCACGGAAAAACTACCACGACCGCGCTGCTGGCCTGGATTTTCCAAACGGCGGGCAAGCGTCCAAATTTTCTGGTTGGCGGCGTCGCCGAGAATTTTGGCAAGAGCTACGGCCTTGGCGGTGGAGAAGAATTCATTCTGGAAGGTGACGAGTACGAAACCGCCTTCTGGGACCGCGGTCCCAAATTTTTTCACTATCACCCCGATGATTTGATCATCACCTCGCTCGAATACGATCATGCGGACATTTACCCGGATTTTGAGACGTATCAATTGGCCTTCCGCCGGCTTGTGAATCTTGTGCCGCGGCGGGGCCGAGTCGTGATTTGGGGCGATGCAAACGAATCAGGGCCGGCTTTGCGTCGCGCCGCCGAAAAAGCGTTTTGTCCCGTGGAGACTTACGGGTTTAACAAGGGCAACGACTGGGTGGCAAGTAGCTTCGCCGTGGAAGGCGACACCATGCGGTTCCGCGTTGCCCATCATGGGGAGCCGTTTGGAGAATTTGCGCTGACCGCCACGGGCCGGCACAACGTGTTGAACTCCATGGCCGCGATGATTGTCGCACAGGGTCGTGGGATCAAGTCGGAAGAGATTGCCAGAGCCCTGGCGACGTTCCGCAGCGTGAAGCGTCGAATGGATGTGAAAGGGGAAGTGGGCGGAGTGCTGGTGGTAGATGATTTCGCGCACCATCCCACGGCGGTAACGGCAACGATCGAGGCTGCCCGCGGCCGCTGGCCGGGGCGGCGGCTCTGGGCCATTCTCGAACCGCGATCGAATTCCATGCGCCGCAGAGTGTTTCAGGATGCGCTGCCGAAAGCGTTGGCGCTCGGCGATCGCGTCATCCTCGGCGGCGTTTTTCGCGCGCAACAGCTTGGCGATGAAAACCGCCTCGATCCTGAAACGGTTGCGGAAAGTGTGCGTTCTCTCGGAAAGGATGCTCACGTATTTCCCAGCTCCGATGCCATCGCGGATTATGTAGTTGCCGAAAGCAAGCCGGGTGATCTGCTGCTCATCATGTCCAACGGAAGCTTTGACGGTTTGTGCGAAAAGCTTTTGAAGAAACTTGGCGCGGCAACGCAAGTGACAAGCGAGGCGAAAACTAGGTGAGACCTCCTTCGCTCCGGGGCCGCCGGCCGATTCCGGCATTTCTCTACATTTCGTTTTTCTTCGCATTCTGCTTTCCGACTAACGCAACCATTCGCTACGAAGTGTCGCTCGCGCATCCCGAACAGCACCTGTTTCACGTGACCATGACGATTCCGGACGTCACCGGCGAAGCCACGGTGCAGATGGCCGCGTGGGACGCGCTCTACCAGATTCGCGATTTCAGCAGCCGCGTCCAGCAGGTGGAAGTCTTTGTTGGCTCTCAGAAGGCTTTCGCGGAAAAAATAGACAAGCAGACCTGGCGAATCAAGGGCACGGGGACGATCAAGATCTCCTACGCAATTTATTGGGATGAAGCAGGTCCGTTTGCCTCGCAGTTGAACTCCGAACACGCGTTTATCAACCCAGCGATGATTCTCTTTTATGTGCCATCGCGCCGCGACGAGGATGTTTCGCTTAACGTGTTTTTCTCCTCGTCCGCGTGGCGCGCTGCCGGTCCTCTACTGTCGGTATACTCGGAATTTGGCCGGAATCAATCCGTGCTCTTCAATGCCACCAGTTACGATGCGCTTGCCGATGCGCCGATTGAAGTCGGAAAATTTGATGAGTTTGACCTGGGCGGAATTTCGCCACGAATTTCAGTGGTCATACACGGCGATAGCTGGAAAAAGAAACAGGTCGAGCAAGATCTGAAACGCATCTGCGAGTATGAACTGCGGCTTATGGAAGGCGCGCCGTTCGAGGGTTACACCTTCATTCTCCACCTTGGCAAAGGTGCTGCTGGCAGCGGCGGTGGGATGGAGCATTCGAACTCCACGGCCATTAGCGCGCCGTCTGATGAATATCTTCCAGCGGTCGCGGCTCACGAATTTTTTCATTTGTGGAATGTGAAGCGCATCCGGCCCGCCACCCTGGAACCAGTCGACCGTGCGAAAGAGATGTATACACGTGCTCTGTGGTTCGCGGAAGGCGTGACGAATACGTACGGCTCCTACACTCTGGTGCGCAGTGGTATTTGGAACAAAGAACAGTTCTACGGCGATCTGAGCGAACAAATCACGGAGCTGGAGGGCCGCCCGGCGAATCGCTGGCAAAGCGCCGAGCAGTCCAGCCTGGACGCCTGGTTCGAAAAATACCCGCTCTATAACCAGCCGGAATACAGCGTCTCGTATTACACCAAGGGGCAGGTGCTTGGAGATCTGCTCGACATTTTGATTCGCGAGCGCACCAACAATGGAAAGAGCCTCGACGACGTCTTGCGCACCATGAACACCGAGTTTGCCAAGCAAGGGAAAACCTACCGAGATAGCCTGGACGTCGAGCGCACCGCGGAGAAGATAGTGGGCAGCTCGTTCGAAGAATTCTTTCAGAAATACGTGGCCGGTTCTGAGCCTTTTCCGTATCGAGAAATTCTCGGTCTCGCTGGCCTGCAATTGCATACTGCCGAGCGCACGCAACCCGCGCTTGGCTTCTTCGCGGATCATGAACACGGTGGTCCGTGGGTTGTAAGAACAGTGGAGTCAGGATTCGCGGCGCAAGCCGGATTGCGCGCAGGGGACGTGATCCTCAATTGGAACGGCGGGGAAGTGCCGCGCAGATTGGAGCGCTGGCTCCACGAACAAAAGCCGGGTGATGTGCTTCGGCTTCGGGTTCGAAGGGAAGACAAGGAAGTTTCCACGGAATTCCAGCTTGGCGAAATAAAGGAGTCCGTCTACGAAGTGCTGGAAGATCCGGGGGCATCGGAGAAAGCACGGAACATTCGCGAGGGATTGCTTCACGGCGTGACAAGCACGGTCTCTGTCCGCTGAGGCTGCAATGTTCCAAGTTGCTCTTGACCCGTGCCTCTGGATTCGAGAGAGTTCTGCCAACTCATGCTCCGTACCATTTTCGTCGCCGTTTTCCTCTCTCTGTACATCCTGCTGGTCGGGCCGCCGCTGCTCCTCTATACGTATTTCACGCGCGACCCGGATCCGATTTACTGGGCGGGAGTGAAAGGCGTAATGTTTTTTGTCCGTGCTGCGGGCATTCGCGTGCGTGTCGAAGGTCTTGATCGAATCCCTTCGGGCGTGTGCCTTTTCGTTGCCAATCACACCAGCGCCGCGGACGCCCCCGCGGTCGTCGGCGCCATTCCTCCTAGAATTTCCATCATTCTGAAAGAATCGCTCTTCAAATGGCCGATTGTCGGCCAGGCGTTCCGCTCCGCGCGCTTCATTCCCGTAAACCGCAAATCCCACGAGTCTGCGATGGCCAGCGTTGAAAAAGCCACCGAGGCCTTGCGCTCGGGGCAATCGTTTCTGATCTATCCGGAAGGCACGCGCAGCCCCGACGGCCGTTTACAGAATTTCAAAAAAGGCGCAGTGGTGATGGCCATCAATGCGGGCGTGCCCATCGTGCCAATGGCCTGTTCCGGAGCTCACCGCGTGATGGAAAAACGCTCACTGGTCATGCACCCCGGAGAAATCGTCGTCGAATTTCTCCAGCCCATTGACGCTTCGAAATTTACGATGGAAGAGCGTGACACTTTGAATCAGCAGGTCCACGATGCCCTGGCGGCGGGTTTGCCTCCGGATCAGCGGCCCATTGGCTTTCCGGGGGCGGCTTGAACCGTACCCTTTGTCCGAGATTGTTAGCGTACCTTCAAACGCTCAATTTCCGATTCCAGTTCACGAACGCGCTTCTGTAATTCCGGAAGCCGGTTCAGCGCCGCCATCGTTTTCAACCATTGGCGATTATCAACAGCCGGATAACCAGAGTAGAGAGCGTGCGCCGGTACGTCATTGGGAACTCCGCTCTGCGCGGTGATCACCGTGCCGTCCCCGACGGTCAAGTGACCGGCGGTGCCCACCTGCCCCGCCAGAATGCAATTGTCCCCAACCTTGGTGGAACCCGCGAGGCCAACTTGTCCGCACAGCATGGTGTTTGCGCCAACGCGCGACGCGTGCCCAACCAGCACGAGATCATCGAGCTTTGTCCCTCGTCCGATGCGCGTTTCACCCACTGTGGCGCGGTCCACGCACGCGTTCGCCTGCACTTCGACGTCGTCTTCCAGGACGGCCGGGCCGGATTGCGCCATCTTGTACCACGTGCCGTCCTTCTGTTTCGCGAATCCGAGCCCGTCGCCGCCAATCACCACGCCGTTTTGCAACGTGACGCGATTCCCAACCCGGCAGAATTCCCGCACCACAGCGTGAGCATGTGCAAAAAACTCGTCGCCAATTTTCACCCCGCGATAAATCGCCACGAAGCTATGCAGGACCGCCTTGCTCCCGATTTCTACTTCCTCATCCACGAAACAGTACGGCCCAATGTGCGCGCCCTCCCCGATCCGCGCACCCTTAGCTACGATCGCAGTCGCATGAACGTCCGGCGCATATCGCGGCGCCTGATAGAAAAGTTCAAGGGCATGAGCAAAAGCGAGATAAGGATTCGCTGTCCGCAGCGCGGCGAGAGGGGGAAGATCGGGATAACGTGCCATCTTGATGCCTTCCTCGACGAGAACCGCCGACGCCCGCGTTGAATGGAGCAAAGGGAAGTACCGCCGGTTCGCCAAAAACGTAATCTGCCCCGCCTCCGCATGCTCGATTCCGGCCACGCCGCGAATCTCAATCTCTGGAGAGCCTTCCAAGCGGCACCCCAGCTTTTGCGCAACTTCAGCGAGTTTCATGGAAAGGCTCCTCAATGTTTCTTGGAACTTCGTTCGAAATCAGGACTGGCTGTGGAAAGCAGTATAGACCGTCCCGCTCATTCGTTGAAAAGGCGAGGTTGTGAAGCGGCGGCGGCTGCGGCGGCGGGCTTCCGGCGGGCGATGCCCACAACTCCCAGAACGGTGACTTCCGCAAGCGCTGTCCGCGGCACAAAAATATGGTCGGTAGTGGAATTCAAATCCGGCGGCGTAATCTGCACTCCGTTATCCAGCAGAGAGAGCAAGTCGTTGGGAACGACGCCTTCCAAGGTTTCCCCATCGTTATATCGCAGCTTCACCCACAGTCCATCCAGTTTTGGGCGGCTAAGAAAAGCCTTCCGCTCTGGCTCAAACTCGTCTGAGAACTCGCGCACAAAGAAAACCGACCGCACCTTCGCCAGCGGAATGGCTAGGTGCTCCCCGTCCGGCGTGAGCAAATCAATAGGGTCGGTCTGCCCCAGGCGCACGGGGTTCAGATACCCGCGGACCGGCTTCTTGTCCGTGAGCACAACAATGACCTTCTTGTGTGTCGAGGCTGGGGCTCTGGTCTTCACAAGATACCGCTTCCCGGTCGCAAATGTCCTGAATTTGCCAATTGGCAAAATGTATGTTATGTTAAGCGCGTTTTTCCTGTCAAGTCATTGTTTTCATTAGGGTTAGGGCCCCGGAGCACCGCCCGTTGACCGATAAAAAGCATATCCTCAAGTCGGCCTCGATCATTTCCCTGATCACTGTCGTCAGCCGCATCCTCGGCTACGTCCGCGACCAGCGCATTACCCTCCTCCTGGGCACCTCTTTTGCCGCTGACGCCTACGTACTGGCTTACCGCATCCCCAACCTCTTCCGCCGCTTGGTCGCCGAAGGCTCCATGACGGCGTCCTTCATCCCGGTTTTCACCCGTTACATGCGGGAACGCACCAAGGAGGAGGTCTGGGACTTCGCGAACCGTCTCTTCTGGACCCTCGCTCTCGTGGGCGCGGTTATCACCGTTCTTGGCATGGTCTTCTCTCCCGCGGTCGTCCATCTATTTTCGGGGGCCAACGTCCCCCGCGGTCAAGCCGTGGATCTGAACCGCATTATCTTTCCCTATCTCTTCTTCATCTCCCTGGCCGCCCTGGCCATGGGCATCCTGAATTGTTTTCACGTGTTTGGTTTGCCGGCGGCCACCCCCGTTCTTCTGAATGTGGCCACCATTCTCTTTTCGGTCGGCATTGTTTGGCATTATATAGGTGACCCAGCCAAGTCTCTCGCCATTGGTGTTTTGGTCGGCGGCGTGCTGCAATTCCTCGTGCAAGTGCCTTCCCTGGTGCAGCGGGGAATGAAGTTCACTTTCGGCATCTCTTTTGCTCACCCTGCCATTCGCGATGTGGCGCGTTTAATGATTCCGCGGCTTTTTGGGATTGGTATCGGTCAGATCAATCTTCTGATCGACACACGATTTGCCACCGCCAGCCGCATGCCCAGCGGGAGTCTTGCGGCACTCTACGTCGCCGATCGTGTCATGGAATTGGTGCTGGGAGGTTACGCGATCGCCGTGGCCACCGCGATCCTCCCCATGATGTCGCACCAGGCGGCCGCGAAGGATTACGAATCGTTGAAGAAGACGCTGTCGTTCTCCGTTCGAATCGTGGCCTTCATCACCATTCCCGCGGCCCTCGGCCTTATGATTCTTCGCGAGCCCATCATTCGTGTGCTCTTTCAGCACGGCCAATTCGTTGCCGCTTCCACGCGCTTGACGGCCCGCGCTCTTCTCTATTACGCCGTGGGACTCCCCGCGCTTGCCACCGTCAAGTTGATTGTTCCCGCGTTCTATTCCACGCACGACACCAAAACCCCCGTCATCGTGGCCTCCATCTCTTTGTTCATCAACATCGTGCTGAACATTGTCTTCATTCAATTCTTCTTTAGCCGCGTCCAGAACGGCGGCCCGGCGCTGGCGACGGCCTTGGCCACCTTCTTCGATTTCTTCGCGCTTTTCATTATTTTCCGGCTGCGCTACGGGCCGCTTGGAACCATGGATATCCTGCGGTCCTTCTTCAAGGTCTCCGTGTGTGCGGCCATCATGGGCGTGGCCTGCTGGTTCGGGAATTACTACACCGCCTTCACGGTGCACTCGCGCTTCCTCGTTCAGCTTCTCGTTTTCACGGGACTCATTGTCGGAGCGACAGTTCTCTATTTGGGACTCGCTTGGCTCTTCCGCTGTCATGAAATTGAAGAAGTCTACGGCATCACCACGCGCCGTGGCGTTGGCGCTGGAAACGGATACGCGGAGCCCTGATGGAAATTTCCGCCATGATTTCGTCTTTTTTGACCCACGTCCGCGTGGAGAAGGGGCTCTCGGCCAACACCATCTCCGCGTACCGGCGCGATCTTTTGAAATTCAATGACTTCGCGCAGAAGCGCAAACTCAGCCTCGAAGCCGTCAGCCGCGACGATCTTGTGGATTTTCTCGCTGGACTGTACCGCCAGAAGCTTGAAAGCAAAAGTGTGGCGCGCCATCTTGTCACCCTTCGCAACTTCTTCCGTTACGCGCAGATTCAAGATGCCATTCCCGAGGATCCCTCGATTAATCTCGAGTCCCCGAAAATCCGCCGCTCGCTGCCCGGCTATCTGCGGCTGGAAGAAGTAGATCGTTTGCTGCTGCAGCCCGATGCCAAGACTCCTCTCGGCCTTCGCGATCGCGCCATGCTGGAAGTTCTCTACTCCACCGGCTTGCGCGTCTCCGAACTCACAAGTCTGCGCGTTACCGACCTTGACACCAAAGTCGGCTGCGTCCGCTGCATCGGCAAAGGTGACAAGGAGCGCATCGTTCCCGTCGGCAAAAAAGCGCTCGGCATGGTGGACAAATATCTGCGCGACGCCCGGCCGCAGCTCCTCGGCAAAGCCCTTGGCAATCCGGCGCTGTTCGTCAATCGCCGCGGCCGGGCTCTGAGCCGCGTGGGCGTCTGGAAGATCCTCTCCGCCTATGGCCGTCGCGCCGGTCTGCGCCAGCCGTTGGCGCCGCACATGTTGCGGCACAGTTTTGCCACGCACTTGCTCGAACGCGGAGCGGACCTGCGCTCCGTGCAGCTGATGCTGGGTCACGCCGACATTGCCACGACGCAGATCTACACGCACGTGGTGGAGGAGCGGCTGAAGCAGATTTACAAGGCGCATCATCCGCGTGCATAACGCGGCGGACCACGGGAACCTATTGCGGGTGCCTTCGCGGCGGTCAGCGCGGACATCCTGAAGCAGAAGGAGCGCAATGCCAGACTATATGTTTTTGTTGGAAAGCCGGCTCTCGCCGGAGCAGCGCGCGGCCATGATGCGCGTGCAGGAACTTTCCGCTGCACTCGGTTTCAATGTCTATCTCACCGGCGGAACGGTACGCGATCTCGTCACGGGTGCCTCCCTCCGCGATCTCGATTTCACCGTGGAGGGCAATCCCTCGAAGATCGCGCGCGAACTCGAGAAGGGCGGCGCGAAAGTTCTCCACGAGGATGAAAAATTCCGCCAGGTCGAAGTGCTCTTTGCCGGCGATTGTGAAGGCAGCATTTCCGCGGCCCGCGATGATTATTATGTCCGGCCCGGAACGCGCCCCGAGATTCGCTGGTCCACCATCATGGAAGATTTGCGCCGCCGCGATTTTTCACTCAACGCCATCGCCATTTCTCTAAATCCCGCGTCTCGCGGCCTGCTCCTCGATCCCACCAATGGCCTCTCCGACATTGAACGCGCCGAAGTTCGCGCCCTGACGATTCACAGTTTCACGAATCAGCCGGTCCGCCTGTTGCGCGTGCTGCGTTTTGCAGCGCGCATGGGCTTCAAGATCGAGCAGCGCACTCAGGAATGGTTCGATCTTGCCATCGAGCGCGATCTCCAGCTCACCATTACTCCCGACGACGCCGGCTCCGAACTTCGCGCCCTGGCGCGCGAAGAGCGCCCCGCCGTCGTCCTGAAAGCCTGGGAGGAACACGACCTTCTCGAAGCCGTCAATCCCGCCCTCGCGAAAAAACATCCCGGCTATGACGCCATCAACCGCCTCATGAAGGTGCGTGAAGATCTCTTTACCGCCGGCTTCCGCCCCAGGCTAGCCAACCCCATGCTCCTTGCCATTCTGGCGCGCTTGAAGGATCGCGAAAAGGCCGCCGTCCTTTCCAAGGCCGGTTTCCGCTCCGCCGAGGCCGAGGCCGTGCTTTCCTTTGAAGAGCAGGCGCTCGAAGCGCAGAAAGAACTAGTCGGCCGTAAAATGAATGCCCCCGTGGATGCCTACCATTTCCTCGAGAAATTTCCGCTCGATCAGATGGCGTTTCTCCTGGCGGAATCAAACAATTCCGGGGCGCTCTCCAAGATTCGCGCCTACTTGAACAAATGGCGTCCCATCCGCAACGGTCTTGCCGTTGTGGGTACCGAGCTCGAGGCTTTGGGAATGGCGCGCGGGCCGAAGTTCGGTCAAGTCGTCGAACAGGTGTTCGCCCTCCAGCTCACCGGTCGCGGAAAGACTCCCGAAGAGCGCGTAAAAATCCTGCGCAAACTCAGCGGCATCAAGGAACTACCCAAGAAGAAGGAAAAAGAAAAGAAGTCCATAAAGGGCACCGACAAAGCCCACGCCGCTGCGGCCATGGGCGACGCTGCTCATAGGAAGCATGCGGCCGCAAAAATCGAAGCCAAAAACGCTGCCAAGGGGAAACCTGTACCCCCAAAGCCCCACGCGAGGCACGCGGCGCCGCCATCTCGCGGCAAGAGTGCCGCAGGCAAGAAGAGTCACGCACGCAAGTAGCAATCTTTTTTCGCGCCACTTGGTTGGCCGACTTAAGCGAAGAGCAGACCCAACGAATTGGCATCGCCGCAATTCACACCAGGGTCTCGCGTTAGCGAAGACAAATTAATGAGGGAGGCCAACTCGCCGCAACAATGTTTCGAACCGCGGGTCAGAGCGAAGATTGTCGATCCGCAAATCACCTTTGAGGTGCCAGGAGATATCCAAGGATCTCTCCTGGTAAGCTCTTTCTAAGAACTCAAACGCTTTGTCCTTCTCGTCAAGTCCGGCGTACACGGTCGCCAGAATATATGGCGAAACATAGGCGCTCTTTGATTTTTGCTCCAGGTCACGAAGGATCTTTTCCGCTTCGGCTCTTCTACCGATCCCGGCAAACGCGTGCGCTAGCGAAGCGGTGGCATCCTGATCGCCATTCGACATCTCAATTGCCTTCTGATATTCAGAGATCGCTTCCAGTCGTTTTCCGGTGCCCTCGTAGCCAATGCCGAGACTGTAGTGTTCAACCCATTCGTTGGGATAGGAAGCGATCCCTCTACGGCTTGTTTCAACCAGACTTTCGAAGTCCCGCAGCTGAAAGTAAACACCTGCTTCGGTCATAGCGGAGCTGGGACCAGGATCCAGCTCGTTGCTCTTAGCCATTTCCGCTAGGGCATCGGCACGCCGGCCAATAAAGCTGAGATACCCTGCGCGATCCTCATGGGCGCAACTGTAACTCGGGGCCAACGCTATCGCGTGATTGAACTCCTGATCGGCAGCGTCCCAGTTCCACTCGAACCGCCAACTCATTACGCCGAGCGTATCGTGCGTTTCGCCAATGCTGTCGTCTAGTTCCTCGGCTTTCTGAAGGGCTTCCTTGGCAGACCTGTAAGCACGATCGGGCGGCAACTGTCCCTGCCCGAAAAATGCCAAATAGACATAAGAATCTGCCAGCCCCGAATACGCCAGCGCAAAGCCAGGATCCTTTCTGATGGATTCCTCGAAGTAGCTCTTCGCCGTGTTCAGCGGCTGCACCATCGTGAACTGATTGGTCATGTAATAACGCCCTCTCAGATACGCTTCGAAAGCCTCGGGGTTCACGGTACGAGCCGTTCGGAGGCGAGCCTGCTGCAGCGGAGTTACCTGCGCACGGACTTGCTGCGCTATCGCCTGCGCCACTTCATTCTGCAACTTAAGGACATCGCCAAGATCGCGCTCATACGTCTCCGCCCACAGGTGCTTATCTGTAGGTGCATGGAGCAGTTGGGCCGTAATTCGCACGCGGTTACCCGACCGCATCACCGATCCTTCGACGATGGCGTCCACGTTCAATTCCCGCGCAATCTCCGGCAGACCCTTCTTTGTGCCCTTGTAGCGCATCACAGAAGTTCGGGAGATCACCCGCAGCGCGTTAAGCTTGGCAAGGTCCGTGATCAGCTCATCCGTCATGCCATCGGCGAAGTATTCTTGCGCCGCATCTCCTGAAAGATTTTGCATTGGCAGAACGGCAAGGGAGTGTATGTGGGGAGCCGCGCTTGTAACGGAATAGTGCTGCCACACCACCCAGGCCGCAAGTCCGATTGCGCTACAGAAGCATAAAATGACTGCGAAAGCTGCGCGGCGCGTAGTTGGCGGTGCGGCTGCCACGGCTTCAGGTGTTTTGCTGCCGTTTGCCTCCGAAATCCGGGGCGCCTGCACTTCCTCTACTGGCGCAATGAACCTGTATCCGCGACGCGGCAGCGTTTCGATGTACCGCGGTATCTCTGGTGAATCACCCAGCACTTCGCGAATGCGCCCGATGGCGTTGTGGAGGCTGTGGTCGAAGTCCACAAAGGTGTCGGCCGGCCAGAGTTGGCCCCTTAGTTCCTCGCGAGTCACAAGATTGCCGGCTGACTGCAGCAATATCGCAAGGAGCTGCACGGGTTGACCTTGCAGGCGCAACTTGACGCCGCGTTTGTGCAGTTCGCCCGCCCGTAGATCTAGTTCAAACGTGTCGAACCGCAGTACGCGCGGCGCTGGAGCTGGAGCCGGAGCGGACATATAACCTCTGGAAGTTCGTTGAAGCGTATCACAATTCCAGCCCTGCGGAGTCCTGTCCGCCCGAGCTGCGAAGTCCCTGCTTTGCAGTAGGTTAGCAATGGAGAAAACTTTGGGAACAGATAGGGCCGGAAAGGATTGACGAGTTCGCCCTTCGGGAGCAAAGTCGCCGCTGTTTTATGGCTCGAGACCCAGCGATGCGCGGCCCTGCCGCTGCATGCCGTCGGCGTCCTCCCGAGCGAATTTCTGGACAAGAAAGAAGGAGAACCATGAAGAGAATTACCGTAACGAAGTTCGGTCTACTCTCCGGCGGTTTGATGTTCGCCGGCGGTTTGATCTTCGCTGGAGGGACGCAGGATGATAATCCACCAAGGGTCGCACAGGTCGTGGCCTTGGACGAATGCGATCCGGTCACCTTCAATGCCGCGCTTGGGCCTGATTTCTGCAAGAACGTCACGATCGGAGCGTTCACGAAGTTGACCGACCTATTTGCGAAGGCACAAGCTGGAACTCCGGATCCGGGCTGGGACTTCGAACCTGACACGCTCCACATCCAGAAAGGAACCGATCTTGTCGTAGTCGACCAGGGCGGCGAGCCTCACACCTTTACCGAGGTGGCGCAGTTTGGTGGCGGCTTTTTACCCGTACTCAATGCGCCAGGAGAGGAGACGATTCCCGAATGTGCCGGCGGCTTTTCGAACGTAGCGGTAGCCAGGACTCGAATCCTTCAGGGCAGCCAAGACCACATCACGGGTCTGTCGAAAGGGGAACATCTTTTTCAGTGCTGCATCCATCCCTGGATGCGCGTGAAAGTCGAGGTGAAATGACCCGCGTCGTGCGATTGAAAGAGAGCGCGAACCCGGCGCCAGAAGCGCCGGATAGCGTGGAGGAACGGCCAACAGATCGGACGAAGGCGAAGCATCTTGCCTTGATGCGTTTGGCAAAGCGCTTCGCCAACGTTCATTCCAGTTCTACGGCAGCCCTGCGTAGTCGCGTGTCCCTCGGGAGTGGAGCATACCGACTTTATCCGTATCCTGTTAGAATCGAGTTCCATGGGTCAGCCCCAGTTTGTTCACCTTCACGTTCACACGGATTTCAGTTTGCTCGATGGCGCCTGCGAGACCACCGAGCTGTTGGATGAAGCGTCCCGGCAGAAAATGCCTGCCGTGGCCATCACCGATCACGGCAATCTTTTCGCCGCAGCCAATTTCTTTTATGAAGCCAGCAAGCGCGACGTCAAGCCCATCATCGGCTGCGAAGTGTACGTGGCCAAGGGCAGCCGCCATGACCGTGGCGACAAGACCAGCGGCGGCAACGGCCAGGATCGCGGCGACGCCGAGCCCGGGACTCGCGGTTCAAATCATCTTGTTCTACTGTGCGAGTCGCTCGAGGGTTACCACAATCTGATCAAACTGGTCTCCGCTGGCTTCCTCGAAGGTTTTTATTACAAGCCGCGCATTGACTACGATCTCCTTTCGAAGCACAGCAAAGGTCTCATTGCGCTTTCGGCGTGTTTGCGTGGCCCGGTTACCGAAGCGGTGGTGGACGAAAAGATAGACCTGGCACGCGAGAACGCCTATCGGCTGCGCGACGTCTTCGGCAAGGGAAATTTCTTCCTCGAAATTCAGGACCAGGGGCTGGAGATCGAAAAAGGCGTGAACCGCGAACTGGTGCGCCTTTCGAAAGAGACCGGCATCCCGCTTGTCGCCACGAACGATTGTCACTACCTCCATCACGATGACGCCCACGCGCAGGATGTTTTGCTGTGTATCCAGACCGGTAAAACGATGGGCGATCCCCATCGCATGAAGTTTGCGACCGACCAGTTCTACTTCAAGACCGCCGCGGAGATGGCCCAGGTCTTCGGCGAAGTGCCAGAGGCCTTGAGCCGCACCGTGGATATTGCAGCTCGCTGCAACGTCAAAATTGAAAGAATTCCCAATCCATTTCCCGAATTCAAAGTCCCCGAGGGGCATACGTCCGCGACGTATTTCGAACGCGTCGTGCGGGAAGGTTTTGCCTCGCGCGCCCCACACCTCGAACGTTTGGCGCAGCAGGGATTCCTTCATCACCCGCTCGGGGAATACGAGCGACGCCTGACGTCCGAAATCGAAATGATCAAGAAGATGCGCTATGAAGGCTACTTCTTGATCGTTTGGGACTTCATCCACTACGCGCGCGCACAGAATGTTCCCGTGGGACCGGGGCGCGGGTCGGCAGCAGGCAGTCTGGTGAGTTACGCTCTGCGCATCACAGACGTCGATCCCTTGCAGTACGGGCTGCTGTTCGAACGCTTCCTGAATCCGGAGCGCGTATCCATGCCGGATATTGATATTGATTTCTGCATGCGCCGCCGCGGCGAATTGATCGAATACGTCACGCAAAAATACGGACGCGAAAACGTCGCGCAAATCATCACCTTTGGGACCATGGCCGCAAAAGCCGCGGTGAAGGATGTCGGGCGCGCTATGGATATTCCGTACGGAGAAGTGGACCGTCTCGCGAAGTTGATTCCCACCTCGCTAGGAATCGAATTGAAAAACGCTTTGGAAGAAGCGCCGCAACTCAAGTCCGCTATAAATAGCGATGAACGGCTCAAAGACTTGATGGCCGTGGCGCTGCGGCTGGAAGGATTGTCGCGGCACGCGTCGACGCACGCGGCCGGCGTGGTGATCTCGTCGCAGCCGCTTACCGATGTGGTGCCTGTTTACAAGACGAACCGCGACGAAATTACCACGCAGTACGACATGAATGCGCTGGAACGCATCGGCCTGCTCAAGATGGATTTTCTCGGCCTGACAACGCTCACCGTTTTGCATGACGCCGCGCGTATGGTCGAACGCAACCGCGGCGTAAAAATTGAGACGGATAATCTCGCGCTCGACGACGCTGAAACCTACAAACTGTTTGCGCGCGGCGAAACCACCGCCATCTTCCAATTCGAATCGCACGGCATGCGCGACATCCTTCGCCGCTACCAGCCCACGCGCATCGAAGATCTCACCGCGCTCAACGCTCTTTATCGCCCCGGCCCGATTCAAGGCGGCATGATCGATGATTTTATCAATCGGAAGCACGGCAAAACCAAAGTCAGTTATGAATTGCCGCAGTTGAATGACATCCTCGAAGAAACCTACGGCGTAATTTTGTACCAGGAACAAGTGATGCAAATCGCGAATCGCCTTGCAAGTTTCTCCCTCGGCGAAGCGGATATTTTGCGGCGCGCCATGGGCAAGAAAAAGAAAGAAGAAATGGCGGCGCAACGCGCCAAATTCATGGCCGGTTGCGCGGCCAATAAAATCCCAGAGAAAAAAGCGGACCGCATATTCAATTTGATGGAAGAATTTGCCGGCTACGGCTTTAACAAATCGCATTCGTGCGCGTATGCGCTGCTGGCTTATCAAACGGCATACTTGAAGACTCACTATCCCGTAGAATTTATGGCCGCGCTGCTCACCTCGGAAGCGGGCAACACGGAAAAAGCGGTGAAGTACATCAATGAAGCACGCGGGATGAGCATTGCGATTCTGCCTCCGGACGTAAATGAGAGCGATCTGTATTTCACTCCCGTGGGGGAATCGATTCGCTTCGGCCTCGCGGCGATCAAAAATGTTGGTGAGAACACCGCAAAAGCGATTCGTGAATCGCGGCTGAGCCAGGGAGAATTCAAATCCCTATACGACTTCTGCGAGCGTATCGAGTCGCGTTTTTTGAACAAGCGCGTTTTTGAAAGCCTGATTAAATCCGGCGCGCTGGATTCGCTCGGCGCACGCGAATCCATGCTGTCGTCCGTGGACGATGCCGTCGCTGCGTTGCAGCGGGCTTCGCGAGTGCGCGAGTCGGGGCAGCACGGATTGTTTGGCGCAGCCGCAGCGCCGGCGCCGATTCCATTTGAGTTGCGCGAAGCGGCGCCGTGGAACGAAGAAGAACGGCTGGCGAGCGAATACGCGATGCTGGGTTTTTACGTTTCGGGGCACCCCCTCGCGAAATATTCGTCGCGGCTGCAGGAATTGAAAACCGTTTCACTGGACCAGGTGGAAGAGCAGCGAAATGGAAAAGACATTACGGTGGCCGCGCTCATCGTGGGCACGCGGCCGATGCGCTCAAAGAAGGGCGCGCGGTGGGCCATTTTCACGATCCAGGACATGACCGGCGTGCAAGAGTTGCTGGCGTTCCCGGAGAGTTTTGCGCGGCTGGAGCAGCTTCTGAAACCGGGCAATCCGCTGCTGCTGAAAGTTCGCGTGCAGGTGGAAGAAGCAGGCACGCGGCTTTCGTTGCAGGAAGCGCGGAAGCTCGAAGAGATTGCGGAACGCGCGGCGGCTCCCAATGAATTCCGCGTACGGCTGGATATGCAGCTTTTGAGCGAAGATGCGTTGGACCGACTGGAAGATTTATTTGCAAACTGCGCTGGAAATTGCCAAGTCGTGTTTGAATTGTGCTCAGCGGATGGGTCGGTGGGAGTGCTGCAAGCGCAGCAGCGCGTTAAAGTTACGCCGGAACTCGTGGAAGCGGTACGGGAGATCTGCGGCGAGAGCGCGGTAGCGGCGGTGGCCGGATGAGTGTAAAAGGGAAGAGCACTCCGGCGGGGCCGCCGGTGGATCGGCGGAAAGAGCCGGACCGGCGAAAGGATATCGAGCGCTTGGAGAAAGACGTCGAGGAGCTGCGGCACCTGGCCGGCGATGAAGATGCCGATGCGGACCTGGAGCGGCTCCGCCAACAAGTGTCGGACCTGCGCCGCGAATTTTACACGCACCTGGGCGCGTGGCAGCGCGCACAGATTGCGCGGCACCAGCAACGACCGTACACGCTGGATTTTATCGGGCTGCTTTTTACGGATTTCATCGAGCTGCATGGCGACCGCGGCTACGCCGACGACAAAGCCATCGTTGCGGGTCTGGCAAAATTTCACGGACGGCCGGTGGCGGTCATTGGGCATCAGAAGGGGCGCGATACGAAGCAGCGGCTAGTGCGAAATTTTGGGCAGCCCAAGCCGGAAGGTTACCGGAAAGCGTTGCGCGTGATGCAACTGGCGGCGAAGTTTGGGCGGCCGATTCTTACGTTCATAGATACGCCGGGAGCGTATCCGGGGATCGACGCGGAGGAGCGGGGGCAGGGCGAAGCGATTGCGCGGAATTTGCGGGAGATGGCGCGGCTGCCGGTGCCGGTGATTGTCACGGTGACGGGCGAGGGTGGCTCCGGCGGAGCGCTGGCGGTGGCGATTGGCGACCGGGTGAACATTCTGGAGAACAGCTTTTACTCCGTGATATCGCCGGAAGGGTGCGCTTCGATCATCTGGCGGGATTCGACGAAGGCCGAGACCGCGGCGGAAGCGATGAAGATCACGGCTAAAGATTTGAAAGAGCTGGGGATTGTGGACGAGATTGTTCCGGAGCCGGAAGGCGGGGCGCATACGGACCATGACGCGGCGGCGCGTTTCCTGGAGGAAGTGCTGGACCGGCAATTGGTGGCGCTGACGCAACAGCCCATTCGCGAATTGCTGGGTCTGCGGTACGAGAAGTTCCGAAGGATGGGGCAGTTTTTTGATTTGGGAAAGTAAGGACCGGTTGACCCGCCCGTATTCGAAGGCAAGGGATTGCGGTGGCAGACTCCATACGGGGGCGATTTCTTTCCGCGCTTCGCCAAGTTGTTTATTTCTGTGGGGGTGCCAGAGCACTTAAAGTTCTTCTTTAAAGGTGACCGGTAGCGGGTACCCCGCCCACCCCCCATGTTTTTGCAGAAGAGTGTCGAAGCGATTTGAAATGAGCGAGTTCCGTTTTTCCATAGTGAAAAAAGTGCGTATGGGTATGAAAACAGAGGACGGCTAAAGCTCGTGGAATGATAGAGATGCGCATTCATTGTAAGAGCGGCAAACAAAGGACTAGGGGAGCGGCCCGCTTATAAGAAAGGAATTGGGGAACGGAAGATTTTGAAGGAGTTAGAAAGGACCGCTTGGCGGACGCGCATGAGCTACGAGGGGGCCGAGAATCGCGCTGAAGTAAGGAAACAACTATAGCACATCGGTACCGATCGACAAGTGATAACTCGTAAATGCTTGTGTCTGCTGTGGGAAAGTGGGGTGTCGGGCGTCATTCAAAAGCAGCCCGGCGCGCGAGGAATATGGCAGCAACGCTTCCACAAGGAGGGCAAACGAGTCCCCGGCGGACCGGACGGCAACTGGTGGCGTTTGGATTTCTTTGGCTTGCCGTATTGTTACTGATTGTCGCAGGGCTGCTTGCGGGTGCGAAGGCTGGCCGCCTACTCCGCTGGTCGAAAGCAGATGCAGAAGTGCAACGGTCGGAAGTCAGTTCAAGGATTCAGGGAAGCGGCGGGAGGCGCAGCAGAGTGTGGGGCGCCGGCGTGACGATTCGTTACCCAGTGAATGGCCAACTTATGGAAGCGACGGTCGACCGGGGATTTCAGAGTGCGGTGCGGCCCTGGATGGAACAGTGGGCAAGACAATATCCGGCCGGATCACACAGAAAGATTCTGTTCAATCCGGCTGATCCGCTGGAGGCCGATCTTGATGGCGAATGGAGTTTGGCGAACTTTACCTCGCCTGTCGAGTTTGCCTTGCTGGGTGTTCTCTTTTTGTGGGGTTGGCGGCGCCTAGGTGGTGCGGTGTCAAGTGGACAGGGCAGTCCCTCCGCCAGGTGATCGGCTCCCGCGATTCTGAGGAGGGGACATATGATCATCAGATGGCCGAGGTTTCTTGCGGTCCTGACGGTTTTGGCAATTGTTGGCCTAGCGAGTGTGGCAGCCCAGCAGCCTGTGACGGCTGAGACTCTCAAGCAATTTGTGGCCGCATTCAACGCACACGACCTCGACGCGGTGATGAATTTCTTTGCGGACGATTGCGAGCTTATTATGCCTCGTGGACCGGAGCCCTGGGGCCAGCGGTATGTTGGCAAGGCAGAGGTCCGAAAGGGGCTGGCGACACGCTTCGCTGGGATCCCTGACGTGCATTATGGAGACGATGAACACTGGGTTTCCGGCAATCACGGCGTGTCCCGATGGATGCTAACGGGCACAACGCGAGACGGAAAGAAGATCAACGTTCGTGGTTGTGACCTTCTGGAATTCAGAGATGGCAAGATCGTTCGTAAGGATTCCTATTGGAAGATCGTTGAGCCAAGGAGTTAACCTGGGGATGCATCGCACTCTTTCGGTCTTATTTCGCCGGCGCGAGGAAGCGCGGGGTTGAGTATGCGATACCTGGTGAGAGCGCGGGTGAAGGACGGTTGCCAGCAGGCGCTGGCGGAGGCGATTGAACGCGGGACCCTGGGCCAAGGGTCCGTTGCGGAGGGCGAGTACCTGCGTAACATGAATGCGGCGCGGGTTTGCGCGGATGAGACGGTGCGGTGGGTGGAGGTTTGTTACTGCCCTACGCCGTTGCTGGAAGAGCGGCCTTATTGGGAGGAGTATTTTGAGCTGGTCAAGGTGCAGGACGCGCATGACCGACGGAAGTGCCGGGATGAGAATGGTTCCGAGCCATGGTCTTGTGGGAAGTGTGATTGCACGGAACGGCTGGAGAAGAAGCTAGAGAGGACGGGAGAGTCGTTCCTCGAGCGTCTTCGAGGCGGGACGAAGTAATTGGCAACGGGAATGCGCGGTTCGGTTGCGAGGCGCGCTGCTTCGCTAAGGTCCTTCCCACATAACGGCGGAATCGGCTGCGTGGGCAATATGCGAGAGTTGCCAATTCCATCGCTTCCTTTCGTGGTGGTCTACCGCGTTCTGCCAGATGTGGTGGAACTAGCCAACGTAATGCACGGCGCACAGAGATGGCCACCGAAGGAATGAAAGAAAATTACTGAAACGAAACGGCGGATCCTCTCACTAGCTTTCAGGGCCAGTCCACCGGGACTGGTCATCCAGGCCGATCTCCCTCGAAAGAATCTGCGCCCGTGTGCGGGCGAATGGAGGTGTTCCGTGAAAAACCAAATCAACCGCCGGAATTTTTTTGTCAGAGCTGGTGCCGCTGCATCGCTCACCCTGTTGGGGCAAACTGCCTTCCGAGTCGAACCTGTAGCCGCTTCGTCTCTCTTCGTACGACGGAATGTCGGAGGCATGAACGCCTTCGACCCGGTCATTACCGCCTATCGCAAGGCGGTTGCCACGATGCACGCGCTTCCAGCGAGTGACCCACGGAGTTGGACGTATCAAGCTGCCATCCACGCTACTTTTGCGAGTCCGCCACAAACTGCCTGGAACACCTGCCAACACGGGAATTATTTTTTCTGGTCCTGGCACCGCATGTATCTGTATTGGTTCGAACGGATTTGCCGGCGAATGGCGTGCGACGATTGTTTTGCGCTGCCGTATTGGGACTACAATTCGCCGTCCGAACGGCAGCTTCCTCCGATGTTTCGCGATCCTTCCAGCGACCTGTTCGTTTCTCAGCGGGACCCCAACATGAACAGCGGGGCAGGTTCGCTGCCGGCGTGGGCGGTGGACTATTCCGCAGGCCTCGCGCAGGTGAACTTCAGCAGCGCCAGCAGTTCGTTGGAACAGACGCCACACAATATCGTTCATGTGCTCGTGGGCGGCCCGGGCGCCTGCGCGAATGGCTGGATGGGGTGCGTGCCCACGGCAGCGCAGGACCCCATCTTCTTCTTGCATCACTGCAACATGGACCGTCTATGGGACCTCTGGCTGGCGCAGGGCGGACGCGTCGACCCCGTGTTCGACAACACCTGGAAGAATACGAAGTACACGTTCTTTGACGAAGAGGGCGCGCAATTGGAAATGACCGGATGCGAGGTTCTTCGCGCGGCGCAGCAGCTTCACTATGTCTACGAAGGGGAGCCGCCGCAGGTGAACGACTTTTGCTGGCCGATCATTAAGTTTCCGCCGATCATTTTCGAGAAGGAAGTGATCCTGCGGCTTTCGATTCCGCCGATTACGCTGGGAGCGGAGACCGTTTCTGTTCCTATCGAGTTGAAGGATCTGAAACAGCGTCTCATCCAATTTGCCGAAAGCAAGGATGCGACGGTCTTTCTCGATCTCGATGGAGTGGAGGCGGAGCGGCAGCCCGGTGTCGCCTGGCAAGTGTATTTCGGACTTCCCGCGAACGCAGGGCCTGCCGAGGAGAGCCCGTACTACATCGGGGCAATGGCGCTGTTTGGCCCGGGCATTCACGCCGACTCGCATGACAAGTTCGAGCCGGCGCACTTTTCCTTTGCTGTGAACCGCGCGCTTCTGGCTGGTTTCAAAGCCAATCAGGAACGCTGGACGCTTACGTTCGTGCCGCGCACGATTGTAATTGATGGAAAGCCAGCGCAGCCCAAAGTCGGGTCGCCGGTCAAGATTGCCAGTGCTTCGTTCACGGTGGAGAAACAAAAGCCTGGGGGAGAGCCGAAGTAAGCGTAAGCCGTTGGACACCAAAGAGGCCTGCGCTTTCATGAGCCAGGGGCTGCGGGGCCATTTGTAATCCACGCGGCCTAAGAGAATTCATTACTGATCGTTTCGTTTCTCAATTAGCTGAAGGAATACCTGAAAGGGAAGTCCTTGCTCGGGAGCGCCCACGGACAGTTTCTTCATAGGGAAGCAGCAGCCTGGAAGACGGCATCGGCGAGTCTGCCATCGTGCAGCCAGGGTGTGAGCAGCCCGACTGGACCGGCCAGGAGCTGGAGCAATACCAGACTGCGTGAGTATCAGCCCCTGAGGCGCAGGCACGCTGGTATAGATCCACGCCGATCGCGACCTGTTGATTTTCGCGCTGCATGAAGATCGGCAGGGTCAACAACTGCCTCAGCGTCATTCCGTGCTGAACCAAGAATCCAAGTTCATTGTAATGGCCCTTTCCCGATCGTGGCGGACGGGCTACGGGGTGTGCCATTCAAGCAACTACACGGGTTTGGAGACCGGCCACTTCATTTGCGGCGCGCGACCGGGCTAGCGGGGCCAGAGCCAGCCGAAGGTGCCGGCGGATAGCAGGGCGTAGATGAGGCCGTCGAAGGACTCCTTGAGGACTATGCTCCAAGGCATGCCTTTCCAGATGCCGTTGACCAAGGGTCCCAGGCCGTAGGCAAGGAACGCGGCGGTGCCGGCGACGCGAAACACGACGCGATAGTGTGCACCGAAGGAAACGGTACGTCCCGTGAGATAGGCGACGAAAACTGCGACCAGGAGGCAATAGGCGAACCACAGGCCGAGGAACTTCGGCAGGGCAACCGGGCCGCTGGGAAAGATGGTTAGAAACCCAACCGGGCCCTGCTTGAATTTTTCCTGCATGGCGGGTGAATTCATGTCTTTATGGGTGCAATGAGGGAAATGATAGAGACCCGGGGGCAATCCGGCGGGGCGTATGGCGGCAAGAAGCTTGTCCTCCTCGGGGAGCTGGCGGTAATTGCTTTGGTGATACTTCAGAACCATGTGGATGATGGAGCTGGCCACGAAGACAATGACGGCGGCCAAAAGGATCGGTAGCCAGAGAGCGGCGAGAGAAACCATGCGTAGCCTCCTGAGGAGAAAGAATCGATGATTGAGCGCGAGGCTATCGGAGAACGGGGGAATGGTCAAGGGAACGAATTGGGAATGAATAGAGGCAGAGCGGCGGAGAAAAGTGAAAAAAAGTGCTTGACATATTCCCATATAAGAATATGATTTAGAACATGGCACGGGCGGCGACAACTTCGGACGCGTTTAATGCGGTGGCGGAGCCGCGGCGGCGAGAGATTCTGAATTTCATCGCGCTGCAGGAACGCCCGGTAGGGGAGATCGTGGACTCACTGGGGATCGAGCAACCGTCGGTATCGAAGCATCTGCGAGTATTGCTGGAAGTGGGGCTTGTCCATGTGCGGCGGGACGGGCGGCATATGCTCTATCGAACGAATGCGGAGGCGATCCGACCCCTGCACGAGTGGACGGAAACGTTTGCACGATACTGGCGTCATCAATTAAGCCGGATCAAGGAACGTGCCGAGGGGAAGAGCAGCCCGTCAAAGAATTCCGAAGCAAAATTCATTCCGAGGGGGAAAGATGATTACAGCGGCAACAAGAATTGAGGATTTGACGTTGGGCATCACGGAGGAGATTTACGTGCGTGCACCTCTGGACGCGACATTTGGGGCGTTGCTGGAGCAGCTCGGGCCGCACAACGAAACTTCTGAGAACGCGCCGATGCCGATGAAGCTGGAGGCGTGGCCGGGCGGGCGGTGGTACCGCGACCTGGGAGAGAATAACGGCCATTTCTGGGGAGTGGTGCAGGCCATCAAGCGGCCGACGTTGCTCGAAATCACCGGGCCGTTGTTCATGTCGTATCCGGCGGTGTCGAATGTGCAGTACCGCTTGAGCGAGAAAAACGGCGGCACACTGATCAGCTTTCATCACACGGCGCTTGGGCTGATTTTGGAAGACCACCGAAAAGGAGTCACGGGGGGCTGGAAGCATATCAATGAAGGCGTTCGCAGGCGTGCGGAGATGGGCCGTTCACAGGCAGGGACGGCGCACTGAGAGAGGGCGCCGGCGCGGAAAGGGAGGCCTTATGTGCCCAGCGTGCATGGCGGGCGCGGCAATGATGGTCGGGAGCGTTCTGTCCGCCGGAGGGTTGACGGCGCTGGCGTCAAAGATCCTCCGGAAAAAGAGTCACGCGAAGAAATCATTCCGAAAGGAAAATCTGAAGGAGGAACCATGGGCGAAGTAACGAACGAGCAAGTCAATTTGATGTTGCGGTTGTTTGAGGAAAGGCGCGAGGCAAAGTTGCGGGATGCGCGGGATTGGTTCGCGGCCAACTTCCACGTGAAAACCGAGGAGGATTTGATGCGTGTGTGTCCTCCCGGCAGCCAGGGGAACACCTACATGCGTATGGTGCTCGGTTATTGGGAGATGGTGGCGAGCATTGTGAACCGCGGGTTAATCGAGGAAGAGTTCTTCTTCGAAAGCAACGGGGAACAGTGGGCCGTGTGGGAGCAGGTGAAGCCGGTAATCGGGGCGTGGCGAGCGATGTTCAGCAGCCCCAACTTCCTCGCCAACCTCGAAAAACACTGCGGCCGCCTGGAAGCGTGGCGGGAGAAGCGCAGCCCCGGTTCCAACGAAGCGATCCGCAAAGTTATGGCGCAAATGCGACAGGGAGTGGAAGCGCCCAAGGCACAAGCCGCTGCGAGGTAGAGCGGAAAGTGGCGGCGGACTCTAGAATCAATGAGGGGTCAGTGAATGCGGGGCTTGCTTGGGCGAGGCGCCCTCGGGCCCCGCATTCGCGAAACAAGATGTTCTGAGCAATTCCTGGGTCTTCGGTATTCCTGAGAGCGGAGATTTAAGAGAGGAGAAATGGACATGGCAACGAAGGCGATGGGACAGTCGAAAGCGGTGTCGCCGCGGGAGTGGCTTGCGGCGCGGAAGGAATTGTTGAAGAAGGAGAAGGAGTTTTCGCGGCTGCGCGACGAGCTGAGCCGGCAGCGGCGGGAGATGCCTTGGGAAAAAGTGGAGAAGGCATACGTGTTTGAAGGGCCGAACGGCAAGCAGACCCTTGCGGATTTATTTGGCGGGAGAAGCCAGTTGATTGTGTATCACTTTATGCTGGGGCCGGACTGGAAGGAAGGCTGCCCGAGCTGCTCGTTCATTTCGGACCATATTGATGGGAGCTTGGTGCACCTGGCGGCGCGGGACGTGCGGCTGGTGGTGGTTTCGCGCGCGCCGCTGGCGCAGATCGAGGCGTACAAAAAGCGGATGGGCTGGCGGTTCCCGTGGGTATCGTCGAACGGAAGCGAGTTTAACTACGACTATCAGGTGTCGATGACGAAGGAAGAGCTGGAGAAGGGCGAGGTCTACTACAACTATACGACGCAGAAATTTCCGAGCGAGGAGCGGCCGGGCACCAGCGTGTTCTACAAGGATGCGGCGGGGAATGTTTTCCATACGTATTCGAGCTACGCGCGCGGGCTGGATATACTGATCGGCGCATACAATTGGCTGGACATCACGCCGAAAGGGCGGGACGAAGAAGGGTTGAAACATGGGATGGCGTGGGTGCGGCACCACGACAAATATGACGCAGGGTACCAGGTGGACGCCCAGGCAAAATACGTGCAGCCGGCCAAAACTAAGGGCGCGTAGTGCCTGCCCGGGGGAGCAGCATTTCTAAAGAGGGCCGATAAGACTGAAGAGGTAGTGAAACTGCCATTTGGTAGCCAGCTGCTTCTGCCGTGGATGCAGCGCGAGCGGTACACGGTTTAGTGCTGCGACAGGTGCTGATTGGCAGCGCGACTTGAGAAGAAAACGCAGTGGAAAAGAGAAAGAGCCGGCTCGGGGGGAGCCGGCTCTTTTTTTAGGGTTGGACTACTGAGGAGACGTGGCAGCGGCGACGGGCTGCACGGTTAGTGAAACGATCTTGGTGCCGATCACTTCGCCGGAGACGATCAGCTCGACGCGACGGTTTTGCTGGCGGCCTTCGGGAGTGTCGTTCGAAGCGATGGGCCGGGTCTTGCCGTAGCCCGTCGCGGTGGTCGAAGCTTCCGGGACACCCTGCTGCGTTAGATAGCTGCGGACGCCTTCGGCGCGCTTCTCCGAGAGATCCTGATTGAAAGACTCGGTGCCAACGCTATCGGTGTTGCCTTCCACGGCCAGATTCAGCGATGGGTAGGCGAGCACGATGCCGGATATTTTGGCGAGCTTCTCGCGGGCCAGCGGGCGAAGAGTGAACTTGCCGGAGTCGAAGAGCACGTCCGACATGTTGACGACGAGGCCGCGGGCGGTGTCGCGAGTTTCCAGGATCAGATTGAATTGCTGGAGAAGACGGGCGCGGAGTTCTTCACGGTCGCGAAGGGCTTGTTGCAGCTGAGAGTCGGAGGAGACGGCGGCAGCGCGATTGCGGTCGGAGTCGGCTTCGGCGGCATGCTGTCTTTGCCGAGCGTCGTCGCGATCTTTCTCTGCGTCGGCCTGCGCGCCAGCGGATTGTTGAGCGGCAGCCTGGGCGTCCGAGATTGCGGGGTCGGCTTCCTTGCGCTGACGATTGGCGTCGGCGGTGTCGATTTCGGCTGTGATGCGGCGTTGTGTTTCGTCATTGGCGCGAGCCTTTGCGGAGGCTTCACGGCCGGCTCCGGCATTGCGTTCGGACTCGGCGCGTTCTTCGTCAATGTGCTTCACGGCGATTTCACGAGCGTCTTCGGCGGTCTGCACCACTTCGCGGGACAAGGCGACAAGCGATTTCTTGTTTTCATGCTTGCCGGTGGCGAGGGCGTCCGCTTCGTTCATCTGGTTGACGGCTTTTTCGTAGCTGGGCGCAGCGTAACGTTCGGCGCCGGAGGATTTCGCGATGCGCAGGGCGTTGCGGGCTTCAAAGAATTCGAGCGGCAGTTTGGCGTTCAGGATGACCGGGTCGAACTTGTAGCCTGTGGGGATGTAGCCGCCGCGATCGATCAGTTCAAACTTGGCGTCCACGACTTCAGTGGCGCCGACAGTATCCCGGCGAATGACATTCTCAAGGACGACGAGGTTGCTGGGGCGGCGGACGGCGTAGTACGGTTCCGCGGTAACGATCATCGCGAAAGCCTGAAGGTCGGTGGTCACGTCCAGCTTGCTGCGGTGATTGTCGCCAACTAGTACTTCGCCGATGTTGACGGGCCGGCCTTCGGGCGAAATGGCCCACAGGACGTAGGTGAGATATTCATTGCCGAAACTCGTGGGACGATCCAGTCCGGAGAATTCGGCCTCGACGGCCAGAGTGCCGCGCTTGCTTTCGACTTTGGCTTCGCCCGCTGCGGAGGGCATCAAGTCGGTGCCTTGAAAATCAATCTTGGTGGAGCCACTGCGGTGTCTATAGCTCACCGCACGGGTCGTCCGGCTGACGACGTTCGTTCGAAATGTGGGTGTAGGATTGCCGGAATCTGCCGGCGCTTGCGTCTGGGCCTGCGCTTGCGCCGATGCGGCGAGCGTCAATGCGACTGCCAAGGTGATGCTTGCTGTCTTGAACATGAGTCTCCTTCGAAAAGCTGTGAGAGACCAGTATGGGGGTTTTGTGCGCTTCAATACTGTGCGAAAGAGCACGTTTTGGAAGAAAGGAGGACGAAAAGCGGGTAATTCCATTCTGGGAAGTTGGACCAATACTTTTGGAGATTGGACAAAGGCGGGAGTGATAAGAGCTCGGGGCAGGGGCTTTGAAAGCGCTAGTGGAGATGGCTGGTGGCGTAGGCCAGGGCGGATTGGGCCTGAGTGTCGTTGGGGAATTGGGCGAGGAGGCGTCGATAGGTTTGCTGGGCGTCGGCGTAATGGGCGGAGCGAAGTTGGGCTTGACCGAGGGCGTGGAGGGGAAGTGCTGATTTGTTGTCGAGGGTGGCGGCCTGGCGGAACGGGGCGATAGCGGAGTCGTATTGCTTTAGGGACATGTAGGCGGAGCCGAGGCCGAGATAGGCGCGAGAATCGTTTGGGTTTTGAGTGATGAGCTTCTGAAAGAACGCGACGGCCTGATCGTATTCCCCGAGATTCAAGAAGGCGCCGCCGAGTTTCTGTTGATACGAGGTGTTGGTTGGATCGGCCGCGTAGGCTTTTTGCATGGCGGCTAAGGCTTCGGAGTAGCGGCTTTTTCCGAAATACAAAGAGGCGAGCATGGACTGCGCGGGAGCGAAATCGGGCTGGCGCGCGGTTAGTTTTTCCAATTGGGCCAGAGCTTCGTCAGTTTTTCCGGTTTTGACTAAGTCCTGGATGCTGGAAAGGTCGGTGACGCCAGCGCGGAGTTGTTTGGCGGCGAAGGCGGAGGCCGCGAGGACGAACACGGAAATAACTGTGACGAAGGAGAGGCGGGCGCGGCGCGAGGATTCGGGAGCTGCCGCGTTGGGAAGGAAAGCGCCGACGACGAGGCCCATCACGAGGCCGCCGATGTGGGCGGCATTGCTGATGCCGGGGATGGCTGCGCCGAAAATCAGATTGTAGGCGATGAAGGTGCCGAGGCTGCCGAGCATATTGCTGCTGGGCCGAAGGTGCGCAGGCGTTTTCTTCAAATAGACGAAGGAAACGAGGACGCCGGCCAGGCCAAAGATGGCGCCGGACGCGCCTGCTCCGACGCCTTGCGGATGCCAATAGACGCTGGCGATGCTGCCGAAGATGCCGCTGACGAAATAGGCGAGGAGGTAGGAGAAGCGGCCGAGAAGATGTTCAGCGGCGCGACCGAGATTCCAGAGGCACCACATGTTGAGGCCGATGTGGATGATGCCGAAGTGGACGAACATGCTGGTGACGAGACGCCACCACTGGCCGTTGAGAGTGAGGGGGCCGAAGTCCGCGCCGAAGCCGATGGCTTGCTGGGGCGTGGGGTTTAGTGCGGAAACGCCGCTGAGGACCATGACGATGAAGACCAGTGCGCTTGCGGCAATCAGGGCGATGGTGATGGGGAAGGCGGTTGGGGAGGGAGCGACGGGTTGCGGGGGTAAAGAGGCGCGAATGGCCTGGGCGCGCTGCTCATCGCAGGCGGGACAGTTGAGGGAATAGGAGGGACCGCTGGAGTCGCGGTCGAACTCTCTACCACAGGTCACACATTGCTGGAGGGGCATAGGAGAGGGAATGGTAGCAGGTTTTTTGGGATGGGAAAAAGGTGGCGGGCAGAGAATCAAAATCAACAGAAGGATTCAACGCTGAGCACCCAGAGTTCACAGAGGGCACAGAGAAGAGAAGAAAACGGAAATGAAAATACGAGAGTGAGACGAAGGATGCGGCTTAATGGATTTGCTTAGTTTTCCGGTGCATGTAATCCATTAGGAGGTATTGGCCGAGGGTGTAGGGAGTGGTGAAGTAGGCTTTGCCGCGGCACATTTCGGTGATTTTCTGGACGAAGTGGACCAGAGAATAGTCGCTGGCGAGCATGAAAGTGTTGATCATGATGCCGGCGCGTTTGCATTTGTTGACTTCTTCGAGCGTTTGGCCGACGACGAAGGGATCGAGGCCGAAAGCGTTTTTGTAGATGCGGCCGTCTTCGAGCGTGAGGGCGGAAGGCTTGCCGTCGGTGATCATGATGATCTGGCGCATGTCTTTTTTCTGGCGGAGGAGGATGCGCTGGGCCATGCGAAGGCCTTCGCGCGTGTTGGTGTAGTAGGGGCCGACCTGGACGCGGGCCAGTTCGCTGAGGGGAACTTCTTCGGCAGAATCGTGGAAGAGGACGAGGCTGAGCGTGTCTCCGGGGTATTGCGTTCGAATGAGATGTGAGAGGGCCATAGCGACGCGCTTGGCCGGAGTGAAGCGGTCTTCACCGTAGAGAATCATGCTGTGGCTGCAATCGAGAAGGACGACCGTGGCGCAGGAGCTGTGATATTCGCACTGATGGACCATCAGGTCGGAGTAGGTCATCTCGATGGGAACTTTGGCGCCTTCACGGCGAACGGCGTTGAAGAGCGTGGCGCTGATGTCCATGTTGAGAGTGTCGCCGAACTCGTAGGGGCGGGAGACCCCGCCGGATTCGACGCCCGTGGAAAGGTCGCGGGTGTCGTGGCGGCCGAAGCTGCTGCGGCCGAGTGAGCCGAGCAGGTCCTGAAGAGTTTTGAATCCTAGAAAATCGATCGTCTTATCAGTGATTTCGAAGCGCGCTTCGGGCTGGCGTTCGTGGGGCTGGCCGAGCTGGCCGCGCGCGGAAGTTTGCGGAGGCGGGGTGACTTGCGGAGGCTGCTGCGGGTTGATGAAGCCTTCGTTGGCCATGCGTTCGGTGAGCTTGTCGAGAAGATCCTTGACCGCCTGGTTGTTCATGGCGTTGGGATCGTTCAACATTTCGCGGAGCTCGTCGGACATGGCGTTTTCGGGGAGGAGGTCGCCTTCCTGGAGGGCGCGGAGGATGGCTTCGCGCAGTGCTTCCATGGAGCGCTCGGTGTCCATTTGGGAGACGCCGTAGAATTGGGATTCGAAACCGGTCTGCAGAAAGAAGTCGCCGAGGCGCTTGATGAGTTCTTCGAGGTCGATGGCATCGGCGGGTTCGCCGGTGTATTTGCCGTAGCGGATGAATTTCATGAAAGGACCCTCGGGGAGTTCACAGTTGACAGTCGACAGTTGATAGTGAAGAAAAGGAAAATGAGTGCAAGGTTTGGGATGAAGAGTGAATTCCGGCGGGCGGAGTGAACAGCAGAGAGAAGAAAAGCGGGAGCCACGCTCCCGCACTTCAAAGACGCAGCGCGAATGGGCCTGGTGGACATTCGTTAGTTGAACTGGCGGCGGGGGCCGCGGTTTGGGGATTCGCGCGGGTCGCGCGGTTCGGGCTGCTTGGGCTTTTCGGCGTAGTAGCCGCGCTCTTCGCTGCGGCCGATGCGGCGATGGGCCCAGAGGCCTTCCAGGATCATTTCGGCTGCGGCTGCGGCGGTGCCGGGGTCTTTGCGATTTTCGACGCCGAGCTTGCCGACGTGGTCCATGAGGCCCTGGATTTTCGAAAGCTGCTGGTGGCGATCGTTGGCAGTAGTTAATTCGGGGACCTTCAATTCACCGCCGAGCTCGAACCATTGAATGACCGGCTGAAAATCCACGCCGGGGAAGTGCTTGCTGAAGACGCGGCCGACGGCGGTGCGAATGAGTTCGCGGGCGATGGTGTCGGCGCCTTTGAGTTCGCCTTCGTACTCAAGTTCTATTTTTCCAGTGATGGCGGGGAGGGCGGCGTAGACGTCGGCGACGCGAGCGACCACGTTTTTCTCGCCGTTTCGCGCGGCGCGCTGTTCGGCGCTGCTTACCAGGCTTTCGAGGGTGGTGATGGGAAGTCGTTGGCTGACGCCGGAGCGGCGGTCCACGCGTTTGTCTTCGCGGGCCTGGAAGGCAATCTCTTCGACGACCTGGCGGAGATAATTTGGAACGTCGACTTTTTTGCCGGAATCGCGGCCGACCCAGGCTTCCTGGGCGGTGATGGCCATGCCTTCGTCAACCGTTGAGGGGTAGTGGGTGCGAATTTCGGCGCCGATGCGGTCCTTTAGAGGAGTGATAATTTTTCCGCGGGCGGTGTAATCTTCGGGGTTCGCGGTGAAGACGAGAAGGATGTCGAGGGGAAGGCGGAGGGGATAGCCCTTAATCTGGATGTCGCCTTCTTGCATGATGTTGAAGAGGCCGACTTGAATTTTTCCGGCGAGGTCGGGGAGTTCGTTGATGGCGAAGATGCCGCGGTTAGCGCGCGGGAGCAGGCCGTAGTGGATGGTGAGCTCGTCGGAGAGGTCGCGGCCGCCGCGGGCGGCGCGGATGGGGTCCACGTCGCCGATGATGTCGGCCATGGTGACGTCGGGGGTGGCAAGCTTTTCGACGAAGCGGTGGTCTCGGGGCATCCAGGCGATGAGAGTGTTATCACCTTCGGAGGAGATTTTTTCGCGGCAGGCGCGGCAAATGGGATTCAATGGATCGTCGTTGATTTCGCAGCCGGCGACGACGGGCATTTCCGCATCGAGGAGATTTATAAGGCCGCGCAAGATGCGGCTCTTAGCCTGTCCTCGCAAGCCGAGCAAGATGAAATTATGGCGCGAGAGCAGAGCGTTGACGATCTGCGGGATTACCGTGTCTTCATATCCGTGAACACCGGGAAAGAGGGTTTCGTTCTTTTCGATGGCGCGAAAGAGATTGCGGCGGATTTCATCCTTGACGGAACGCGAGGCTCCGCGAGGATCAAAATCGGGAATGCGCTTGAGCTCGCCGATGGTGCGCGGTTTGGAGTGTCCCGAAGATTGCATGGATATGCTGGCCGTCATTAAGTTCCCGTTCCGCGATCCGGCTTAGCCGGATCGCACCTCACCACATCAATTCAAACCGTGACCGTTACCGCCGGCGCGCTGGCGGAGGGCTCCTGCCTTCTGCAGATGCGGAGCCCACTCGCGAAGGTACGCCACGAGGCGCTCCTGGCGGTCGGCTTCGGTGCGCAGCTCGAGAATCTGCTGCTTCCAGAGTAGTTCCATCGGCAGCGTGGCGGCAACGAGATACGAGAGGCCGTCCAAGGGGGCGCTTTCGAAATGTTTCGGATAGTCGTCGAAGATAAGCGTATGGCAGGCTTCGAACAATTCCACGAGGTCGCGATGGACGCGCGGATCGGCCGGGGATTCACGGTCTTCGAGGTAGTCCACGCTGCCTTCGAGAATCGGGTTTTCCGTGAATAGATGCACAGCGCGGAAAGGCGAACGGCCGGTCGTGAGGATGTCCATACGGCCGTCGCTGTAGCGCTTCACGACGTCCACGATTTCGGCGGTGCAGCCGACGCGAGCGACGCCGTTAGGGAGCGCGAGGAGCATGCCAAATTCAGAATTATCTTCAAGGCAGTCTTTCACCATCTGGCGGTAGCGCGGCTCGAAAATGTGCAAGGGCAGCTCAGCGCCGGGGAGAAGAACGACGTTCAGAGGAAACAGCGGAATGCGATCAGGCCGCATGGGTCCCACCTCAATCATACCAGAGCGAGGGGCAGGTTGATTGTTTGGATTTAGCACGGCTGGAGCTTCCAGACGATTTGGCGCAGCATTCCGGGGAAAATGGCGGCATCCTTGGCGGAGAGGTTCAGGCGGCGAATCAGGCGGCGGACTTTTTCGTCGGCGATGGCGGAGGGGCGGGGATCGAGGTAGCCGCTGGCGCGGAGAGCCTCGAGCAGGACCTCGGTGATGCGTTCGAGATCGCGCGCGGCGGCGCGTTTTTCCTTTTTCGGTTGACGCGGTGGCTTGGAATCGCGGATGAGTTCGTAGAGGCAGATGGCGACGGCCTGCCCCAGATTGAGGGAACGATGTTCTTCGCGTGTGGGAATGCGCAGGAGCCAGTGGCAATGGCTGAGGTCTTCGTTGGAGAGGCCAACTTTTTCTGAGCCGAAGAGAAGAGCGACGCGGGTGGAGATGAGTTCGCGGCGGATGATGCGAGCGCCGGGTTCGAGGCGGCGAAGAGGATGCTGCAAGGCACGGCGGCCAACGGCAGTCGTGCCGACGACGAGTGTGCAATCGGCGATAGCATCGGCGACGCTCTGGAATTCCTTGGCGTCGGCGAGAAGCGTGGAGGCGCCGACGGCGGAGCGGGCTTCGCGGAAAGCGAGTTCGTAGGGGTTGACGACGCGGATCTGGGAAAAGCCGAAATTGCTCATGGCGCGAGCGGCGGCGCCGATATTGAGTGGATTTCGCGCGGCCACCAAGACGACGCAAAGGTTACTGAGCTTTGGCAGAGCGGGCACGGTGCGGCTCCTAGCCAAGATCGATGAGCAGGGCTTCCATTTCGGAGCGGGCGTGCTGGTCGCCTTTCCTGGCGGCAGCGGCGATGCCGTTCGAAAGAACCTGCTTGGCTTCGGCAGGGCGGGATTCGCGGGCGAGGAGTTGGCCGTACATCAGATAGGCGGGGATGTAATCGGCATTGCGGTCGAGGAGCGCGCGAAAATGGAGGTCCGCCGCGGCGGGATCGCCGCTGTTCACGCACTCCATGGCGAGACCGTAGCGAGAGAAAGCGTCGTCGGGTTTTTGGGCGACGAACTCTTCGAGCATCTGGCGGCGGGTTTTCTTTTGTTCGGGCATTGGGTCGTCCCGTATTATACGGGAGCGGGAGAGAGCCACCAAACTCGTGCAGAGACGGGGAAACGAATGAAGCGAAAAAACGTAGAGAGTCGTGACCGGGGGGCAGGGTTGCCAGGGAGGCCGGTGAGCGCGTCACGTTCAGAGATGACGGAGATCGTTTTGCCGGCGATGACGAATCCGCTAGGGAAGCTCTTGGGCGGACAGGTGATGCACCTTGTGGACATGGCGGCCGCATTGGCGGCGCACCGACATTCGAACAGCTACGTGGTGACGGCGTCAGTGGACTACATTGATTTTCGCAATCCGGTGAATTTGGGTGAAATTGTGAATTTGAAGTCGCAGGTCAACCGGGTTTTTCATACCTCGATGGAAGTGGGCGTCGAGGTCTACTCCGAGAATGCGATGACCGGGGAGCGGAAGCACACGACTTCGGCGTACGTGACGTTTGTGGCGATTGACGAGCACACGAGCAAACCGAAACTGGTGCGGCCGCTTATTTTAAAGACGGCGGGGGAGAGGCGGCGATATCGCGAGGCGGCGGAGCGGCGGAAAACTAGGTTGGCGCTGCGGTTCGGGAAGTAGGCAGTCCTCAGTTTTCGGTATTCAGTAGGAAAGAAAATTGCTTTCGAAAAGTCCTTCCTCGTTTGAATCGGCGTAATCGCAAGTGTGAGGAAAAGGTATCGTTCCGAGGATCCCCGTCTGGGCCGATTCGCGAATGGTACTTCGGCTGGTTTTAGCTGACGCCGCCGACCCAGCGGGGCGCGGCCGTGGGCTGGCGGCTGCCGCCTTCGGGTTCTTCCGTGATAGCCAGCGCTTTTGTTTGGGCCATGAGTTCGGGCGGATTTGCTACGAGCAATACGAATTTTCCATCGGCGTCGGGGCGGATGGTGAGCGAGGGAATGGGCTTGCCGCCAGGGGCCTTGGGGATCAGCCACAGTTGCAGGACGCGGTTGCCAGAAAGCGCGGGTGTTTTTTGCCCGGTCAAGACAATCCCGAGTTGGGAATGCCAGGCGACTTCGAGCGGCGGTGTTTGGGGATCCGTGGAAGTGAGGGGAATTTTCACGGAAGCGGGATCGGTGACAATGCTGGCTGCGCGTTTGGCGGCTTCCAACTGCGCTTCGAGATCGCGGCGCTGCTGCAAAATGGCGGCGGCCTTTTGATTCGTAGCCTGGATGTCACGCTGCAAGCGCTGGGCGTTCCAAGCGGAATAGATGGTTACCACAAAGAGTGCGGCGACGCCGGCCCACATCCAGAAAGGAATGGCGGACTTGGGAGGCGCAGAATTTCTTGCGGATTGGGCTTCGGCGCGGACCGTTTGCAGGAGGCGGCCCTTGAGCATGTCGGAGGGCGCGGCTTCGGGCGCGAGGTACGCCAACTGGCTTACGAGCCAGCGGGCTTCGGCGAGGGCCTTGGCGCAATCGTCACAGCCCGTGGCGAGATGAGCTTCGAGCGCGGCGCGTTCGGGGGCGTCTAGCGCGCCGAGCGCGTAGGCTTCGAGCAGTTCGCGGAATTTAGCGCAGTCGCTCACCTGGTGGCCTGCAATTCTTCCTTCAAGCGCAACAAACCGTTGCGAATCCAGCTTTTTACTGTGCCGAGGGGTTCTTTCAAAGCCGCGGCAATTTCGGAGTGGCTCAATCCTTCAAAGTAGGCCAGTTCGATGGCTTTTTTCTGCTGCGGACTGAGCGTAGCCATTACAGTGCGAACTTTCTCGGCGCGGCGTTTTTCATCCAATTGCTGCTCGTATTGCGGCGTGGACGCAACGGGCGGCAACTCTTCGGTTTGGTTCTCGCGGCGGCGCTGGCGTTCGCTTTTCAGGCGGAGCGTGTCCAGGGCGCGGTTGCGAGCCAAAGTGAAGAGCCAGGGGACAAAGGGGCCGCGCGAAATATCATACTGCGCAGCGTTGCGCCAGAGCTGTAGGAAGACGTCTTGAACAACTTCCTCGGCGGTTCCCGCTTGCTGCAGGATGCGCAGGACCAGGGAATAGATGGGGCGTGAATGGCGGTCGTAGAGCTGCTCGAAGGCGTTCACATCTTTTTGGAGAAGCAGGTGCACGAGGGTCGCGTCGGGCGACCCGTCGCAGTTCGCCGTTGGTATCAGAGCCGCCAGGAACACGGGTTAGGCTTCTTGGTCTCCCAGATCAATATACGGTGCGCGCTGGGAATTGGATGAAGTGCTGTGTGGGAATTCATCGGGTCAACCGCTTGGCGACTTCTTCGGCGGTGGCCAGGGCATGTTCTACGCAGGTGCCGATGGCGGGGCCGCGGAGGTAGTTGCCGGTCAGCCAGATCCCTGGATAGTTTTTTAAAAGAGTTGTGACGGCGGATAGCCGGCCGGCGTGACCGAGAGAGTACTGGGGAAGTGCGTGGGGCCAGATCGTCACGTTTGAAAAAACGGGCTCGCCTTTGATCGAGAGCACCGAAGAGATTTCGCGATGGATTAGGGTCGCAAGATTCTCGGGGTCTAATTTTGCGGCGTCTGGGTCAGTGGTACCGCCGACGAAGGAAGTCAGAAGTGCTTGGCCGTCTGGGGCGCGGCCGGGGAAGAGGGAGGAATTCCAGACCGTGCCGAGCACACGGAGACCGGCGGAACGCGGGACGAGGAAGCCGAAGCCGTCTAAGGAGTGGCCGATAGCGGATTTCGCATAGCCGAGGGAGACGACGGCGACAGCGGCGAATTCGACGGGAGACAGGTGAGTTTCGAACGAGGAATTAAGATTCCCCAGCAGTTTTGCGGTGGCGTCGGGAGGCGTCGAAAGAATCACAGCGTTTGCCGAGAGAGTGTCTTTGTTTCCGTCGCCTTCGAGTTGAACGGTAAAGGAGGTGTCCGAGTTCTTTTCGAGCTTCGTGACTCTCGCGTTGGTGCGCATCGATTGGCCGAGGTTCTCGGAAAACGCGCGCACGAGCGATTCGTTGCCTTTGTGTAGCGTTTGGAGTGTGGGGCGTTCTTGACGGCCTTTTTTGGATTTGGCGAGGCGGAGCATGCCGCGAATGATGCTGCCGGCGGATTTTTCAGCTTCGTAGAGCTGGGGGAAGGCGCTGCGAACGCTGAGACGTTCGGGGTCCCCGGCGTAGACGCCGGAGACAAACGGGCCGACGAGCCGCTCGAGGAGCTGGGCGGAGAATTTTCTGCGGGTGAAAGCGGCGATGGATTCGTCGGCGTCGGGAGGAGAACTATGGCCGAAGAGGTCACGGAGGAAAGCCCATTTCGTAGAACCATCGATCAGTGAACTCATGAAAAATGCAGGAGGGCTGAGAGGCACGGGGCGAAGGTTGCCGTCGATCAGGACGTAGCGCGGTGCGTGGGGCGGTGCTTCGAGAATTTCGGTGGAAATGCCCAGCTCGGCGCAAAGTTGGTGGAGCGCGGGTGTGCTGCTGAAACTTTGGGGGCCCAGTTCCAGAAGGAAACCGTCGTGGGTGATGGATTGAATGACGCCACCGGGACGGGGAGAGGCTTCGACGAGCTGAGCGTCGATGCCGGATTTGCGGAGCGCGTAGGCACAGACGAGGCCGGAGATTCCACCGCCGATCACCAGTGCTGGGACGTGACGGGTCACGGGGTTGTGGGCATCCTCGAGGAATCAGAGTGTTTTGGAAAAGAGCGGCTTGCTGCTGATCAGCTGCTGTTTTTCAAGATAGGGATCGAAGACCATGGCCAGGTTGCGGATGAAGATGCGGCCCAGCCAAGTGGCGCGGATTTCGCCGCGATCGAGGAGCACGAGGCCGTCTTCGCGCACGGGTTCGAGGCGGCGCAGCTCTTCTGAGAAATACTGATTGAAATCGATGCCAAACTCGCGCGAGATTTCGTCTTTGATCAAGATTGTGTGGCAGAGCAGGCGGCTGATGACGGCGCGGCGGAGGCGATCTTCGTCGGAAAGACGGTAGCCGCGCATGGTGGCGATGCCGCGTTCGTTGACGGCTTTTTGCCAAGAAGGGATGTCGCGATGATTTTGGGCGTAGGCGCTTTGGAAGCCGCTGATGGCGGTGATGCCCATGCCGTAGAGGTCGGCGCCGGCTTTGGTGGTGTAGCCCTGAAAATTGCGGTGCAGCGTGCGATTCTGCTGGGAGACGGCGAGCTCGTCGCCGGGCTTGGCGAAGTGGTCCATGCCGATGTAGAGATAGCCGGCTTCGAGGAATTTTAGCAGGCCGGTGCGGAAAATCTCGAATTTTTCCATGCCTTCGGGGAGATGGGCAGCAAAGGAGCCTTGCTGCTTCTTGAGCCAGGGGACGTGGGCGTAGCTGAATAGGGCGATGCGATCGGGAGCGAGTTCGAGAATTTGGTCCACGGTGTGAGCGAAGCGATCAGGCGTTTGATACGGCAGGCCGTAGATGAGGTCCACGTTGATGCTGTCAAATCCAAGTTCGCGAGCGGCGAAAAGCAGGTCACGCGTCATTTCGAACGGCTGGATGCGATGAACGGCTTTCTGGACATCGGCGTGAAAATCCTGGATGCCCATGCTCAGGCGATTGAAGCCGAGCTTGCGGAGGGTTTCCAGATGTTCACGCGAGGTGACGCGCGGGTCCACTTCGATGCCGACCTCGGCGTCAGGGGCAATATGGAAATGCTCGCGCGTGAAGCCAAAGAGATCTTCAATTTGCGCGGGAGTCAGGTATGTGGGAGTGCCGCCGCCCCAATGAAATTGCACGACGGGGCGGTCTTTGGAAACGCTGCGGCTGACGCGCTCGATTTCTTTTTTCAGGATGCCGAGATAGGGCGGCGCGACATTTTTGTCTTTCTCGATGACGACGTTGCATGCACAAAAAAGGCAAAGGCTTTCGCAGAAGGGAATGTGCATGTAAAGCGAGACAGGCGTCTTGGCGCGGTCCGCTTCCTCGTGCACTTTTTCGAGATCGGCGGGGCCGAAATTGTCATTCCACACCGGGGCGGTTGGATAACTGGTGTAACGCGGGCCGGGCCGATTGTAACGGGCGAGGAATTCTTCGCCGACGTGCAGCTCTTCGCGCATCTGCTGCATATTTGGATGGGCAAGTGTCATGGCGGCGTCTCTCACCTTGCCTGGGCCGCGGGCCGGGCGTCCTGCAACAATACACCCTGGCCGGTTTCGACGAACAGTTTGGCGTTCTCGACGGGAGTGTTCTGCAAAATGCCGTGTCCGAGATTGAGAATGTGGCCCTGGCCGGCGAGCGAATCGACGGTGCTCAGGGTTATGTCGCGAATCTTTTCTCGCGGGCCGAGAAGAATTGCGGGATCGACATTGCCTTGCAGCGCGATCTTCGGACCCAACGTCTTTCGGACCTCCGCCAGATCCGCCCGCCAATCGAGGCTGAGCACGTTTGCGCCGGAATGCGCAATGGCGGGGAGTAAATGCTGCGACGCCTTCGAGTAATAGATGACTGGGACCGAGGCGCCAATTCCCGAGATGATTTCCTGCACAGCGGGAAGGGCAAATTCGCGGTAGTCCTGCAAACTCAACTCGCCACACCAAGTGTCGAACAGCTGAACGGCGGAGGCGCCCGCAGCGATTTGCGCCCTGAGATAGGGAATCGTCGCCCGGGCGATGCGCTGGAGCAACGCGCGAAACGTCTTTGGCTCGTGAAAGAGAAAACTTTTGACTGTCGCGAAGCCTTCTTTTGTTTTGCCTTCCACCATATAACACGCGAGGGTCCAGGGGGCGGCGGCAAAGCCCAAAACGGGAACTTCTGGTCCGGCGGATTTGACGATGCGGCGGATGGCTTCGGGCAGGAAGCCAGTTTCCGTTTCTGGGTCGAACATCCTGAGTTTGTCCACGTCCGTCTTGGAACGGACGGGATTCGGAAGGTTTGGCCCGGCGTCGCCAAGCTCCAGATGCAGGCCCATGGCTTCCGCGGGGATCAAAATGTCCGAGAAAACGATGATGGCGTCCACTCCCAGCCGGCGAAAGGGTTGGAGCGAGACTTCGACGGCGAGTTGCGGGGTCTTGCAAACCTCAAGAAATGCGTGCTTTGCGCGAATTTCGCGATATTCGGGAAGGTAGCGGCCCGCCTGGCGCATCATCCAGACAGGAACGTGCGGGAGAACTTCGCCGCGGCAGGCGCGAAGGAACAAGTCTTTTCGATGGGTTGCAGCCGCCCGTGTGGTCATGTCTCGCCCTAGAGTGTAAGGATAGCAAATCCAGGCCGGTCTTGCCGAAACGGTCATGCGGAGATGTGCCGGTTGTGCGTGGAACAGCATGTGTGGGCTATACTCGGAATGTTGGGGAATTGTACGATCGGCCGGGGATTGCGCGCCCACCGCTGACCCATACCGAATCGTGACAGTTGAGCCAGGTCTGCGGGTCCAAAAGATGAATCATCCGTTTCTCATATTAACGCTACTTGCCTACCTGCTGAGTTTGGGCCTGTACCTTCGATTTTTGAACACCGGCAAAGAGATTACGGGCCGGCTGGGAACGTTGTTTCTTGCGATGGGATTGGTGACGCACTACCTGGCGCTTTTGGAGAGGTCGCGGGGTTCGCATACGGTTCCGTACCACGATCTCTACGGGTCCATGTCGCTGTTCGGGTGGTTGCTCGCGCTGACGTATCTGGGATTGGAGTTCTACCACCGGCAGAGGTCGGTGGGAGCATTCGTTATGCCGTTTGTGCTGGTCTTTTTTGTGGCGGCGCACCTGGCTCCTGCCGACAAGCTCGCGCCTCCGGCCACGCATGGGGTTGTTTTTGCGCTGCACGTCACACTGAGCATTCTGGCGTACGCGGCCTTCGCGCTCTCCTTCGTACTCAGTATGATTTTTCTGGGCGAAGAGCGGCATCTGCGGCGCCACCAGCTTGGCGAAATGGTATGGCGATTGCCGCCACTGGATTTGCTGGAACGCATGAGCCGGTCGAGCGTTTTAGTAGGCGTGGTTTCCATCGCCATTGGAACGGCGCTGGGCTTCGTCTCCGTGGACCGGTTGGCAGGAGAGCACTCGTTTTACGATCCGAAATATGTGATTACGTTGCTCGTGCTTATCCTGTACGTACTGTATTTCCGCCTGGCGAGGACGACGACGTGGCGCGGGGCGCGCGCTTCCAAACTTTGCATTTTCAATTTTGTCGTTGTGGTGCTGAGCTTTACGGTCGTGAATTTGTACTTGTCACATAGCCATCGATATTTCTAGGAGCCTGTGAGCCGCGGCATGGAGATCGTTCTCGTCGGATTGAACCACCGCACCGCCTCGGTTGAGGTTCGCGAGCGGGTGTCGTTCACGAACGAACAAGCGCGGCGTGCTGCGGATGAGCTGCGCTCGCGCGGGATTCTGGAAGAGACGCTGGTGCTTTCGACTTGCAATCGCAGCGAAGTTTACGGTGTGCCGCCGGAATCTTCACATGAGTGCGCGCCAGGCCTTTCTTCGTTTCTGAGCGAATTCCATTCGGTTCGGCCAGATATTCTGGGCGTATCCCTCTATCATCATTACGATCGCGAGGCGGTGCGGCATCTTTTCCGCGTCTCGGCGGGGCTGGATTCCTTGCTGCTGGGGGAAGCGGAGATCCTGGGGCAAGTGCGCGAGGCGTATCGCTTTGCGCACGAACAGGGCGCTACCGGACCAGTGCTGAACCGGCTGTTTCAGGGCGCGTTGGAGGTAGGGAAGCGCGTGCGCTCGGAAACAGAGCTGGGCACACGGCCAATGTCAGTAGCAGCCGCGGGCGTGAAGCTGGCGGAGCGCATTTTTGGGAAAATGAGCGAGCGCAGAGCGCTGGTTGTGGGGGCGGGAGCGATCAGCGAACAGGTGGTGTCGCAACTGCGGGATCGCGGCATCGCGCATTTGTCGGTCATGAACCGCTCCCGTGATCGTGCTGAGGAACTGGCGAAAACGTTTGGAGGGAAGGTCGTCGGATGGGGCGAGTGGGATACGGCATTGCGGTCGCCGGATGTCGTGGTGTCATCGGTGTCCGCAGACGAGCCGGTGCTGCGGCGCGCAATCGTTGAGTCCGCCATGTCGGTGCGGGAAAACCGGGCATTGTTCCTGATGGACCTGGGAATGCCGCGAAACATCGAGGCCAGCGTGGCCAAGCTGTATAACGTTTATGTCTACACGATGGATGACCTGAGCGACATCGTGCAGCAAAACCGCAATGCGCGGGAAAGCGAGATTCCGCGGGCCGAGGGGATCGTCGAAGAGCACGTTGGAAAATTCTTGTCTTGGCAGGCAAGCGTTGAGCTTGTGGGACTCGTGGAAGCACTGCGCATTCGAATGAAAGAGGAACGCGCTGCCTTCATTCGCGCTCGACTGGATTCCATGAATCATATGAGCGAGGCGGACCGGGCGCGCGTCGAAGGATTGATGGACGAAATGCTGGAGAAGCTGCTGTTGAAGCCGGCGGAGCAACTGCGCGGCGAAAAAGAATTGCGGCGAAAGATCCAAAACGTCGAAGCGCTGCGCGATCTGTTTCTTTCCAACCGAGAGAAGCCGTGAGACACCTGCGGATCGGCACGCGCGGCAGCATTCTGGCCAAGTGGCAAGCGGAGTCCATCCGCAAAAAACTGTTTGCCGCGACGGGGATGGAAGCGGAAATCGTCATCATCAAGACGGCGGGCGACAAGATGCAGCAGATTCCGCTCACACAGTTCGGCGGGAAAGGCATTTTCATCAAGGAGTTGGAAGAGGCGCTGCTGGAGGAATCGATCGACCTGGCGGTTCACAGCGTGAAAGATATTCCTACGGACATTCCTTCCCGGCTGATGTTTCCGGCGGTTTGCCGTCGCGATGACGTACGCGATTGCCTGGTCGGATCCACAGTTGCGAATCTTCGGCGTGGCGCGCGCGTGGGAACGAGCAGCTTGCGGCGGCAGGCGCAATTACTGCATCTGCGGCCGGATCTGGATATTCGCGATTTGCGGGGCAACGTGGATACGCGATTGCGCAAGGTCGAGAGCGGAGAGTATGAGGCCGTGATGGTCGCGAAGGCTGGCTTGGATCGGCTCGGGCTGAGCCAACGGATTTCGGAGACGTTGGAGCCCGATGTTTGCATGCCAGCAGTGGGGCAGGGCGCGATCGCAGTCGAATGCCGGCTGAGAGATACGGAGGCCGGGGACATTTTGGCGCCACTGGATGATGCGGAAACACGGACGGCGATCATTGCGGAACGCGCGCTGCTCGCGGCGTTGCACGGCGGCTGCCAGGTGCCGTTGGGGGCGTGGGCGAGAATTGAGCGCGGGGAACTTGTAATGGAGGCGTGCGTTTGTTCTGTGGATGGCGTGCAGTATGTGAAGCAACGTGCTGCTACGCCACCGGATCAAGCCGCAGCTTTGGGCGAGCATATGGCGCGGTTGCTTATCGATGCCGGGGCGCAGTCTATTCTTGAAGAAGTGAGCCGCCAGCGTGGCTGAAACCGTTCGATCGCCGCTGGCGGGGAAGCGGATTGTCATTACTCGCGCTGCGGTGCAGAGCGAGGAGTTCGCCCGCGAACTTTCGGCTCTCGGGGCGATTCCGGTGGTGCTTCCGCTTGTGGCGTTTGAAGATCCGGATGATTTTTCGCCGCTGGATGCAGCAATCACGCAGCTGGAGCAGTTTGGGTGGATTGTTTTTACGAGCGGCCAAGCCGTCCGTGCGGTTGCGGCGCGGAGTGCGAGACTCGACCATCCCTTGAGTCAGGCGGCGAACAAATCCCGGATTGCGGCCGTAGGTCCAGTAAGCGCCGACGCGGTCCGGCAGGTTGGATTGACGGTGGAGTACGTGGCGAAGAATCATAACGGCGTAGCGCTGGCGAACGAACTGGGAGAGCGGCTGCGGGAGCAACGGGTGCTCTTGCCGCGGAGCGATCGGGCTAACCCGGAGTTGCCCGCGGCACTGAAGGGGCACGGCGCGCACGTCACAGAAGTAATCGCGTACCGGAATTTGATACCAAGTGAAGTGGACAAGCAAAACCTGGGATTGATCGTCGCAGGAGATGCGGATGCAATACTTTTTTTCAGCCCTTCGGCTGTGCAGCATTTTGGAGAACTCCTTGGAAATGAGAAACTGCGCGCGTTGCAGGATCGGGTGGCGATCACAGCGGTAGGGCCGGTTACCGCGAACGCGTTACGGCAGGCAAAGATTGAGCGCGTGGTTGTGGCTGCGGACACGACGGCGGGAGCGGTTCTAACGGCGCTTGAGGATCATTTTGCGGAGATGGCGAAACAGTCCACGGCGGGAGCGAGGCGAGGATGAGTTTTCCGGCACAGCGGCCGAGGCGATTGCGGCGAAGCGAAGCGTTGCGAAGTTTGGTTCGCGAAACGCGACTGACGACGGCGGGGCTGATTTATCCCATGTTTGTTTGTCCGGGTACAAAGGTTCGGCAGGAGGTTAGCTCCATGCCGGGCGTTCATCAGCAATCGGTGGATGAGATCGTCGAGGAATGCCGGGAGGTCGAGTCGCTGGGCATACCGGGAATTATTTTGTTCGGTCTGCCGGAATCCAAAGATCCGCGGGGTGCCAGTTCCCTCGGAGCCGATGGCGTGGTTCAGAGGGCCATCGAAGCGGTTCGAAAAGCCAAGCTCAAACTTTTAGTGATGACCGACGTTTGCCTGTGCGAGTACACGGACCACGGCCATTGCGGGGTGATCGAGAATGGCGAAGTGGCCAACGATCCGACGGTGGCGGTTCTGGCTCAGCAAGCGCTATCGCATGCGCGCGCGGGCGCGGACATCGTCGCGCCGTCCGACATGATGGATGGGCGCGTGGCGGCCATTCGCGAAATACTGGATGAACATAAGTTTGAGAACATCGCCATTCTTTCTTACGCCGCGAAGTATTGCTCTGGTTTTTACGGGCCCTTCCGGGAAGCGGCACAATCTGCTCCGCAATTTGGTGACCGGCGCAGCTATCAGATGGATTCGGCGAATGTGCGCGAAGCGTTGAAGGAAGTGGCACTGGATCTGGAAGAAGGCGCGGACATGGTGATGGTAAAGCCGGCGCTCCCATATCTGGATGTGATTCGCCAGGTGCGGGATGAATTTGACGTCCCGGTGGCGGCCTACAACGTCAGCGGGGAGTACGCAATGGTGAAGGCCGCGGCGCAAAAGGGATGGCTGGACGAGCAGCGTGTGGTGCTGGAAATCCTGACGGGCATACAGCGCGCGGGGGCGGGAATCATCCTTACCTATCACGCTAAAGATGTCGCGCGCTGGCTGAAGCAGTGCTAATTTGACAGAGAAAACATGAGCGCAACGCAACCACGATTGAAGCGCGAGCGGAAACGCTCGCGTGAGATTTTTGAGCGCGCCGAGAAAGTTCTCGTCGGCGGCGTGAACAGTCCCGTGCGGGCCTTCCGGTCTGTGGGCGGGGAACCGTTGATTATTGAACGCGGCAGCGGACAGTTTTTGTATGACGCGGACCGGAATGAGTTGCTGGATTACGTGTGTTCGTGGGGCGCGATGATTCTGGGCCACGCGAATCCCACGATTAGTGATGCGATTGCGGAGCAGGCGCGGCGGGGTACCAGCTTTGGGGTGACGACGGAGTTGGAGTTGGAGCTTGCTACGCTCATTACGCAGGCGATTCCTTTCATCGAGAAGATTCGGTTTGTTTCCAGCGGGACGGAAGCGACGATGAGTGCGGTGCGGCTCGCGCGGGGCATTACCAAGCGCGACTTCATTGTGAAGTTTGAGGGCTGTTATCACGGCCATGCGGATAGCTTTCTGTCGCAGGCAGGCTCGGGGCTGGCCACTCTTGGAATCGCGGAGTGTCCCGGCGTGCCACAGGGGCTGGCGGCGCTGACATTAAATGTGCCGTTCAACGACCGCAACGCGGTCGAGCGGGTGTTTGCGGCGCACAAAGGGCAGATTGCGGCGGTGATCGTGGAGCCGATCGCGGCGAATATGGGAGTCGTGCCGCCGGAAGCTGGCTTTTTGAAGGGCTTGCGTGAGATTACGAGAAAGAACGAGGCGCTGCTGATCGTGGATGAAGTGATCACCGGTTTCCGTCTGCGGTATGGATCGGTGCAGAAACTGTTCGACATTGAGGCGGACCTTACGACGCTGGGGAAAATTATTGGGGGCGGAGTGCCGGTGGCGGCGTATGGCGGGCGCGCGGAGCTAATGAATCGTGTCGCGCCGCTCGGGCCGATCTATCAGGCGGGAACGCTTGCGGGAAATCCACTGGCGATGCGAGCGGGAATTGCGACGCTTAAACAATTGACCAGACCCGGTTTTTACGAAGAGATTGCGCAGCTTGCAGAGCGGCTGGTGCATGGGCTTCGCTCCGGGCTGGCGGACGCGGGAGTTGGTGCGCGGATCAATGCCATCGGCCCGCTATCCACCATCTTCTTCACACCGGAGCCGGTGAAAAACTACGCCGATGCCAAGCGCGCGGAAACGAAGCGGTACGCACAGTTTTTCCGGGAAATGCTGGATCGGGGCATTTTTCTAGCGCCATCGCAGTTTGAAGCCACATTTATCTCCGCCGCGCACACTCCGGCGGACATTGATCGAACGGTGGCGGCGGCGCAGGAATCGTTGCAGGTCATCGCTTCTGATTCCGCTGTTTAATCCAGTCGGAGGAGAGAACAGGAATGGCTGAAGGCTTCGAACTCCCCGAGCATCATCACGGGGCCGAGGATGATCCGCTGGTCCTCCCGGTATCGCTTACGCTCTCAATCATGGCGGTTCTGGTGGCGGCGGTAACGTTGCTTGGACATCGCACGCACACGGAAGAATTGCTGCGCCAGAGCCAGGCGGCGGACCGGTGGGCACAGTATCAGGCCAAGAGCGTCCGATTGCACGAGACGGAAGGATTTTCGGATGTGGTAAACATTGTGGCCTCCCTGGATAAGGAAAAGGGCGAAACACTGCGCGAAAAATACGCAAAGGAAGTGGAGCACTACCAGAGCGACAAGGAAGATATCAGCAGGGAAGCCAAAGACCTGGAAGGGGAAAGAGACCTCGCAGCACGAAAAGCGGACCGTTTTGATGGGGGCGAGGCCTTCCTGGAAATCGGGCTGGTCATTTGCTCGATTACGCTGCTGACGAAACGAAAGGCTTTCTGGTTCGGCGGCCTGGTTATTGGAGCCGCGGGCATCGCGCTTGCGCTAACGGGATTTCTCCTTCATTGAGTCAGGCGCGAGCCGGCGGCTGAGAGCCTCGCAGCAGCGCGATTTCCTGGGTCAGTCGCTCGAGCCGGCCTATCAGTTCCTGATGACGCACATCCTCGGTGTCAGGTTTCCTGCCCACAAACGTCAACGTCCCCCCCGGCTCGAGAACGCATTTTTGCACTTCGGCAAGCGAATCGAAACCTTGCTTGCGCGCTGCTGCCTCCAGTTGGGGCATGGTAATTAGTTCCTTCTTGAGGCGATCCGTGCGCACTTTACCGTTCTCAACCAAGACGTCCGCATTGCCTTCCACTAGCTGGTCGAGCTTTGAGTGGTCATAAAGGAAGCGCACGACGAGATAGTTGGTGGCTAGCAGGGAAGTGGCGCCGATCAGCCCGCCAAGAACACTGTTGTCCTCGCCGATGATGGCGTTCTGCACGGTGTTTGAGAGCGTCAGCAAGACCACCAGGTCGAAAGGATTCAGCTGAACAAGTTCGCGTTTGCCGGAGAGTCGCAGGCTGATTACTAAAAAGGCGTAGACGATGATGGGGCGAAGAATCTTTTCCATCAAGGGCAGCCCCATGACGAACATATCCTTCCAGATATCGTGCATTGCGGAAGTACCTCCTGAAAATGTTTGAACGGGATGCGAACGAGCTTGTTTCTGACCTCTTCCGGGAACCGGGGGAGCGTAACATGCGTGGAATCAGAGGCAAAGGCACCTGTACGGAGGGGCTCCCCTGTCCGCTGGGACCGTCATTGTTTCGCGTCAGGTCCTCAATCACGGACCTGCGAAGAAGAAGGAACCTTGTAACATGAAAGCGTCTCGTTTTCCGATTACCCGTTAAGCGGTTGCAGGACGATCACTTCCGACGGAGGATCAGGACTCACCCTCGCCCGCGGGCTCTTTGCGCAGGCTGGTGTCGCGAGCAGCGACCACATGCTACCACGCGCTCCTTCCGAGCAAGACCTTGCCATTGGCCCGGAGCTACTCTCCAAGTTGCTGGACTCCGTTCGGGAACTCCTCGCCGTCCTGAGCTCGGACGGAACCATTCTTTTCGCGAGCGCGGGTTTTACCCGTATTCTTGGCCACGGCACCGAAAATCTTCTAGGTACTCCGATCGCGTCCGTAGTTCATTGCGTTGACGCGGCGGGAATGCAGGAGTCTTTTCGAAATCTGGCGAAGAGCGGCGGTGGTTCGTTCAGCAGACGCTGCCGGTTGCAGAGCAAAGACGGGGGCTGGCGCTGGTTTGATGCCACGGCGCGGGACCTCACCGCCGTCCCAGGCGTCGGCGGAATTCTCCTCAATTTTCAGGATGTCACTGATCTGCAGCGAATGGAGGCGGAGCGCCAGGTTAATTCCGAGGTCGTTCACGCGCTCAACCAGACGTCGAACCTGGACGAACTTCTCGCGGGCATCCATCAGGCGCTGAAAAAGGTTCTGTACGCAGAGAACTGCTTCGTCGCGCTGCACGATACGGAGACCGACACTTTTGCATTTCCATTCTTCGCGGACCAAGTGGACACGGCGCCGCCACCGCAAAGAGTCGGCCGCAGCTGTACGGCATTCGTCTTCCGCACGGGATCGCCGATGTTGATTCCGCAGCGAGAATTTGACCGGCTTGCGGCGCAAGGCGAGGTTGAGCTGGTCGGTTCACCTTCGCCTGCGTGGCTCGGTGTTCCCCTGAAGACGCCCACCGCCACCATCGGGGTTCTTGTCGTCCAACACTACAACAACGAAGATGCCTACGATTCCCGCGACATGGAATTTCTCGGGTCCGTTGGCGGGCACATCGCTTTGGCAATCGAACGGCGGCGCGCGGAAGAAGCACTGCGGAAGAACGAAAAGATGTTCCGTCTGCTCTTCAGCTACAATCCGCTTCCCACCTGGGTGATCGATTTGGAAACCTTACGGTTTCTCGAAGTGAATGAAGCGGCGGTCCGCCAGTACGGATATTCCTCTGGTGAATTCAGAAATATGACCATTCTGGACATTTGTCCGGAAGAGGAAAAGGATAAATTGTTGGCTTACTTCCAGCAGCATAGTGCCGACACTAGGCGGAGTGAGATTTGGAAACACCACAAGAAAGACGGAAAGACGTTTCAGGTCGAAGCCATTTCTCACGAGCTGGAATATGCGGGAAGGCGGGTCCGGCTGGTCGTGGCGCAAGATGTCAGCGAGCGTCGTATCCTCGAGCAGCAGTTGCGTCAATCGCAGAAGATGGAAGCGGTGGGGCGTTTGGCCGGCGGAGTGGCGCACGATTTCAATAATTTGCTGATGGTAATCAAGGGGCACACGGAACTCCTTCTGGGCGCGTTACCGCCCGCGGATCAATTCTTCAGGAAAATCGAGCAGATCGAGCGCGCGGCGGATCGCGCCTCCGCGCTGACTCGTCAGCTTCTGGCTTTCAGTAGACTGCAAGTCTTGCAGCCGCACGTGATGAATCTGAATGACGTCGTGGAGGACATGGGTAAGCTGCTCCCACGATTGATTGGGGAAGACGTCGAGCTGGTGGTGCGGACATCGAAGGATTTGGGAGCGATTCGCGCGGACGCCAGCCAGATGGAACAGGTGATCATGAACCTGGCGGTGAACTCTCGCGATGCCATGCCTGGCGGCGGGAAACTTCTCATTGAGACGCTGAATGTGGATCTGGACAGCGAATACAGCTCTGCCCATACCGTGGTGCGCCAGGGGGAATATGTACTTCTCGCGGTTTCGGATAGCGGTTCTGGAATGGATGCCGAAACGCAGGCGCACATTTTCGAACCGTTTTTCACCACCAAGCCGCAAGGGAAGGGCACGGGTCTTGGCCTGGCCACCGTTTACGGCATCGTGAAACAGAGCGGCGGCTTCATCTGGGTGTACAGCGAGGTGGGTAGAGGAACGTGCTTCAAGATTTATTTGCCGCGCGTGGAACAGCCGGTGGAAAAGTCTGCGCTAACCCAAAGCGTTTCGGTGGCACCGCGAGGAACGGGAACGATTTTGCTTGCGGAAGACGAACACGACGTCCGGGAGGTGGCGCGAGAATTTCTCGAATCCGGCGGCTACACAGTGATTGAAGCGCACGACGGCGCGGAAGCCATTCAATTGGCGGAGAAGCATGCCGGCGCCATCCAATTGCTGGTGACAGACATGGTCATGCCCGGAATGACGGGCCAGGAATTGGCCGGCCGTCTGCATCAGAGGCGCGCGGGGCTGCGCGTTCTGTATATGTCTGGTTACAGCGAGCACGCCGCGGCGGAATCGGCGCTCGGGGACACCTCCATGCGCCTGCTGACGAAACCCTTCAGCCGCTTGGCGATTCTGCGTGCGGTCCACGAGCTTCTCGTGCAAGCGTGAAGTCGATTAACTCCTAACCTGCTCGGAACTCCCTTAGTGATCTCTAACGAATCTTGGGATGTCTTTTGTGCCAGTCCGTATGTTGCTGAAATGCGCGTGCCGCTTGAATGACGGCAATGTCGTCACCCGCCCGGGCCACAAACTGCAGCCCGACTGGAAGATTCTTCTCCGTGAATCCGCATGGAACGGAAAGCGCTGGAAGACCGCAAAGATTTCCGATGCCGCCAAGTGGATCCGGAAAGACGAGACCGGTTTCCAGATTGAGTTCCAGCGGCGTGGCTACGACGGGTTGAGAAGCGGTCACGAGCACGTCGAACGTTTCGAACAAGGCGTCCATCTTCTTCTGCAGGATTTCTCTTACTTTCAGCGCTTGTAGGTAGTCCGCGGCGGAATATTGCTCGTTTACAAAGCCGGAGATTTGTCCTAGAGGATCGGCCAATTCGCTGACGCGCCCGGAGCGAATCAACGAACGGAAGGAAGCGGCGCCTTCGACCGCAACTACGATGCCGCCCGCGTCCTCCCAGGGACCTTCCGGGAGCGTGGCGTCCTTCACGCTGGCCGAATATTTTCTGATGGTTCGGTGCGCGGCCTCCACAGGTTTTGCAACGCCGGGTTCGAGCGATTTCCAGGCATTGGTGAGCCAGCCGCTCTTCAGCGGCCGAGAATGCAATTCGACCGAGGGTGAATAGGTGAAGGCTCCTTTATCAATGGGCACAGTCCCGCGATCCTTGGGGTCGTGGCCGGCGATTGCGGCAAAAATGCGGGCGCAATCTTCCGCCGATCGTGCCATTGGTCCGATCTTGTCCATCGAAGGCGCCAGCGCCATTGCGCCGTAACGGCTAACGCGGCCGTATGTGGGGCGCAGCCCGCTGACGCCGCAGAAGGCCGACGGGCAGATGATCGAGCCCCACGTTTCCGTCCCGATGGCGAACGCGGCTAGGCCTGCGGCCACGATCGCTCCTGACCCTGAGGACGATCCGCACGTCCAGCATTTGGTGTCCCAGGGATTTTTGGCTTCGCGTTGCAACGATGCGGAGGCGAAGCGGTAGCCCATGCCGCCGGCGAGCTCGATCATAGCGGCTTTGCCGATCATCACCGCGCCAACGCGATTCAGGTGTTCAATCACCGTAGCGTCATAAGCGAAGACCTGATTGGCATAAGGTTTTGCACCCCAGGTCGTGGGAAGTCCTTTCACGGCGAGCAGGTCTTTTGCCGCGTAAGGAATTCCGTGAAGAGGGCCGCGGTAATGGCCGCGATGGATTTCTTTCTCGGCGGCTTTCGCCTGCTCGAGAGCGATCTCCGGAGTCAGCCGGGCGTAGGCGTTGAAGCGCGGGCCGAACTTCTGGCTGCGGTCCAGGTACATCTGCGTCAATTCGACCGGAGAGAGTTTCTTCGACTCGATGCGTTTCGCGAGTTCGCTTACAGAGAGATAGAAAATCTCTTCGCCAGGCATGCAATATGCTCCTTAGGAATTCTTCGGCGCGGTCGGGGGTTTGGAGGCTGCAGGCGCCGGCGTGGGTTTCTTTTCGCGCTCCATCAATGGTTTCAAGTACAGGGCCGGCCCGTCACCATTTTCAGTTGGATAAGCGCGCAGACGATCGAGTGGCGGCTGCGCTTCGGTTGCCAATCTTCGAATGTCAGCTTTTTGTGCGTCGGAAAGGCGGCTGCCGTACTGCGCGAGGATCGTCTGAATGCGCGAATCAACTTCAGCTTGGCTTTCGAGCGAGAGCTTGGGCGCATTTGGCACTTGCTGCGCCTGGGGTAAGGAAGCTGGAGCTTCCGCGCAGAGCAGATTTGCGGGCGCAAGCGAGGCGGCCGTGGAAACCATGACCGCCCGGCGCGCGAATTCTCGACGAGAGATTGCAGAACGGGTCTTTTCGTTCATCGAGTGTCCCCCAAGAATAAGAGCTCCGAGTGAAGTTCGCAAAGTGAGGCTACTGAATCTGCCTTCGAGCGTCAACTGGCCGCAGGGATTGCGGATACGGCGCGGAAAAAGGGACCACCCCCCTGGGACTTGTTTCGGTTAACGCGTTAAAGTGTCAGTGGTGAAGAAAACCAGTTCGGGAGCCTCAACGCTAGGCAACCCCTGGCCACCGATGATTCTGAATATGGCACTCTTGCACATCGGGAGCACCATTGAACCAATCCACAACAAAGCGTTGGCTCTTCCCAAGTTGATCAAATGCCTCATGCTCTGCGCTTGGGTCATAGTCGGTCAGGTTTCGAAACATATTGAATATCTCATCTTATATAGTTTGAATATATAGGTCAAAGGAGGAGCGCTTGGTGTAGAAAAGCTGAACTCAGCGGACGCTGATTCAGAAACACCAAGGAGGCTCCCCCATGGAACCTATGTATTACATTGGACTGGATGTTCACAGGCGGAAGATCAGTTATTGCGTGAAGGACAGGGGTGGCAAAGTGTACTCCGAAGGATCGCTCACAGCCACGCGCCTGGACCTGGACGTCTGGATGAAAACGCTGCCACAGCCGTGGAGCGCGGCGATGGAAGCGACTATGTTCACCGGGCGGATCTACGACCATCTCAATCCGCATGCAGCGGTCCTGAAGGTGGCGCACCCGCTGATGCTGCGGGCCATCGCCGCCGCGAAGAAAAAGAACGATCGTATCGACGCCAGCAAGATCTGCGACTGCTTGCGGTGCGATTTTCTGCCGGAGCGCTACATGGCTCCGACGGCGATTCGCGAACGGAGGCGCACCCTGCGCTACCGCAACCTACTGGTGCGCCAGATGGTGCAGATGCAATGTAGCCCTGTGCTGTTGAGAGTCTGAGAAGACGGAAGGAATCCCAGGCTGCTATTCGACTTCGGTTAGCGTGCGAATCTGGGTTTCGAGCGCTTGGTTGTATTGCCGCTCGATCTGCAGTTCGGTTTGCAGCTTCTTCACGAGCAGGTCCAAGTGGGCGATTTCGACTCGCAGTTTGTGCACGTCGGAGGCAGTGGGGGCGGGCCGAGTAGGAGCCGCGCCGGATGTCTGGGCGTCCTGGTTTTGCTGCAAGGCCTGGCGCGGATTAAACGCTTCGGCGAGCGCGCGCGGCCAGACAGACTCGGAAGGCTGTTGAGATGGCGGCGGAGGCGCGGGAGCAAGGTTGCGCGGCGCGACCGGCGCGGCTGGAGCAGGTGGAGGGGCGAAAAGATTGCTCAACGCGTTTGAAGCGACCGAGCGTTGTGCTGCCGGCGAAGGCGTAACGCCCTTGGGCTCCAGCAGACTTTTCACCCGCCCAATCAATTCCTGAGGCTGAAAGGGTTTGCGAATCAACTCATCCGCTTTTACGGCGACGGCCTTATCCGCCACGCTCTTATTGACTACGCCTGACATCAAGACCACGGGAATATTGCTGAAATCCGGGTGCTGCTTGATGTGGCTGCAAACGGAGTAGCCGTCCTGATCCGGCATGATGACGTCGGTGATGACCACGTCGGGGCGGTTCTGTTCGAACTGCGCCAGCGCCGAAGCCGCATCGGCACAGGTGATGACGTTGATGTCTTCGCGGCGGAATGCGATCTTGATCACTTCGCGCATGGTGGCGCTGTCGTCAATGAAATAGACCGTGGGCGTGCGCTTCTGAACGGTCTCTCCCAGCGGTGGAATGGTCATCGCCTCGCTCATAGGGCTTCCTTGTCCGCCATGTCACGCGTCCCTTCATCGAATTCGCGCATAGCATCGAGCATTAGATCGGTGGCCGAGCGCAGAACGGTGCGCTGCGAAGAAGTCGTTCCGTAGGCAAATTTGTAGACGCCCGAAACGCCGTCGACGCAGCTCTTCAATATATGAATCACGGCTTCGTCGCCAAACAGATGTCCGCATTCCGCATGAATGACTTCGCCCGCGTCGAAAAACAAAATGCCGTCGGTTTCGCCGGCGTTTATGTGCAACGCCCCGGTCTGGTGCGCGTGCCCCAGCATCTGCATCACGCCCGTGAGATCGTGGTGCGTCAGGTTGCCGCTTAGGCTGGTGTCCGATTGCGAAAGCATCTGCGTAGGCTGAAAACCTTCGGCCTTGCTGACGAGAATTTGCTTCACGTGGGCGGCAATCACCGTAGGCTGCTGGTTGCGGTCAATGTAATCATCGCAGCCGGCCTGGAATGCTTCCATCAGGGCGCGCTGGCTGCCATCGCCGAGGGCGATGATTTGCATCGCGCCGTTTTTTGCGTCGGCGTGAATTATTTTTGCAATTTCGAGAGCGCCCATTTCTCGCATGTTTGTGGCGCACAAAATGGCTGTTGGCGCGTCATATTCGAGCGTAGTCAGCGCAAAAGCCGCCTGCGTGCTGGTCGCGACTTCGAAGCCTTCGCGCCGCAACGCATCACCAAGACGCTTCGCGAAATAGACGTTGCTATCGATCAAAAGAAGTTTGGCGGTGCGGCCGGCAAGGATCACGGCTGCGCCTCCAGTGTTGCTTCAGCCGCAGCCTCGGCCAGAAGATCTTCGGGTCCGGGCGTAAGTGCGTCGAGGTTCAAGACCTCCATCACATCGCCGGCATGGGAGAGCCAGCCAGCCACTTGCGCGGCGTCGGATTCTCCCGGCGCGATCATCTCCGCGTGGATCAATTCGCAGTCTCCGGTGACGGGCAGCGCCACCCATTCCGTCTGCGCCCCAAAGTGGCGCACGGCAATCAGGTAAAAGCGCCGTGACGTCAGTTTCTTGCCAATCAGCCTTTCTGCTACGTCGCAGACCGGAACGATTCGTCCGCGCCGCAAGATCACGCCTTCAATTTTTGGCGTGCGGTGCGGGAATCGGAAGACGCGGCTAGGAGCCACAAGTTCGGCAATCTGCGCCGCGGCAACTGCAAAACGCCGTTCGCCCAGCCTTAGGAGGACGAAGGACTCCAGTTCGAGTTCTGCCGAGACGGTCATTGCGCGAATTCAGCCCCTTCGTTCGTTTCTGCTTCGGGCAGCGCCATCGGCGGCAGAGCCGCATCCAGCAGCGCGAGCTCTTCTTGCGACAAAAAGCCTTCCGGATGTACTACCGGAACTACCGTCTGATCCAGCGCCGTCAATCCCCGGTACCACCTTCGCTCCTCGTGACAAAAACACTGTGGGAGCGCCTGGAGCCTCGTCATGCTGGTCATTTTCTCGATGCCGTCAATCAAGAGAGCCGTGCGCGTCTTACGAAGAACGAAAACGAGCGCGCCCACGGGAGCTGAAATGCCAAAGTGCGTAGTGCCGTCGACGATGTAAAGCGATTTTTCTCCGCGCCGCACCACATGGCGCACTTTGCTCATTCCGGGCGCGCTGATTTCAATAGATGCCCCGGACAGGCTATCCGCGCTGCGTACTTCCTGCACGGAGGCCGACGAGATCGCGAAGAGCTGGCCCCCGACGCGGAAGAGAATAATCTGTTCCGCGCGCAGCGCACTGGGTTTCACTGGACTTGCGAGCCGCATTAGCGAACTCCCGCGGGAGTTGGCCGGCAGATACCGAGGACGCGCTTTTCGATGGCGGCATAGATGTCGTCGATGCCGAGTACCTGGTCGACAGCGCCCGCCTTGATGGCCTCCGCGGGCATGCCAAAAATTACGGAAGTGGCTTCGTCCTGCGCCAGCACGAGACCGCCAGCGGCTTTGATTGCCTTGGCGCCATTGGCGCCATCGTTTCCCATGCCCGTTAACACACCGGCGATGCTGAGTGAGCCGGCGAAGGCTGCTACGGATTCCATAGTGGCGTCAATGTTCGGGAGATAGCCGTTGATGCGGCCACTAGTTCCGTCAAGCTGGATTCGGCCTGTCGGGGTAACACGCAGATGCTGGCCGCCAGGGCAAATGTAAAACGTTCCAGGCTGAAGGGCTTCGTTGGCCTCGGCCTCTTTCACGCGGATTCCCGTGAACTCGGCAAGTTGCGCGGCGTACTGCGTGGTGAAAGCCGCCGGCATGTGCTGCACGAGGATAACGGCAGCGGGGAAATCCTGCGTAAAACCGGGAGCGATGCGCATGACCGTGGCCGGGCCGCCCGTTGACGCTGCCAAGACAACAACCGGGAATCGCTGATCGAGCCCGGAGGTGGCCGCCGGACGGCAGATGGCTGGCGCGGGCGCCGGTGCTTTGGTCCCGCTGGAAGCCTGCAGCTTGGACGCAATGCGCGAAGCTGTGCGCACAACGCGCACCTTCGCGGCCATGCGCACCTTGCGAAGGAGTTCTTCCTTCACGCTCTGCATGTCCAGATCAATGGCGCCGGAAGGTTTAGCTACGAACTCAATTGCGCCGAGTTCCAACGCACGAAGCGTACTCGCCGCTCCTTCTTTCGACTCGGAGCTGACGATCACGATGGGCCGCGGATTCGTGGTCATGATTTCCGCGGTCGCTTGCAGCCCGTCCACGTGGGGCATATTAATGTCCATGGTGATGACGTCAGGCTTCAGCGATTCCGACAAGGACACGGCTTCGCGGCCGTCCTTGGCATGACCAACGGTTTGTAGCAGTTCGTCCGCGTTGAAAATCGTCTCCAGCACCTTGCGCATGAAGGCGGAATCGTCCACAATCAAAACACGGAATTTTTTGTTAACAGTCGCCATTACTCGTTTACGCCACTGGAAGGACCGGGCGTCCTGCCTCCGTTCCCATAAGTTGTTCTACCGCAGCAATCAATTGATCTTCCTGGACCGGCTTGGTCAGGAAGGCGGTCGCGCCTTCCTTCATTGCACGATCGCGATGCTTCGCTCCGGCGCGCGAAGTCACCACCATCACGGGGATCCGGCGCGTCGACGGGCTCTGGCGCAACTGCACCATCAATTCGTAACCGGTCATGCGCGGCATTTCGAGGTCCGTAATGACCAGATGACAGCCGTGCTGCGCCACTAATTCGGCAGCTTCCAGACCATCGGCGGCCAGCTTCACGCGGTAGCCGTTCTTTTCGAGCATTCGTCCGACGAATTTGCGCACGCTAATGGAATCGTCCGCCACGACGATTACGCGTTCTTGTTCCACGCGATCGATGGCTTCGGAAGGAATGGTGCCGCGGGCCACGGCTGCCGAACCCGGCGCAAAGATACGCGCCGCGCTGGCGCTGGCTTGCAGCGGCCGGCGCTCGCTCGGTTCCGTCGCTACCATCCGGTTCAAATCAATGAGCAGAATCAGGCTGCCGTCGGGCGCAATTGTCGTTCCCGGGAAAAGCTTGACACGGCGTAAGTATTCCCCTAGGTTCTTGATGACGATTTCGTCCTTGCCCAGAACTTCCTCGACCACCAGGCCGATTTGTCGATTTCCCGTGTTCGCGACCACCATGCGGAAGTAGCCGTTGATGGGCTCGAGTGGCGGCAATCCCAAATAGGTATCCAGCCGGACGACTTCGGTGACGACGTCGCGGACCTTGGTCAGCAATTTTCCGCCGACGTCCTCGATTTCGTCGGCGCGCAAACGCCGAATTTCCTCGACCACAGCCAAAGGGAGCGCAAAATTCGTCGTTCCGCAACGCACGAAGAGTGCCGGAGAGATGATCAGCGTGAGAGGTACTTTAAGCGTGAACTTCGTTCCCTGGCCGCCGACGCTTTGGATATCAATTTCGCCGTTGAGCGCGTTCAGATTCGCGCGGACCACGTCGAGGCCCACGCCGCGGCCTGCCAGTTCCGTCTTCACCGGAGCGGTAGAGAAGCCCGGGTGGAAAAGCATTTCGCGTAGGTCGCGCTCGGTGAGCCGGTCCGCGGTCTCTGGGGAAACCAGGCCGCGCTCGATGGCGCTCTGCTTTACGCGTTCATAATCAATGCCGTGGCCATCGTCTTCCACTTCGATGTAAATATGGTTGCCACGATGGTAAGCGCGCAGCGTGATATTTCCCGCGGCGGATTTTCCGGCGGAAGCGCGGTCGTCGCTGTTCTCGATTCCGTGGGCCACGGAGTTGCGCACGAGGTGCACCAGTGGGTCGGAAATCTGCTGAATGATGTTGTTATCGAGTTCGGTTTCGCTGCCGGAAAGATCCAGCTCGACCTGTTTACCAGTGGTTTTCGCCGCATCGCGAACGGCGCGCGACAGCCGCGAATAGAGCGTGCCGATGGGCACCATGCGCGCGGCTGTGATTTCATCCTGGAGGTGATGAGCCAGTTTCGTAAATTCGTCAATATCGCCTTCGACGCGGCCGATGAATCCTTCCAGTTGCGAGAGAACTTCGTTCACGTCCGCGGAAATTTCCGCCATGGAGCGTGACAAAATATTGAAATCGTCGTAGCGGTCCATTTCAAGTTCGCTGAACTCGGACCAAAAGGAAGTATCCCCCGCAGCGGCGCTGGTCAGCATCTGCGGCGTCTGCGCGGGAGTCCATGGTGCTTGGGCGGCGCGGTTGGAGCTGATGCGATTGAACTCGTACTTCTCTTGAAACTCCGCAACTTTGCCCTGCAATCGTTCTTTCGAAAAGCTCAGCGTATCAACGAGCTTTTCGAGTTCAGCGACGCGGCCCACCATGCGCGTGCGGTTGATCACCAGCTCGCCGACCGTATTCATCATGCGGTCTAGGCGCGCGAGGGCAATTCGGACGGACTTCGCTGTGGACGCGGCGGACCCAACTTGTTTTACGGTTTTCTTCGCCAGAGCTGCTGTTGAAGCAATGGCCTCAGCTACGCTGGCAGCCTGTATTGCCGTTGATTCCGGCGCTTCGGCGGCGGTCTCCGCTTCTTCCGATTCAACGGGAGCAAACTCCGCGATGCGGCCCAGCAGGGAATCGACACCCGCGCGCATCTCCGCTTCATCAGCCCACTGCCGATGAAGAGTTTTCTTCAAAACATCTACCGATTCGAGGCACAGGTCCACAACCGCAGGAGACGGCTCAATCTCGCCATCGCGCAGCCGTCCGATCAAGTCTTCAACTCGATGAGCGATGCCGCCCAGGCGTTTCAATCCGACCTGTGCGGCCGACCCTTTCACTGTATGGATCGCACGGAACAATTTGTTGATCTCTTCTGGATTGTTATTGCCTTCCAGGGAGATCAGGCAATCGCTGACAATTTGCAGGTGCTCTTCCGCTTCTGGCTGAAAGAATTCCAGGATTTCGTCCGGCACTTCGTCATCCGCCGGAATGGCGTCGAAATAGGAGCCGGTCACCGCGGCAGCCGAAGGCTCCTTCTCCGCTCCAAATCGCGAACGGCTCTCCGGTTGATGAAGGTTGAGCGGCGGCGGCTCCGTCGGAAACGCAAAGCGGTACCGCTCCTTGAACCCCGCGATATCTTCCAGATTTTCCTGGCCCGTGTCGCTGACTTCCAGAAGGTCAGTTTCGAGCACCGATATCCCGTCGGACAGAAATTCCGTAAGAGGACCGTGAAGATCACTGCCCAGCGGCGCGTTCAACGCATATTGAAAAACGTGCGCCAGTTTCCCCGCAATTTCAGAAAACCGCGGGAAACCGTAGCTCGCGGAAGTGCCGCTGAGCGTATGCGCCGCGATGTAAAGACGCTCGAGGTCCTCACGGCGCGGCTCAATGTCCTGAAGCACGCTCACGTACTCCCGCAGATATTGCAGGTGCTCCGAAGCCTCCTGGAGAAACAGCTCGACGGCTTCGCGGTCCATGGTGCTCACGCGCGCCCCTCCGCCACAAGTTCAGGCTTCTGCAATTCCCCAGCAGTTGGTTTCCGGTAGAGAATGCAGTCGTTCAGGACGATGGCTTGAAACTTCACGGGCATCTTCGAAATGGATTCGGAATGCCCCAGGAACAGATATCCGCCGGGCTCCAGCGTGTCGTAGAAGCGCTGAACCAACGCACGCCGGCGTTCTTCCGAGAAATAAATCAGGACGTTCATGCAGAAAATCATGTCCATGCGCCCGACGTACACCGCCGACGCCAAGTTCATTTGGGCAAATGAAACCATTTTGCGCAATCGTGGCTTCACCTGAAATCCGTTGCCACAGTGCGTGAAGTGGTTGGCTAATTGTTTTTCGTTCACGCTTGCGATGCTGCGTCCGCTATAGATCCCGCGCTCGGCATGCTTCAGGGCGTGCCGCCCCACATCCGTTGCCAGAATTTCCACATTCCATGAGTCAGCGAATGAAAGGGAATCGGCGATGGTGATTGCCACTGAATAAGGTTCTTCGCCGGTGGAACAGCCGGCGCTCCAAATTCTCAGTGTTCGAGGATTCTTCCAGAACTTCTTTACATGCAGTTCCGGCAGCACCCTCTTCTCAAACGCCTCGTACACTCCGGGATACCGGAAGAAACTGGTCTCCTGCGTCAGCAAACGCTCGAGCAAAGCCTCGTATTCGACGTTGGACTTGCGAATGGCGCGCAGCAGATCTGTGCCGCGCTCCATCTCCTTGAAGCGCAGGTGTTCACGCACACGCGTGGAAAAGAAGCGCTCGCGCGATTCATCGAAGCATATTCCAGTTCGCTCTTCGATCAACATGCGAATCTCGCTCAATTCGTGTTCGCTCAAAGCCTGCACATGTCCCTGGCGTTCGGTCATCGTTATCCCGTAATTTCAGTCTCCCTCTACCTGCGGCCTTGCGTGGCAGAAGAGAGTTGCTGCTTATCGCGATACGCCTGCCGGGACGGGCCGCTCGGACTCTTCTCGTGTCGCTGCTGCCTTGGTCGCCGCGCGGAATTGCGCCAATGCTTCGTTGAGCTGATCCGACAGCTTCACCAGCTGGCTGACTGTTGCGACGGTTCCGCGCGTGCCTTGCGACGTCTGCCGCGTAATGCTCGAAATAATTTGCATGGCGTGCGCAACACCTTCCGTTCCGCGCACCTGCTGCTTGGAGGCCAGCGAAATCTCCTGGACGAGTTCCGCGGACTGGCGCACGACGTTGGAAATGGCGTCCAGCGCGCGGCCGGCTTGATCGGCCAGCGTCGCGCCGCCTTCCACTTCCTTGGTGCCTTCTTCCATGACCACCACGGCTTCGTTTGTCTCCGCCTGAATGGCCTTGATGAGGGCGGCGATGTCCTTCGTGGCGCTGCGGCTGTGCTCTGCAAGCTTGCGGACTTCGTCGGCGACGACTGCGAAACCGCGGCCCGCTTCACCGGCGCGCGCCGCTTCGATGGCGGCGTTCAATGCCAGCAAGTTCGTCTGTTCCGTGATGTCGTTAATCACGTTGATGATTTCCGAGATTTCCAGCGAGCGATCGCCAAGCGATTTGATTTTCTTGGCGGTGGCCTGCACGGAAGCGCGGATGCGCTGCATGCCTTCGAGAGTATCGCGCACGGCGCGGTTCCCCTGTTCCGCGGCGTCTAGCGCACGGCGCGCGGCCTCCGCGCTGGCTTCGGCGTTGTTGGACACCTGTTTCATCGAGACCGTCAGTTCTTCCACGGCGCTCGAAGTGTTGGTAATTTCCTGGTCCTGCTGGGTCGCGCCGGCCTGCATTTCGTCGGCGGCCACGAGAATGTTGTTCGAGCAGGCCGTGACTTCCATGGCGGCCTTGCGAACGCGCTCAAGAACCTTAGTGAAGTTGTCAAGCATATAATTGATCGAATCGGTTACGTTGCCGAGTGCGTCGTTGGTGACCTTGCCGCGCTGCGACAAATCGCCGCGCGCAACCTGATTGATCACGCTCAAAAGGTCGGTGATGCTGCGCTGCAGCGCGTCGTTGGCGTCCTGGTTGCTCGTCGCCTTGGAAACCTTGGCCACCGCGCGGTTGAGGTTGTCGGCAATGTAGCCCAGCTCATCATTTGTGGTCACTTCCGCGCGCGCGCGGGGATCGCCGGCCGCAAGGCGTTCCGAGAATTCCGCCAGCGCCTGCACCGGCCCGAGGAGTGCCCCGAACCTCCACGCCAGAATCAACGCGGTCGCCAGCGCCAGCACGATGGCGAAGATCACCGTGCCTCCCGCGGGCGAGCCAAAGTCGAATAAAGACGCATCTCCGGCCTTCTTGCCGGCGCTGAAGGCCAGTCCGAGAACGACGAAGCCGACAACTCCGTTCAGCAGGACCAGCGTCCAGATTGTGGAACTCAGTCGCGATTTCATACCACCCTCCAAATCTCTTCCGCGGAGCCCGCGCCGTCGAGTGGCGTCGTCTCCACAAAACTCAAATGCTGGGCCCCGGAAAAACCTCGAGCATCCGGCGCAGATCGATCACCAGCGCCAGGCGGTCGTCATGCCGCAGCATGCCGACGCAATGCGGCACGTTTTCGGGTGCTTGCTCGAGCAAATCCTCGGTGTTGACCGAATACGTTCCGATAACTTCGTCGGCAGCGATGCCGATGCGAATGTCGTCGTGATGCGTTTCGCTGCGCAGGGACGCAACTACCACGTACTTCGGCAAGAGTCCTGGGCGCCGGCCTTCCGTGATGGCGATGTCAATCAGCGGCACAATCGCTCCGCGCAAATTGAAAATTCCCACAAGGTACGCCGGGCCGAGGGGCAGCTTGGTCAGCAACGGCCACTCCACCACTTCCTCGACGTCCAAAACCGGCAAGCAAAACCGTTCGCGACCGCTGCGGAACACGCAGTACTGCGATTCCGGCGGACGCTCTTCCATAGGCCCAAGGGCTTCCAGCAGATCCGCCGTATCCGCGTCCGCGGGAAGTGGCACCAGATGAAAATCTTCGCTCATAGTCCGTTCATGCCCTTCAAAACCATCAGGCGAATCGCCTCACGGCGCGAAGCAGCTCCTCGCGCGTGAAGGGCTTGGTGACGTAACCGTCCGCCCCTTGCTGCTCGCCCCAAAATTTGTCGCTTGCCGAGTCCTTCGAGGTCACCATGATCACGGGAATGGTGTTGAACTCCGAACTGCCCTTGAGGTCCCGGCAAATCTGAAAACCATTGCGATCCGGCATCACCACGTCAAGCAGGATTACGCTGGGGCGCTCGCTGGTGATCATCTCTTCGACCCGCTTCGGATCGTTCAAACCCACAGGCCAGTAGCCTTCCTTCTCCAGCAGGCCCTGGATAAACTTGACCTGGGCCGGCGAGTCGTCAATGATCAGGACTTTCTTGTGCACGGCCGTACTCTCCCATACTTATCCGCAGAAGAGAGGTGCACGTCAGCAGCCAGCTCTGGCGTTCGTCGTGGCTTTGTTTCTATTTAGTTTAAGTGGTTCGAAATGAGTGAGTTGTGGTGAGAACTCGGTGTTTTACCGGCGTGGAAAAGGCGATGCCGGCGTCTCCACCGTCTCAGCTTGAGATGCATTCTCAGCTTCCTTCATCTCCGTTGCCAGCGATGAGAAACGCTGCATGATTTCGTTGATTCGCAGGGCCATGCTGTGGATGGTCTTGATCTGCGCCAGCGACTGTGAAGAGAGCTGTCCGGGTTCGAGCAGCAAAAGCTCGGCGTTTCCTAACATGGAAGTCAGGGCGTTATTCACGCTGTGCTTCATGTCCATCATATAGCGGCCTAAGGTGGCGTAGTTTTCGTTCTTCGCGGCGTTGCGTTCCGCCTCGCGCGCCAGCCGTGTGGCTTCCGTTCGGCGCAGCGATTCTCCTGCGACGAGGAGCAACGTCTGCGCCCAATCTTCGCGCAATGGAATATGCACTAGCCGTGGATATTTGGCGCGGAGTTGACCGAACTCTCTTGAATCCGCGGGCGCGCACAGTATGACTGCGGTCCCCGGGTCAAGAGATCGAAGCACTCCCGGGAGTTTACCTTCTCCAACAGGACCTACGACGACGAGGTCATGACCCGCGGCATCCTGCGATCGCCAAAGTTCACTGCTCAGCACGGTGATGCCAGGGGCCTGGCGTTCCGTTTGCCAGCACGCCGTCAGCAGCCGGGCAAATTCCGTGTCGTCGGTGAGAATCAGTACGTTCGCGTGTCGCAAAGAAAACTCGCTCCGTGAAATTCTGATCGATCCGCGGCCAGCGGATCCATTCAATGCGCTAAAGTTTCTCCGCCTCATCCAGCGCCGAGAGAAGACGCTTCGTGCTGATGCCGAGGTTCACAGCCGCTTCCGTATCTTTCGCTTGCTTCGCAACGTCCACTCGCTCTTGCAAGCGTGTCACTTCCACGCGCGCCACGCTCATGGCTTTGTCGAGCGATGTCGCGTTTCCCGTTTCCTTGGCCGATTCCACCGCCGCTGTAACCAGCACGCGCGCGACAACTGCGCGCCGCAGGTCCTCCGCGGATGGGCCGTCTTCGCTGACGAATGCCGTCACTTCCCAGGAAGACAACAAGATCCGCGCGCCCCCGATCTTGACGGTGGTCATCGATCGGCCTCGCGATGGCGGGGTGGCAATCAGCTGTTCCCAAATCTGCTCCATGCAGGTTTCGAAATCGAGCACCACAAGAGGATCGGCTTTTGCTTCGGATTGCGCTGCGGGTCGGGCGCTGGATTTCCCTTTGGCGCTGGGTGCAGCCGGTTCAGCTTCCGTTTTCTTGGCCGCGGGCAGAGACCGCGAAGCACCAAGGGAAGCCACGGGAGCAGCGTTCTCGGCTTGTTTCCCAAATGCTTTTTCAAGCGCTTGCTCCACGTCCGTCCGCAGTCCCAGCAGCTTTTCGAAGGCCTGGCTAACGGATCTCTCCGTGTATTCCTTTTGGAAGGGTTGCTTCCACTCGTCGGCGGATGCTCGAATTTTGCTGACGGACTCGGTGGCAGACAGCCCGAAATGATGGCAATCAATGATACGAACACCTGCTGATTCCAGTTGGGTCAGGCCGGCGCGAATGGTAATGAGGTCCGCGTGCATTAATTCGATCAGGGTACGCCGCAGGAGGAAATTGAACCGGATGAAGGCAACCAGGGCCGCGGGATCGTAGAACATGCCGCCGGCCGTTTCCTTCACCTTGCGCCCTTGTTCGATGAAATTCGTCTTCAAAATCTCGCGCAGGCTTCGAAATCCGCGCAAGGCCTCGATCATTTGTTCGAGCGGCGCGCACCAGGCGAGCGGGCTCGCATCCACGTCCCCAAGGACCGGCTGCATAACCTGTGCGACATCCGCGGGTTCGATCTGTTTGTGATAAATCTTCGCCGGCGCACAGAGCGCAAAATACTGGACCAGAAGGAAGTCGATCTTATCGCGGTCGACATTGCTCTTTTTTGGCTTCCGCAAGTGACGGCTAATTAATGCGCGGAGACCGGTCTCACTCGCGTTGAGAGTGGTCATTTGCAGCAAATGCCGCAGTTGGTGGACGAGGACCCGCAAGTCCATCGAATCCAGCCATTCCTGCACTTGGCTGAAAAGCTCTAACTCCGGTTTTTCGGGGAGATTCCGCTTTGCCTGTGGGAATGGTATTTCGAATTCGAGTTGCTTGGCGAGGGCCAGATAAATCGGGAAAACCGAGCGCGCTTCCGTCCATTGCGCCTGGCGCGGGCTGTCGGTCCGGGCCGGGGCGGGAATATTCAACGTTGTCGTCGATTTGTTCACGGCTGCGTCACCCAGTCGCAGGGGCTCTGTGAAAACCGCACGGCCACTGCTTTTCGTCCTTCGTGATACTGCACGGCGATAACAGTTGCCTCCGCCGGGCGGCCATCTTGCGCTGCTTCCAGCCGCACCCGGTCATCGAACTCGAGTGGCAAACTCGACAAAAAAATAGCGTGCTCTGTGCCGCCAAACTCCACGACGCTGGCCTCACGCAACGGCGTTGCGCCGGAACGCAGGGAGGTGACTTGCACGGGAACTCGAACGGCCCTCAGCTGCGGAAAAAAACGCGCTAATTGTTCCGCGCAGTTCTGCTCCGCCGTTGCGAGTGTCAAACCCCCGGACTGTCCCACGTCGCCTCTCACTCTGCCGGTCAAACTCCAAGCACTTAATCCGCGGCGAGATACACCGCGCGCCGCAGGAGACACAGACTTCCGCCATCAGAGATGCACGCCACGCTCCAAAGAAGCACATTTGCAGGATTGCCGGAACTTGCAGAAAAAGGGAGGCTTAGATTTTTCTCCCGGTGCGCCGTTGGCTCACCCGTCTCACCGTGAAACGATTTCGTCTCACCAATTAACCTGTCGGCAGCTGCCGAGTTGGATCTTCGTGAGATGAGAATCTCGTCAGGGGGCCGTGGCCTGAGGGTCGTTCTCGACGGTCGCGCTGCTCGATTTTACGGCAATGTTGTAGCGTTTTAGCTTGCGATAGAGCGTCGCCCGGCTGATGCCCAGCATTTTCCCCGCAAGCGCCTTGTCCCCATTTGCTTGCTCGAATACACGCAGTATGGTCATGCGCTCCATCTCCGCGAGTGCCGTGGTCGAGAGTGACGCCGCGTCCTGTGGGGTGGAAACCGCGGATTCGATCTGCTCGCTGCGAATCGATGGAGGCAGATCGATCACATCAATCGTCTGGCGGTCACCCAGCGTGATGGCGCGCGCGATGCAGTTTTCCAGTTCGCGAATGTTTCCCGGCCAGTCATAGTTTAGGAGACTTTTCATCGCCGCCGCCGTCACCTGCAGGTGCGCACCCTTCGCATAGCGGTCCAGGAAATGGTGAACGAGTACGGGAATATCCGACCTGCGATCGCGCAATGCAGGGAGGTGCACCGTGACTACGTTCAAGCGGAAGTAGAGGTCCTTTCGAAACGTTCCGTCGCGATACGCAGATTCCAGATCGCGGTTGGTCGCCGCGATAACGCGAACATCCACGTTTACTTTTTCATTGCTGCCGACGGGCCGCACTTCTTTTTCCTGCAGCACACGCAGGAGTTTGGCCTGCATCTCCAGTGGCAGCTCGCCAATCTCGTCGAGAAATATCGTTCCCCCGTTGGCTGCCTGAAAGAGGCCCGCTTTCGATTTCGTCGCGCCGGTGAACGCGCCCTTTTCGTAGCCGAAAAGCTCGCTCTCCATCAGCGTGGGAACCAGCGAACCGCAATCCACCGCTACGAACGGCGTCTGCGCCATGGAGCCGCGAAAGTGAATCGCGCGCGCCGCCAGCTCTTTTCCAGTTCCGCTTTCGCCGGAGATCAGCACTGGAGTCCGCGTATCTTTCAGGCGTGAAATCATGCGTAAAACATCCTGAATATTGGCTGACGTCCCGATGATCCCGTCGAGATTTTCTTCCGTCGTGACACGTTCGCGTAGAAATTCATTTTCCGTTACGAGGTGGACTTTTTCGGCCATGCGCTGCAAGAGCAAACGCATTTTTTCTACGCGAAATGGTTTTTCGATGTAGTCGTAGGCCCCCAATTTCATGGCGTCCACTGCGGATTCGATGGATCCGTGCCCGGTCATGATCGCTACCTCCGTGTGCGGGAGAAGCGCCTTCGATTGCTTTAAGAGTTCGACTCCGGACATCGTCGGCAGTTTTAAATCCGTGAGAATCAGATCGGGCGCGTCCGACTCCACCCGGGCCAGCGCCGCTTCCGCGCTCTCCGCCTCTGCGCACGCATACCCCAGAGTATTGCCGATGGTCATGCAGAGACGGCGGATGCTCTGTTCATCATCCACCACCAGTAGCCGTGTTTTCATCGCGTCGCTCATGGTTTCCCGAAGGTTTTCTCCACCGTCGAAATCAATTGCTGAACACGAAATGGCTTTTCGATGCACGGCGTCCCGCTCTGCGCGAGAAACGTCTGCGTGTCGCTATTCGCCGTATCCCCGCTGATCAAAATAATTCGCGAGCGCAACTCCGGACGATTTTTTTGGATCCACGCGTGCACTTCCGCGCCATTCACACTCCCCGGCATTCGAATGTCCGATATTACTCCCGCGTACCGCCCCTTCGAAAGCCGCTCCAATCCCTCCGCTCCGGAAGCGGCATTCACCACCGCATATCCCTTGCGCTCCAGCGCGGCGCGCAAGAACGCAATCACCGATGGCTCGTCCTCGATCACCAGGATAGGTCCCCCGGTCCACAACGCGGATTGCACGCTCACCGGCTCGCCTCTTTCGCGGCCGCCGCTGCCAACGAAGCGTCCGTCGCCACCGGAACTCGCACCACAAACGTGCTCCCGGCGCCTTCCTCATTGTTCCAGCACTGAATTTCCCCGCCATGCGCGCGGACGATTCCGTAACAAATGCTCAGCCCCAGTCCTGTTCCTTTGCCCACCTGCTTGGTAGTGTAAAACGGATCGAAGATGCGCTGAGGATCGCCGATACCCGTTCCGTTGTCGCTGATGGCCACCTCGATCATCTCCGCCTGCCGGCGCGTATGAATCTTGATCCGCCCGCGCTGGCTGGCCTCTTGCACAGCATCATAGGCATTGTTCAGGATATTCAAGAAAACTTGCTGCAGTTGCTGCGAATCCCCCAGCGCAGGCGCCAGCGACTCTTCGAAATCCTCCAGCACTTCAACGCCATGGCTCGCGAAGTCATAGCTGCGCAGCTTGATCGTTTGCCGCAAGACGCTATTCACTTGCACGAGTTCGCGTTGCACCGGTCGCTGCCGCGCGAAGCTCAGCAAATCCTGCACGATGTCCTTCGTACGCTGGGTTTCCTGCAAAATAATTTGCAAATCTTCCCGCGCCGACACCGGCACTTCCGGATTCTCAAGGAGCAGGTCCGTGAACCCGAGAATCGCTGCCAGCGGATTGTTCACTTCATGAGCCACGCCGGAAACCAATCGCCCGATCGTTGCCATTTTTTCGCTGTGAGCCAGTTTCGCCTGCAGCAGCGCCGCGTCCGTAATATCCGTCATCACCACCACGACGCTGTTCACCGCGTCCTGCTCGTCTCGCATGGGACTCAGGCTGATGGAAAAATGTCCCATCGAGCCGTCCCCGCGCCGCACCCGCAATTCCACGTTTTCCACCTGGTGTCCGTTCGCCGTGGTTTCCAGCGCCGCATCGAAATCATCGCGGTGCGAAGCCTCCACCCAATCGACCAGCCGGTGCCCAATCAACTCGCTTTCTTGATAGCCCGCTTCATAACACCGCCGGTTCGCATAGCTGATCAGCCCTGCCGTATCCAGCACCAGAATCATGCTCTGCGTGGTATTCAAAATTTTCTGATTGAAGTCGCGCTCTCTCTGGAGCTGCGATTGAAACGTCTTTTGTTCCGTAACGTCCAGCATCAGCCCGCGAATCTGCGCGATCCGTCCGCGCGCATCCCGCACCGCCGTAATATTCTGCAGCGTATGCAGCAGCGTGCCGTCCTTGCGCCGCAGCGTTTCGTCATAATTGCGCAGCACGCCCCGCTCGGCCAGCGCGCGCATGAATTTTTCACGCGCCTCCGGCGCGGGGTAAAGATGCGGACTAACATCGGCGCGCAGCAGTTCCTCCCGCGATCCGTAGCCCAGCATCCGCACCATCGCGTCATTGACGTCCAGGAACCGCCCGTCCGGCGTCGCGAAAAACAGTCCTTCTTGAATACTGTCAAACAATTCGCGATAGCGCCGTTCCGCCTCGCGGCGATCGGTAATGTCCTTCAGCACGTGGATCGTGCGCGTATCATCGTCGGAAACTCCCGGCGCCCGGGACGTGGAAACCAGAAATATCCGCTCGGCGGACGCGGCCACATATTCTTCGCGAGAGCGCTGTGTGTCACGGCAGAACGGGCAGGGCAGATCGCTGCCCGTTTCCGCGATTTGCCGCAAGCTGCTCATGGCTTCGCCGACCAGCGCCACCGGAGGCACTCCCAAATGCGAAGCCAGGGAGCGGTTCGTTCGCACGATTTTCCACGCGCGATCGTGCACCACGATGTAATCGCTGATCGCATCAATATCTTCCACCCACTGCCGCTTCGAGCGTTCCAGTTGAGAAAATCTGCGAAAATTTTCCAACGATAGCGCGGCATGGCTCGCGAGCGCGTGTAGCAGCCTCTTCTCGCCGGCATTCAACTCTTTCCGCTTTCGGATTAAGCAGAGCGTGCCCAGTCTTTCGTTGTCGCTGGCGGCAATGCGCACAAAAACGGCGGTCGCCGGTTCCGTGGCCCCTGGAAAAGTGCTGGCAATCTCTTTGGGTACTGCTCGTGTCTCTACCTCTGCCGGGCTGTCCCTCGCCGAACTTATCAGCCAACCTTCTGCAGCAAAGACGCTCGAATCCTTAGGTGAAGCAGAGGAATACAAATCCGTTTCACGCCCACGGTAGACGGCCACGCCTCCCCAAATCGCATTCAGCATCCGCGTGGACCGTTGTGCGAAACGCTCCAGAAAGTCAGGTAAGTGCCGCGACTGCGCCGCTTCGACCGCGAGTTCCATCAGCTCTTCGGCGTGATGCAACCCCGGCGGTTTGGACGGCGGCTTTCCGCGCCGTGCGGCGATTCGGTGGGACGACAACGGTCTGGGCTCGCGCATGGTCGAAAGGGGTGCAGGTGTCTCAACTTGCGAGGCGCCAGCCCTTATACCCTAGCGGGAAGTCTCAATCTGAGTCAACCTCGGCGGCTACGCGTGTTGCCAGTTTGCCTACATCCGGAGGCCGTCAAGTCTCTCCCTGTCTCAGCCTGAGACCCCTCGCTTCTGGAGTTGCGGTTTGCTGAGACGAGTGGCCTGCATTTCGCTATTTCCACAGCCTCTTCATCTTTTGATTAACTTCTGTTGTATCTTATACATAGCGCTGCATTCTCCGCAGTACTACCGCGCCATGCGCAGTCCTAGTACATGGCACTCGGCGTGCTTTCTCTTCCTGGGGGTATTTCCCTTTCCTAGGAGGAGTAGTGTCGAACACAACCAGCAAGTGGTCCAGATTTGTGCTGGCGGCAACCGCAGCGGTCATCTTTTCGGGGGCTTCCGGACTCGCCCAGACAGGCTCAACGGACGAATCCAAACGTAAGGTCAAAAGCAAGACAGCTCCGCTGTATCCGGAGCTTGCGCGGCGAATGAACGTTTCCGGCAAGGTCAAGATCGAAGTGGTCATCGCCGGAGACGGACATGTGAAAAGCACGCGCGTTGTCGGCGGCCATCCTCTGCTGGTGCAGGCGTGCCAGGACGCCGTAAAAGACTGGAAGTTCCTGCCGGCGCCGGAAGAAACGACTCAGATTGTGGAATTTGATTTTCACGCAAATTAATGGAACTGGCTTACAACAATTGGCTCGACTGTAACGGCCTTCATCGGGTCGCGCTGCTGCGGTGAGCGGAGGCATTTCGCAATGACGATCGGCAAAAAGCTTTATGCGGGCTTCGGCTCGATTCTCTCCATTCTGGTACTACTGTTCCTCGTGAACATAGTCGCGGGATTCAAAGAGCGCTCGGCGCGCGCCGACGCTACCTCGGCGCTCGACAGCGTGCGCACCGTCGAATCCGTTCGATATCAGATCATGCTCAATCGTCTGAACATGAATAACTTCCTGCTCAGCGGCGATCCTCGCGACGAAGAGAAAGTTAACAAAGGCCTTTCCGACATCATTGACCTCATCAAGCGCGGAGAATCCCAGGCCAGTAGCGACGCGGTTCGCACCGCGCTCATCCAGGTGGAAAGCACCGAAGCGAGCTGGTCGGACAATTTTGCCAAGCCCCTCATCGCCAAGCGCCATCAAGTGGATTCGGGTGATGCCACGGTCTCCGACCTGCAAATCTTCTACCTGCAGAAGGACCCTGCTTCGTGGCTGACCAAATCATCTGTGGTCCTGGATCAGAGCAACACGGAAATCACAAAGTTCCTCGATGAAACTTCAAAGTCTGCGAGTCGCATGAGCACGTTCAGCACCTGGGTGACCACCGGCGGTACGCTGCTCGCGCTTGTGGCCGGCGGGTTCATCGCCGTCTGGACAGCCCGATCCATTACGGAGCCTCTGACGCACTTGATTACCGTCGCTCGCGAAATTGGCGACTCCGGCGACCTCGATCAGAACATTGATATCCATCGTAACGACGAAATTGGCGCACTCGCCACGACGTTCAACAACATGGTCGCTTACTTGAAGGAAATGGCCAGCGTTTCGATGGCCGTCGCGGAAGGTGACCTCGCCGTTGAAATCGTGCCGCGCTCCAAGCGCGATACGCTTGGCAACGCTTTCATCCGCATGTCCCACGGCCTCCAGGATCTGGTGCGCACCACCCGCGACTCCGCCGGTCAGGTTTCCGCCGGTTCCAATCAAGTCGCAGGAGCCGCCGATGAATCCGCCAAGGTCAGCGTGCAAGCTTCCTCCGCGATTGAAGAAGTCACCAGCACCATGCACGAGATGAGCATCAACGTGCAAAACGTGGTGAAAAACACGCAGGTACAGGCCTCCAGCGTCGCGGAAACCTCCGCGTCCATCGATCAGATGGTCACTTCCATCCAGCGCGTTGCGGACACCGCCAAAGTGCTATTGGACATCGCCAATCGTTCACGCGAAGAAGTGGTCACCGGCATTCAGACTATGGAAAAGACCACCGACGGCCTCAACCGCACCAACCAGGCGATTCAGTCTTCGGCGGAAATCATCAATGTCTTGGGTCACCGCGCCGACGACATCGGCAAAATCATCGAAGTCATTGACGACCTCGCGGAACAAACGAACTTGCTGGCGCTCAACGCGGCTATCGAAGCGGCGCGTGCCGGTGAGCACGGACTCGGATTTGCCGTGGTTGCCGATGAAGTTCGCAAGCTGGCGGAAAAGTCCACGCAATCCACCAAGGAAATCGCCGACTTGATTCAGAGCATCCAGCGCGAAGCACGTCAAGCCGTCGAGAACATGGAGCGCAGCACGCGCATCGTTGAGGAAGGCTTGAGCCTCGGCAACGATCTGGGTTCCGCGCTGCACAAGATCTCCAACGTCGTCACCGAAGTCTACAAATTCTCTCAGGAAATCGGCGCAGCCACCAACGAACAGTCGGTGGGCTCTTCGCAGATTGCCAAGGCCACCAGCCGCCTCACAGAAATCACCCAGGAAATCAACTCCGCCGTCGAAGAGCAGGCTTCGGGCGCACAAGCCGTCGTTCGTGCCATGGACAAGATGCGCGAACTGGTGCAGCAGTCCGCGTCCAGTTCCACGGAACTTTCCGCGGCCGCTGAGCAGATGCTGAAACTCTCCCGCAACTTGCTGGACAGCATGGACCGCTTTGTGTTGGATCGTTCGAATCAGCCGCGTCCGCGCCGCGGTGAATCAGCAGGTCCGCGCCGCGGTTCGGATCCGAATCGTACCCAGGAACTCGAATACGCCGAATTGGCGCGTTCCTAAAGAGCCGGAGCCCTTTTGATGGAAAAGGATTTACAAGTCGTTGGTTTCCGCATCGGAAATGAAACGTATGGCGTGCGTATCGCTGCCGTGCGGGAAATCGTCCGTGTGCCGGAGATTACCGCGGTTCCCAGCGCTCCCGATCTGATTGAGGGCGTCATCAATCTGCGCGGGAAAATCATTCCGGTGATGGATCTGCGCAAGCGCTTCGGCCAAACCGACATTCAGTCCGACAAGAGAAACCGCATCCTGGTCGTCGAGCTGGACAATAAATTACTCGGACTGATTGTCAATGCCGCTTCCGAGGTGCTGAAAATTCCCCCCGCCGACATCGAAGCCCCGGGAAGTGTGTTTGCCGAGGGCGAATCCGGATACGTCACCGGAGTTGGGAAACTCAAAGGTCGGCTCATCATCCTGCTGGACATTTCGAAACTCCTGCACCGTCCGGAGTTCAAACGACTCGAGGAGGTCGCGGAACCGGTCGCCACCGCAAAGTAACGCTTCTTCCAGTTTTCACTGGAAAGGAGCCGAACTGCCGGTCCGCCGCACGCACACGCCATGGGAACGATTACCGCCCAGGTTCAACTCACCGAAGCAGAATTGAAGCTTTTGCAGACCCTGGTCTACCAGGAATGCGGCATGTTTTTCGATGAACGCCGTTCGCATTTCTTGAAGGATCGCCTGCAGCGCCGTTTGAAGGCCTGCCAGCTCGACTCTTTCTATGCCTACTACCGTTTGTTGACCAGCAGGGAAGGACGAGCGGAGTTAGCTCTGCTGCTCGAGAACTTGACCGTCAACGAAACAAGTTTTTTTCGCAACCGTCCGCAACTCGATCTTCTCCAGAAATCCGTTCTCGAAGAGATTCTTCGCCGCAAGCAAGAACGCCGCGATTTCACTCTGCGCGTCTGGAGTGCCGGTTGTTCCTCGGGCCAGGAGCCATACACCGTTGCCATCTTGATCTGCGATGCCCTGGCGTATTACTACCTGCGGAATCCTCTTCCTTTTGAAATGCCGTCCCCGAAACCTCTGATTCCCCCGCCGTGGAAGGTCGAGATTGTGGCTTCGGACATCAGCTACGCCAGCTTGCGCGTTGGCCAGGAAGGTCTTTACACCGAGCAGCAGATGGAACCCGTGGATTACACGTGCCGTCTCCGCTATTTCCAAAAAGCCGGCGACAAGTACGCCGTTAAACCCCAGCTCAAGGAATTGGTGCAATTCGACTTTCACAATCTTAAAACCGAATTCTTGCCGCGGCGCAACGACATCATTCTTTGCCGCAACGTCATGATCTACTTCGACGAGGCCGAGCAGAAGCGCCTGATCGAAAAGTTCTGGCACTGCTTAAATCCCGCAGGCTATCTCTTTGTCGGCCATGCCGAGAGCCTTTTTGGGCTGACACAGAAATTCCGCATGGTCCATGAGAACAACGGGACCGCCTATCAGCGGAACGAGGTCAATGCGTGAGCCGTCCTCCCGACGATCGCGGCAACGAGTTGCGTGCTCTCTTTTTCGAGAGCGCCAACGAACTGCTGCAATCTCTCAACGAAGCGGGCCTCGAACTCGAGGCGCGCCCCGCGGATGAAGAAGTCATTCGCCGCGTGCGTCGCTGTGTGCACACGTTGAAGGGTGATTCTGCGGCTTGCGGATTTCACAAGCTGAGTGAGCTGGCCCACGAGCTGGAAGATGTGCTCACGCCGCAAATTGCGCAATCTCGCGGCGGTGACCTCGCGGAGGTCGTTCTCGCTGCCGCCGATAGTTTTGCCGCCATGCTGGGCGCCTATCAACGCAGGCTTGAACCACCCGCGATGGAAGAGCTCCACGCATTGATTCGGCGGATCCTGGAGGGGCCGGCCAGTTCCGCGGACCCCGCTCCGGTGGAATCACAATTGCCCGCCCGGTTCGCATGGACGGAATACGAACAGTTGATGATTTCGGAAGCCGTACATCGCGGCGAAAGCGTTTACAACATCGCCTTGCGCATTGATCCGAACAGCTTGATGCGTGCCGCGGCATTCCAGCTCATTCGAAATGTCCTCCACGGTAGTGGCACGGTCATCGCCCTGCGCCCGGAAGACAATCTCGCTGCCGCAACGGTTGAGATTGTCGAGGCCGCGCTGGCCAGCTTCCAAACGGTGGAGAAGCTCGCGCAGCGCTGCCGCATTCCCTCCATCGTTTCGGATGTGCGCATCGAACACGCCGCCACCGCGGAATCGGCCGAGCATGAATTGCTCGGTGATTTACTGGAAGCGCAAGCTGCGAAAGTCGTTGCCGGCGCGACGGAACCTGGCGAGAACGGCGGCACGGCGAAGGCGGCAAATGCCGGGTCCGCAGCAACGACGGTGGCCGAAAGCACCCTGCGCGTGGATGCCGCGCGGATCGATGCGGTCATGAATCTCGTCGGGGAATTGATCATCGGGAAGTCCATGCTCAATCGCACCCTCGCGGAATTCGATAAGGGGCATTCCCACGATCCTGTGCGCGCGAAACTCGCGGACGCCGTGGCCTTCCAGGCGCGCATTCTCGATGAACTTCACAAATGCGTTTTGAAGATTCGAATGGTCCCGGTCGAACAATTGTTCCGCCGCTTTCCTCGCGTGGTTCGCGACGTCGCCAAGCAATGCGGCAAGGATGTGGCGCTGGAAGTTTCCGGGCAAAACACCGATCTCGACAAGGGCATTCTCGATGCCCTCGCCGAACCGCTTATGCATCTTGTCCGCAACGCCGTGGACCACGGCATCGAGGCGGCCGACGAGCGTTTGATCGCCGGCAAACCCGCTCGCGGCACCGTCTATCTCAACGCCTACCATCAGGGCACGCAGGTGGTCATTGAAGTGCGCGACGACGGCCACGGCATCGATCTTGCCGCTCTCCGCGCTCGCGCCGTCGAGAAGGGTGTCATTAAACCGGACGAGTCCCTGCGTATCTCCGAGCAGGACACGCTCAATCTTGTTTTCGAATCGGGGCTAAGTACGGCCTCGGAAATTACGGAAGTTTCTGGCCGCGGCATCGGCATGGACGTCGTGCGCACGGTGATGGACCGGCTGAAGGGCACCGTCCACGTTTCGTCCGCAAAAGGCCGCGGAACGTCGTTTGAGCTTCGCGCACCGCTGACGCTCGCGAGCATTCAAACTCTACTGTTCCGCGTCGGCGGACGCCTCTTTGCCGTGCCGCTGTCTTCCGTCGTGGAAATCACGCGCATCGCTCACCAGGAGATTCACCGCGTGGACCAGCGGGAAGTCTTGCGGCTTCGCGATCAAATCTTGACGCTGGTTCGTTTGGAACACTTGAGCAAATTGCGCAGCATCGAAACCCAGCCGGTAAAGAAAAAGAGCTTTGTGATCGTCATTGGCGCTGCGGAAAAGCGCTTCGGGCTTTTGGTGGACAATCTGGTCGGAGAAGAAGAGTTGGTCATTAAGGCGCTGCCTGCCGAGATTGTGTCTAGCGATTTGGTGAGCGGAGCTTCCATTCTTGGCGATGGCACCGTTGTCCTCATCCTGAATGTGCCGGCGATTCTCTCGCGCCTCTCTCGCGCCACTCCGCTGGGAGCGATCGCATGAGCGAGCGCATCCGTGTTCTCGTCGTGGACGATTCCGCTCTCATGCGGAAGCTGATTCCGGCGATCCTCGCCCGCGACTCTTCGATCGAAGTAGTCGGCACGGCCATGGACGGCGCATTCGCGCTGAAAAAAATTGAAGAGCTTCATCCCGACGTCGTCACACTCGACCTCGAGATGCCGCGCATGGATGGCATGGAAACGTTGCGCCTGATCATGCGGCGCGCGCCGTTGCCCGTAATTCTTTTCAGCACGCATTCGAAAGAGGGCGGCTACGCCACGCTGAAGGCCCTCGCGCTTGGCGCCGTGGATTTTGTCGCCAAACCCAAAGATGCGGCTGCCGGGCGTCTGGAAGAAATTGCCGACCAATTGATTGCCAAAATTAAAGTCGCCAAGCGCGCGGCCGGGAGCAAACTTCCGCCCGCCACCGTTCCCGAAGATTCGAACGCGCCCAAAAAAGGGAATCGCGCCGCGCTGCCGCCGCGCCGCATTATCGCCATCGGAATTTCAACCGGCGGCCCGAACGCGTTGCAATATGTTCTTTCGCAGTTTCCCGCGGATTATCAATCCACCTTCGTGGTGGTCCAGCACATGCCCGAAGGCTTCACGGAAATGTTCGCCAAGCGCCTCGACGAATGTTGCGCGCTCGAAGTTCACGAAGCTCGCTCCGGCGATCTCTTGCTTGCGGGCCGCGTGCTGATTTGCCCGGGCAACCGCCACATCATGGTTCGGCGGATGCCGCGCGGAGACATGGCCGTTCTTTCCGATGGGCCGCCTGTGAACGGGCACCGTCCGTCCGCGGATGTCTTGTTCCATTCCGTGGCGCAGGAGTTTGGTCTGACTGCAGTCGGTGTGCTGATGACCGGCATGGGCGATGATGGCGCGGAAGGACTTGGTGCAATTAAATCCGCCGGCGGCATGACCGTGGCGCAGAGTGAAGACACGTGCGTGGTGAGTGGGATGCCGCGCGCGGCCATTCTGAAAGGGTATGCCAACAAGATTATTCCCCTCGACGCACTCAGCGCGTTTTTGGTGAACAACTACGGCGCGGAACGCAGCGCCTCCGACAAAGTCGAGAAGAACGAGAAGAACGAAAAACCAGAACGAACACCCGTTTCTTCCCAGCGCTCGTGAAAACGAGTGACGGGATAAGGAGAAGGCCATGAAACAATTTGCCGCCCTGCTTCGGAAAGACAATCAGCCGGTGCGCTACCTGGTGGTAGACGACTCCGTCTTCGCACGCAAGAACCTCATCAAGATGATTGAGATGTTCGGCGGCGAAGTGGCCGGCGAAGCCGGCGACGGACTGACCGCCATCGCGGAATTCAACCGCATCAAGCCGGACATCGTGCTTATGGACATCACCATGCCGCAGATGGAAGGCATCGAGGCCGTGGAGCGCATCGTGCGCCAGCACGGCGAGGCGCGCATCGTCATGGTGTCGTCGGTCGGATACCAGGAAAACATTCTCGCGGCGCTGCAGAAAGGGGCGAAGCACTTCGTGCAGAAGCCGGTGAAGCCGGAAGTGCTGTATGAGATTTTGCGGTACGTCTTGAGCGACGATCCCAACGCTGCCAATTCGCCGGTGGCGCTCGCAGGAGAACACCACGTATGAGAATGGAATTGATCCAGCCGTTCATCAGTGCCGCGGATGCGGTCTTCGCGGAGTCTTTGCAGGCGCCGACGAAAATCCAGGACCTTTCGATGAATGAGGACACGTATCGGCGCAAGGGTGTGGCTGCGCTGATCGCCATCAAAGGGGACATTGAAGGGCGCGTCATTCTCGATCTTTCGCAGGAAGTGGCGATGAAAGTGGCCAGCCAGCTTGCTGGGATGGAAGTGGAAGCGAGCGAGCAAGTGGTGAAGGAAACGGTTTGCGAGCTGGCGAACATGGTTATCGGCAATTCAGTAACACTGTTGAACGACCAGGGATTTCACTTCAAAGTGTTTCCGCCGGAAGTTCACATGGACGAAACGGGGCTCGCCGGAAGCGCGGACACGGAAGCGATGGTGATTTGCCTAGAAACGCCGTGCGGCGAAATCTATCTTAATATAGCGATGCACTACCTGCATCGGCGGCGCAGTGAGCGCAGCGCGGTTCCGGCGCTGGACTAGAGGAGCAGTTGTAAGTGGACAGTCTTTGGTTGTTAGTTGGGAGAACGAAAAGGGTTCGGACATTCCTTCTGCGGTTGCCTCGCGCAAGATGTTCCTTCCTGCGGCGATCCTTGCGGAGTTAAGGTAAGATTTCATCGCGGCCCCGCCCCATACCCCACTATTTTTTGCAAAGAGCGTGGAATCGCTTGATTTCAGAAAAGTTGTGAAACGCTCTTGGTCTAAAGAACGCAAAGAGAGCAGAGAGCGTGGTTGAGGGGGTACACCCCCATTACATGGATGAATGTCAAAACAAAGGGATAAAAAAATGGACAGTTTGTAATCGGAGGCGTTGAATGCTCAATTCGCATGACAGATGGGGCAGACGGGAAGTTCCCCTTTTTTAGAAAATACGATAAGTTGCGAAGCAAATCGACGGCAAAAAACAGGTATGAGAAAACTCCTTGGCTAATTCCGCTTTTCTCACTTTTCCAAGAGTGTGCCAGCGGTCGCGCGGATTCCGGCAAGTGAGCATCGTGAAAGGAGAATTTCTCCGGATTTTGGTTGAGTCCCGATTGAGATGGAAAACGAAACAGCTTCTTTGTAACGCCACATGCTATTATTTCTGCCATCATTCTTTTCCTGCTTCGCTGAGCCTATGGATCCCACGGCTATCAGGGACCAAATCGAAAGAATCCTGCGCAGCCCGAGCTTTGCAAGCAAGAGCCAGCTCCGGAAGCTGCTGGAGATTCTGTCTAAGAACATGGATTCGCAAACCAGCCTGAAGCCTGACCAGGTGATCAAGGAACTGTGGCCGACGGAAACAAAAACAAAGCGATCCGCAGACGTAGCGACGGAGATGAACCGGCTGCGGCATGCGCTGGAATCTTATTACAACGGGGAAGGTAAGAGCGACGCCGTCACCATTTGCCTGCCAAATCGCACGGTACCCGGTCCCGATGGCACGCCTGAAAAACGCTGGATTGCGGCGAAACCTCGTGAAGTGGAAAACGCCGGGGTGCAGCGTGCAAACGTGGATCAGCGGCCCATTCCACAAGCGGGCGCCCGCAGGGGCCTAAAGCTGGCAGCCGCGATAGCGGCGATTGGCATTGTGGGTTACGCCTCCATCCGAGTGCTGACAGCGCAGGATCCGCCACGGTCGGGGCGGCTGGAGGGTTCGGCGCTTGTGATTCTGAATGCGGAAGGAAAGGAACTTTGGCGAAACACCTTTCCCGAAGGATTCGGACCGGACTGGTATTACCAGAAGGGTGTCGAGTCGCATATCTGGTTTGCAGATCTGGAGGGGAAAGGGCATACGAGTGTTCTCTTCGTTCATGCCCCCTCTGGTCCACTGGTGCAATCGTCGACGTTGATCTGTTACTCCGACCGAGGCAAAGAGAAATGGCGGTGGACGGCGGGAAGAGAGCTACCGGAGTTCGGCGGCAGTCCGGCAACGTTCCTGACCATGGCGCTTGGGGTGCTGAAGACTACGGAGAAGGGACCTCGCCGAATCGTTGTCTCAAGCCAACATCACCCCTGGTGGGAGAATCAGGTCGCGATCCTCGATGCCAATGGCAAAATGATCTCGGAATACTGGCATTCCGGGGTCTTGGCCTACCTAGCGTTGGCGGACCTGTATGGCGACGGGAAAGAGGAGATTGTCACCGCCGGAGTCAACAATGGGTATCTTCAGGCGACACTGGTAGTGCTTGATCCCGAGCGGGTGTCTGGCGCTTCCACCGAGGTGCGGGATAAGTTTCAAATCCATGGTATGGGAGTTGCCCACGAGAAGTTGCGCCTGCTGTTTTCGCGGAGCGATTTGAACAAAGCATTATTCAGCTTCAATGTGGCCGTAGAGCCAGCGGTCGAGCATGGCAGCATTCGACTTACAGTGGAGGAATGCTTGGTCCCACGGGGTTGCGCCGTCTGGTATGAGTTCGACAAGAATCTTCATCTGATTAGTGCCTACGCGGGCGACGATTTTCGGAGCGCTCATGCGCGCTTCTATCAAAATGGCAAAGATGCACATCCCTTTACTGCGGAAGAACAAGCGGAGTTGCAGAAAGTACGATGCCTAGTTGGATGTAAAACCGAGTTCGTGCCCGTCCAGATACATTGAAACTGGCCTGATTTCATACCAAATTCATATCATCTCTGCCCCGAACCCATTGACTGGGATTCGATCTGTTGCAAGCATCGGCCAACGCACTTTTGCAATGGGGGAGACAGCGAATGAAATCCTTTGGAATTAGACTCTCCGTGTGCTGGCTTGTCCTCGCAGTGTCGTTAGGACTGGTAGCCTGCGGGGGCTATGGTGGCGGCAACTACTCGACGATAAACGGTTACATGACCGGACCGTGGGATTTCACCGTGACTAACGCGAAAGGCCGGGTCCCGTTCGTTATCGAAGCCAACTTGACGCAAGACCACCACGGAAATATTTCAGCGACGGGCTCAGTGACGGCCAACGGACCGGCAGGGGATGTGTCTGACGTGTTCCTTTTCGGTTCCTCTCTTTCTACCGTCGTTGGGATTGCGGTGGACTATCCTGGCTTCACTTGCAACGGTACCGATAACGGAGACCGCACCATAACCGGAGGCGTCAATTCCTCGAACCAGGTGACGCTCAACCAGAATGTCGGGGGCACCGAGGTCGCGACGATCACCGGAACGCTGGACAACTCTGCCACGCCGCCTTTTACTGGAACGCTTACTAGCTCAGGTATCTGCGGAGGCGCCGGGACCGCGACCGTGACGGGCCAATATCTCACCAGTATCCCGCTTACGGGCCACTACGCTGGAACAAGTGCTGCCGATAACGCCGAAAACATCGTCATGGCCATAACCAACACGAACGGCTCCCTGACCGGTGACGGCAGCGACAGCAAACTCGGCAACTTCACGCTGACGGGCAATGCGGTGGGCAACGCTTTTTCAGCAACACTCACCTATTCCAGCAGTCCCGGCAACGATGGTCCGGTCTTTGGCTACTACGATATGAAATTGGGCGCGAGGGGTTCGATTCTGTTGGTCAGCTTTCAAGGCGCGAATGCTACCTCCTGTCCCAACGGCGAGCTGCTTTACAACACTTCATGCCTGATAGCGATCCTGGCCATGCAGTAGTGCCGCTTGGAGAAGAAAGTTCTGAAGTGGGTAGCTGGAGAAGAGGAGAGTCAACGTCTGCACGCAAATGCAAGTCACCCAGTCATTCGACATTAAGCAGACGGACGACTGAAGTGACTTGACGAGAAAAATGCATGCATCGCTCTCCAAGTGATACCGGCGAGCCATACTTCTACGCTTTCGACCTGCCTGTCACTTGCCTCTCGTGCTTTTCGAGACGTGGGAATTGCAGCGGGGTGCACCGCTGACCGGCTTCCCTGGATCCGCACAGGACTGGCAATGATTTCAAAAAACATAATGAAACCGGCCTGATTTCATACCAAATTCATATCATCTTTGACCTGAGTCCATTGACATAGCCGCGGACCGCTGCAAGCATCGGCCAACTTGCAGTTTCTTCGTGCTGTGAGTTTGAGGTGAGTCAATGGAAAACCGTCTGCCACTCTGCCATTCGAACTATGTGCGCGCGTTTCGCGCGATTGCAGGAGTTTTGCAGCAGACACGAACGGCGATGCGCGGAGTAATCCTCTGCGCCGCTGTCGTGGCTCTTGCCGTGCTGTGCTGGACGGCGAATTTCCAGACGCGCGAACACGAAGGGATAGGCGCGAGCAGTGAGCCGAGATCGTTTCTTTGGTGGCCAGCACAGAGCGCGCAGGCGCAGGGAACCGGCGCTAGCGGCACGCTCACCTTCACCGTCTTCGACGCTCCGGGAGCAGGCGCGGGAATGCTTCAGGGAACCATGGGTACCAGCATCAACGATGGGGGAGATATCGCGGGAATCTACCTTACTGCGCCCAATGTGGCTCACGGCTTTGTGCGCACGGTTGCCAACGGCACGGCCACCTTTGCCACTTTCGATGCTCCGGGGGCAGGCACAAACTTGAATCAGGGAACCTTCCCCGTCAGCATCAACCCGGCTGGGGATGTCGCGGGAATGTACTTTGACCCAAGCACTGCGTATCACGGCTTCGTGCGCAGCGCCGCTGGGACGACAACCGAGTTCGATGTTCCCGGCGCGCCCACAACCATCGGACATCGGGGAACCGTCCCCATGAGCATGAATGCGGGGGGAGAGATCGCGGGATTTTACGTAGACGGAACTGCCGAGCGCCACGGCTTCGTGCGCGCTTCCAACGGCACAATCACGGCTCCCATTGATGTTCCGGGGGCAGGCACGAGCGCGCTTCTGGGAACCGTCCCCCTCAGCATCGACACGGCGGGGGATATCACCGGATTTTACTTAGATTCGGGCGGAACCTTTCACGGCTTCGTGCGTGCCGCTAACGGCACAATCACCGCCCCAATCAATGCTCCCGGGGCGGGCGCAGGCCCGAATGGGAAGGTTTCGTTTAAGGGAACTCTCCCCATGAGCATCAACTCGTCACAAGAAATCGCGGGAATCTATTCGGACACGAACGGTATCTATCACGGATTCGTCTACACGGCCGGCAGCGCTACACCTGCCTTCACCACCTTCGATGCACCGGGCGCAGGCACGGGAGGAATCATACCGGGAACCGCAGCCCTGAGCATCAACGCGGGCGGAGATTCTTCGGGACTCTATACGGACACCAACGGTGCGCGTCACGGATTTATGCGCGCCGCCAACGGCACGATTACCGCACCCATCGATGCCCCGGGAGCGGCTACGACCGGCATGTTTTCGGGAACCATCCTCATCAGCATTAACTCGCTGGACGATATTACGGGAACCTTTGCGGACACCAACGGGACTTTTCACGGCTTTCTGCTATCCTCGGGGACGACGGCGACGACGGCCACGCCGACTTTCAGCCCCGCGCCAGGCACCTACTCCTCGCCGCAGATGGTGACTATCTCTGATGCGACGGCGGGGGCCACGATCTACTACACGACCGACGGGACAATCCCCAGCACGTCGTCCACAGTGTTCACCGTACCGATTTCAGTTGGCTCAACGGTGACGATCAAGGCGATCGCGGCAGCTCCGAGCCTTGCCAACAGCGCCGTGGCAACCGCGGTCTACACCATCGCGCTTCCAGTGGCGACTCCAACATTTTCTGTCCCCTCTGGAACGTACACATCGGTGCAAACGGTGGCAATCTCCGATACCACGGCCGGGGCCACGATCTTCTATACCACCGACGGGTCAACACCCTCCACGGCCTCAACCCAGTACACGGGCCCGATTTCGGTCAAGGCCACCGAAACGCTGAAAGCGATTGCGACAGCCAGCGGCTTTTCCAACAGCGCCGTGGCCACCGCAACCTATACGATCAACCTGCCCGATTTCCTGTTGGCGGTGAATCCATCGGCGCTGACGATTGTTGCGGGGAAAAGCGGGATGGCCACGTTTACAGTCACCCCACAAAATGGGTTCAACTCGCAGGTGAGTTTTGCATGCAGCGGGTTGCCCGCAGAGGCAACCTGCGGCTTTAGTCCCAGTTCCGTCACACCGAGTGGCGTGGCGATAAGCAGCACGCTCACCGTCAGCACAATGGGCCCAAGTGCGACCATGCGGACGCCCATGCCACCTTTTCCGCGTCCGAACTACGCGCTGCTGTTCCCTGTTCTGGCTTTGCTATTTGCGATTGCTGCTCGCAGGATACGAGCGCTGCGTGGCTTGCAGCTCCTGGGCTTGCTACTCCTTCTGACGGTGGCGTCGGGGCTAATTTCCTGCGGTGGAGGGAATTCCGCTTCGGGGAATCCTGGAACCCCAATCGGAACTACCACGCTCTCCGTGACCGCATCAGCGGCCGGCTCCGGTCCCACCCACGTTGCCAACCTTACGATTACCATCACGCACTAACACACCGACCGGAGACAAGGACGCGGCCGAGCTCCGCGCCAATCCCGGCAAACATAGCTGCTAAGGGCCAGCCGCCGAGTGCAGACTCAACGTAGGAGATCTTCCGTTCTTGCTTTGGCGCAACCCCTGTTACTGCTCGACAATAATTTGGCCCTTCATGCTTCTGTGGCCGAGGCCGCAGGAGTGACAGCATTTGAAGGTGTGTGTACCTGGCGTTTGGGCTACGAACTCGATCGCGGTCGTTTCTCCCTTTTTCAACTGCCAACACTCTTGCGGGGAAGTAAAAAGTAGCCCGGTTGCGCCATTGGATTCGGCGCCGTCGGGAGCTGGTGCGTGGTCGGCGGCGGTGATCTTCAGGAGAATCCTGGCGCCCTTTTGACGTGCAGCGGCGAGATTCCGTCTGTCCCCCGGTTCACCACGCCCGCAGGAGCGGACTCGTACGTTTATTCCCGATCATACACAAGGATGCTCTGGGGCCTGCTTTGACCCACCAGGCGCACAGTCACCGTCAAGGTCTTGAGATCAGTAGAAAGTTCGATTTGCCGGGTGCCCGTAATTTTGCCCTTGGATTTCTCTGTGATTTCCAGACTGCGCTCGTTCACGCGGCGGCACGAATATGCAGAGCCTGTATCCCCGTTCGGACTGAGGTCTGGATAATCGTTCCCATCTAACTTGATCCTCTTAGCCATTTCTTCATCGGAACGTTTAAATGACAGGCCGTCACGCTCGTAGGGCTGGATCTGGAGCTCGATCCCCGCCGCCACTTTCGCGCTCTCGCTGTCCCATGTGCCTGGAAAACCTGAATTTCCCGCGGTGCGCTCGTACACATAGGGCAGGAACAATGTCGAACCGTCGGGCAAAGGCTGCGAGAACAATGTTGTACCGTCGGGCAAATATTGCGTAAAGGCGTCGTTAAGCGTTTTGTCGTCTTCGGAAAGCGTCCAAAGCGCCCTGATGAGCGTGCGGCCCTTCATCTTGCGGACGACCTCCCAGCTGTTGGGTCCCTTCACCGTGACGGACAGGGTGGTACCGTCCATGCCTGGCTGGTCACTCCCATCGGCTGCGACGGTTTCCACTTGGCCGGGGACAAAGGTGATGGCGTATCTGTTTGCTCCTGCGACCTCAACCTTCATTTCGTCGTTGAGTTTGCTTTTGGACGAGTTCACCTTCCATTTGCCTACGATGGGATCGTTCGCCGCCCACACCGAGCTCGTAACCAGACTAGCACCCAGCAGCAATTGAAAAATGCGGCTTAACATTTAGTCTTCCTTGAAACGTACTCCGTTCATCGACTTATTCATTCAAACATACCCGGCAGTAGAACCTGAGTCCTTGTCTGCGATCCCCACCCGCGAGACGAGATGAGCATTCGCACCAGCCTGCTTTCCCTCAACTTGGTTCCATAGAAGGGCACTAGGAACAGCCCACGGAACACGTCTTTCAATAATGCCCGCTGCTGATTGAAGCTAAATAGCCCGCGCCAGCCGAGCTTCGCGAGAAGAGAGAGCCGCAATCGCGCAAGGTCGAAAGCCATCTTCGACAACGATGCCGCAATATCCTCCTCGCGGTGATGCTCGTAGTACGGGAAATTCATCGATGCGCAGGATTGCACCTTGATGAAGTTCTCGACCGTGCGGTTCTTCGGATTTCTAGCAACCTCCCGAATAAGCTCTTGGATCTTCTTGGAATCAGCCTCAAGTGTGTCGAGGCTGGAGAACCAGTTCACCAGCTTCACTCCCAGCGGGTCCCACAAATAGTCGTTCATAATTAATGGGAGCCCGAGGTGAAAAAGCTTGACCACTGCCAAATGGACACGAAGATGACATTCGTAAGCGTCACCCATACATTCGTACAGTCGCGTCGTATCCCGCGTCACGCTTCTTTGAAACGCAGCGAGAACGGTATCGAGCTCCTTCGTGAACTCTTTGGTGTCGGAGCCGTTCAATTCCCTCCGGATGATCGCCGCGATCTGCCGGATCTGCAGCGACGACAAAGCGAGCCCAACGCTATATAACGGATCCACCGTATCACCTGCATCGCCGATGATGTACCAGCGATCGGACGAATAGCGCTGACGGCACTCCCACATATAAGACCCGTAGTAATTCGTGTCCACTATCGTACCGCTTCGCACCAGTTCCACGATCACAGGGTGTTCCCGCCCCACGCACTCGCAGAACTGCTCCATCGTGCGTACTTCGCCATGGGGATAGATGTCCTTACGGTAGGTGATGCCTATGCTTATGAGCGGCTGGTTTTCCGGTGAGCGCATCGGGATGCACCAAATCCAGTTGCCTTTTCCAAAAAAATGATGAGTCGCAAAATAAGGAACGTAGGCTCGGTTTTGCTTCTTGAGGCCTTGGATATGGCTCAGAATTTCAGGATCGAAATTCATCAGCCGGAACCAGAAAACATTTTTCTGTTCCTTGACGGTTTCCTGGAGCTGCAACTGTTTTGCGAGCACCCGGTTCCGGCCAGTGGCATCGACGAGCCACCGCGCGTTCAACGTTTGTTTTTCCCCATCCGCGTTCCGCACGGTAACGATGTGCAGGCCAGCGCTGTTGATTTCGACTCCCGCCACCGTGCCGTCGATCAACTCAACGCCATTCTGCAGGTTGCGTCGCCGCACTTCGCGGTCAAAGGTAAAGCGATTTATCTGGAAAGAGAGTATCGGCGGCGCGGTGGGAATTTCATCCACAATGTAAGTGTGATCTGCGGGATTGCCGATATCCCTCTTGAAGTAATAGGTCAGGCCGTATTTCGGAAAGTGCTTTTCCACTAGGTACGCGCCAAATCCAAGTTCGAGCAGGAAATCGACACTGACCTCGACCAGCGATTCGCCGACGATCGGACGATTCTTGCGCGGGCCCTCCACGACGGCCACCGTCAGGTTCGGGAAGCGCATGCGCATGTAGGCGGCCGCAAGCTGGCCCGTTGCTCCACCCCCCATAACTAACACATCGCTCGTCATGGGCCTCCGAGCCTAGAATCTGCGAGCTTGCTGCTCAAAAAGACCATGGCAAAATGTCTTTCTGATTCCCGGAGTGCTCCGTGTGGGCGAGTTCCGATTCGTTGAAGCCGGCTCAATTCCTGTTCCGAGATCCCGAGCAAGAGCGAGACACGTTCCTGCGTAACGTATTTCGGCACTTGGTTGTCCATGTGTGTTCACCTCACGCCGAAGACAGTCTCATGGCGTCTTGTCGACTACCTGGACTGATCGCCTTTGTGGAGAGATGGGGACAGCCGTCCCTGTTCCCCCGGTCCCTCGAAGAGAAGTCAAAACCCGCCCCCTTAAAAAACCGAAAGGTGCGGCACCCCGAATCGTCCTCCCGGTTCAAGTCTGCGCCACCCGCCCGAGAAACTGCAGGGAACCGGGGGGAACCGGGGGGAACCGGGGGACGGAACCGGGGGACTGTCCCCAGTGCCCCCGGTTCCCGGTCTGTCCCCGGTTCCCCCCGGTTCCCCGGTGTCTGGAAGGATCCCTCGGTCCTTAATTTGGCGCGCCTATTCCTTACTGCTCGACAATAATTTGGCCCTTCATGCTTCTGTGGCCGAGGCCGCAGGAGTGACAGCATTTGAAGGTGTATGTACCTGGCGTTTGGGCTACGAACTCGATCGCGGTCGTTTCTCCCTTTTTCAACTGCCAACACTCTTGCGGGGAGGTAAAAAGTAGCCCGGTTGCGCCATTGGATTCGGCGCCGTCGGGAGCTGGTGCGATTTTGAAACCGTGATCGTGGTCGGCGGCGGTGATCTTCAGGAGAATCCTGGCGCCCACTTTGACGTGCAGCGGCGAGATTGAGTACTCATACTTCTTCGCAGAGAGTTCGATAACCTGGGCCTTTTGCTCCTGGGCCGATACCGGGACAGGCTGCACGAGGCATAGCGCCAGTGCCAGGGGAAAGGCGCTCAACGTGGCCACAGTCGAACGAATCGCAATTCTGTTCATCAAATCTCCTTTTTCCTCGAATCATCGCGCATGTGTTTTGACACACGTAAACGCGGGGAATCTCACGGGACTGATATGGCCCAAAGCCGCGACCTGAACACCTGCGCAAACCAAATGCTGTGCCTAGATGGGCAGGTTTACGTTGAAGCGGCTACGATTATCTGTCGTCGGAATCGTCTTTCCGGTGCACAGGAGTCAAAAAGTTATCGAAAACAAAGTCTGCGACGTCGCGACCCAAGCGATTGCCAGATGAAAGGTCAAAGCGGAAATGTTGTCCACCGAAGATGCGGCTTAGGGTGGCTTCTTCGGCGGCGGCGGAGATACTCGTGAACGAACGTTCGACTCCCGGGAGAACTTCAGAGGTAACGTTGAAGTCGAAACGGTCGCGCTCGAAAAAGGAAATCAAAACTTCTGCGCCGGAAGCGCTGATCACTCCATGAGCTCCTGGATAGGAGGGATCGGGCGCCGTTTTGCCGACTTCCGGGAGCCAATTCGGATCCGCCTGCGTTTCGGGATTGTTATCGGTATCAGCGGCGCGAATCGCGGTCACCGGTCGCCAGAAATTGTATGTGTATTTGGCGTCGTAAAAGGCGATCACGTCATCGGCAAAACTCAGGTTCAGCAGGGCGAACAAGCGGGCATTTTGCGCGGTCGTCAAACTGTGCGCCAGCGAAGCGGTTTGCGCGATCTCGTTCCAATAGTTTTGAATGGCTCCATTCCAAAACTTACCGGTTAAGGCCTCATCGGCCGTGGCGGTCGTGCTGTTGACGATTCCTAGAGATTTGATTTGGTTGAAAGCATCACTATAGGCATCGCTGGTCAGCGCCGGGGGAGGGCCGGGCCGAAACTGACTGGCGCGCTCGAGCGCGAAGGGGGTCACGCGAGACCAATGCGTGAATTGCGGCTGAGGCGGAAAATTCGGAGGTGTTGATTGGTAATCTCCCGGGGCCGTCCCGAAAACATAAGGAATTGGCGGGGCATTCGAGCGGTCGTTGGCTCGCAGGGCCAAGATACGATCCGCAACAGTCTGGCCTATACGAATACCTTCCACTTTGTCGCTGCCATCCGGAATTTCCGCAAGGGATTGCTGTAGCTGGGCATCGAGCGTGGCCTTAAATGCTGGATACAGCGCCATCAGAACTTCATGCGCCGCCGCGGAGGCTGCCGCTTCCTCGGAAGCATCTCGAGACACGCCGGAAAGACGAACGAGGTATGGTCGATGCGTTCTGTCAATCGCATTCACGGCGTCATAGATCGCTGCGTGCAGGATCGCAAAGCTGCGCGTCGGATGAATCGTGGCCGGCTGCGCTCCCGGAGTGCGGACGATCGCAAGAAGTGTCCGATTCCACTGCAGAACTGGGTTGACTGGCTGAGAGGAAGAGACCTGAGGACTCTGCTGCTTAGAGGTTACGGAGGCGCTGTAGGAGCCGGTAGGCTGTACCAAAAGACTGGCGCTCAGAACTGCTAGTTGGACATAACGGTTTGACATCGAGAAGTTTCCCCTTGGTGTTCCTATACGAGCGTGCGTAGAGGTTCTAACGGAAGCTCAGTCACGCCTCTCGCCGGTATCTAACCGCAGGAGCGAAGAAAAAATTCCCTAAATTGGCGATTGCTGTCGTACTAATGTTCACTTTAGATTCTCGAATTGCGAAAAAGTGGGCATTGAGCCAAGGAGGAGTTGTGGAGCTAGACGCGTTTGTACGGTTGCATGCACGGGCGGGAGAAGAGGGGTCTGTGGAGGAGGCGCTGCATGAGGTGGCGCGGGCTTCGCGGGAGGAGGCGGGATGCTTGAGCTTTCAGGTATTTCGGTCGGTGCGGGATGGGCGGCTTTTCTATATACATTCGCGATGGGTGGATGAGGAGGCGTTTCGGGCGCATGCGGAATTGGCGCATACGGTGCTGTTTCTAAAACTGGTGGATGCGCTGGTGGATCAGCCGCGGGAGGTGGGGAGGATGCAGAGGATTGATTGAAGAGGCTGGACGCGGAGTCCACTCGGGATGGAAGAGATTCATTGAATAAGGGATGTGGAGCCCCAAAAAAGCGGAACGGGAATCCGGGGGGTGATCGGATTCCCGTCCGCTTACGATTGGTGGCGCTTGGGGTGTCTTAGCGCTTAGGCTCCTAGCGGCTGGCCACCAAAACGACTTCGTGAGAGGTTTCGTTCTTGGCGAGCTGCTTTTCGATGCGGGAAGTGCGGAGCTGGCGGCCGGAAGTATTTCCGACGGTCCACATCTCCGAGAGGAAATAGCCCTCAGCGTATACGTGGAAGACCAGGGAGCTTTGCAGCTTCGTGCTGTTGGATTCGGCGGGGTGGGTCATGACGATGGCGGAATCGTTGCCGCGGCCGTCGATGCGCTGGAGGATCAGAGCGGGCGAGCCGTCTCTGGCTGGTTGAACCATGTATTCACCGGCGGGCAGAGTGGCGCTGTCTGCAACGAACGCGAAGGGGATCTTCACCCGGAGGGGCTGCTGTGCCTGGGAAGGCGCAGAGGCCGCTAGGAGGAAGAGTCCCAAAACGATAGAGACTGCGATGGCACGGGTTTTCATGTGACTCTCCTTTTTCTCAATTTGCCGGCGGCCATTGAAGTGGTCCGCCGCTCTCCTGGCTTTTGGCCCTGATCCAATGCCTTGAGATGAGCCGCACTTTGAGGCAAGTCCGAAAAGAACGCAATGCACTGAGGGTGAACTCGAAGAGAACTACAGGTGAACCTGGAAGGGCATGAAGCGGTGGCGTTTGGGACGCGGGAACGAAGGAAAGCTGGAATGCGGCGGGCGTACGGCTGGTGTGCCCTTTAGCACAGACAGCGCAATTATGAAGGTGGTATTTGTGGTTCTAAGGATTTTGGTCCCTCTCGGGCCGTTTGCTGCGGCCATCCTCGAGTGCAAGCTGGAAGGTCCCGGCAAGGAGAGAAGTGCACATGAAGATGAGCCGGTTTGGCTTTTTGTTGTTCGCGATTGCAGGGTTTGGATTTCTAGCGCCGCTCGGAACAGCGCAATCCACGGTGGATTCGAATACGTCGTCTTCGATCGGCGAAGACTCAAACTCACCGACCATAAAACAGCCGGCAGCGGATGTGGTGTACACGCGTCCGACAGAGAAAATGAAGCTGCGGGCCTATCTCTTCGACGCGTTCGGGCCCTATCCGATCGCCGGAGCCGCATTTATAGCGGGCATCAATCAAGCCGAGGGAACTCCGCCGGAGTGGGGACAGGGGGCGAAGGCGTATGGGCAGCGATTTGGGTCGAACCTGGCCATCGCGGCGGTAACGACGACGACGCGCTACGGCCTGGCGGAAGCCTTCCGGGAAGACACGTTGTACTACCGCTGCGAGTGCAAAGGATTTTTTCGCCGGATGCGGCACGCGATGATTTCGACGGTGACGGCGCGGCGCGGGGAAGATGGCCATAGCCAAGTGTCGCTCGCGGCGATCGTTGCGCCTTATGCGGGAACGATGACGGCGGTGTATGCGTGGTATCCGGCGCGTTACGGGGCCAAAGACGCGCTGCGCATGGGGAACTACAACCTGCTGGCGTTCGCGGGAGAAAATCTGGCTCTTGAATTTATTTATGGAGGACCGCACACGCTGTTCAGCCGTGTTCACCGGCCGGCATTTTCAGGAACGGACGCAGGCGGCACCCCGAAACAGTAGACCGACATGGTGAGCCACGATGCCAGGATTCCCCCCCGCTGGATGAGCCCGGACGCAAGACCGGCTGCGACACTCTCGTCCTCTCCCCTTGATTTCTTTGGAAATTTGATCAACCGCTTCCTTGAATGGTTTGGGGAGCTTGGGCTTTTTGCATGGCAAGTGCTGCGCTCGGCGGTGCGGCGGCCGTTCGAGGGACGTGAGCTGCTGAGGCAACTCGACGAGATCGGCTCCAAATCGTTGCCGGTGGTGGCGTTGGCGGGGGCGGCCATCGGATTCGTGCTCTCCCTGGAAAGCCGCAGCAGCTTGGTGCGATTCGGGGCCAAGTCCATGCTCCCCGCGGCATTGGTGTATTCGATCATTCACGAAACGGGGCCGATCGTGACGGGGCTGGTGGTGAGCGGGAGGGTAGGCGCGGGGATTGGCGCGGAATTGGGGTCGATGAAGGTGACGGAGCAGATAGATGCCATCGAGGCTTCGGGCGTCAATCCGTACAAGTTTTTGGCGTTCACGCGGATCATGGCTTGCATCCTGATGCTGCCGCTGCTGACGCTTGCGGCGGATTTCTGCGGCGTGCTTTTCGGATGGATCGCGGAAACATTGGTGGAGCCGGTTTCGTTCCACCGATTCGTGAGTCAGGGATTTGTCGGCGCGAAATTCGGCGACTTTCTGGCGCCAACTTTTAGAACCGCTTTTTTTGGATTGATCATCGGCATGATCGGGTGCTTTCAGGGAATGAACACGAAGGGCGGAACGGCCGGTGTGGGGATTTCGGCGACAAGTTCGGTAGTGCTGTCATCCCTGTTTGTGATTCTCGCCGATGTTGTTTTGGTGAAATTTATCCTGGTGTTCTTTCCATGACGCTTCCGGAACAAGCCGTCTTGCCTGCTGTGGAGGAGGGTGGCGCTTCTTCGGCGCTAGAAAACCCCGGCAGGAAGAGTGACGGGGCCGCGGTGGTCCTACGCGGATTGCATAAATCGTTCGGCAGCCAGATTGTCCTGGACGGGATTACGGTGACCGTGGCAAAGGGCGAAACCCTTGCGGTGCTCGGACGCAGCGGAACCGGCAAAAGCGTGCTGCTGAAGCTGATCATCGGGCTGCAAAAACCAGATGCGGGGTCGATTGTCATTCACGGGGAGGAGATCACCAAGCTGCCTCTCGATGCGATGAACGAAATTCGGAAGAAGATGGGATTCTTATTTCAGAATGCGGCGCTGTATGACTCGCTGACGGTGGAACAGAACATTGCGTTCCCCCTGCAGCGCCATTCCAAAAAGACGGAAGCGGAGCAAGGAGAGCGCGTCAAGGAACTGCTGGCAAGCGTGGGAATGGAAGGGGATCTGAAGAAAATGCCGAGCGATATTTCCGGCGGGATGCAGAAGCGGGTGGGGCTGGCGCGGGCGCTGGCGCTCGAGCCGAGCATCCTATTACTCGATGAACCGACGGCGGGACTCGATCCCATCACGTCGGGCGAGATCAATGAGCTGATTCTGAAATTGGAAGAGGAACATGACATGGCATCGATCGTCGTGACGCATGACTTGCATAGCGCCAAGACCATTGCGGATCGCCTGGCGCTGCTGCACGAAGGGCGAGTGCTGATCGAAGGCAACTTTGAGGAGCTGGAGAAGAGCGAAGACAAATTTGTTATGGAATTCATGAAGCGGGAAGCATAGGGGGCGCATATGTCACGCGCGGCGAGGCTGGGAGCTTTTATTATTGCGACGCTGGGGATTCTGGCGGCGGGAGTTTTCATCATCGGGAGCAAGCAGTACCTGTTCACGCCGACCTACCGGTTGAAGGCGCAGTTCGCCACCGTAGTTGGGCTCGATCCGGGCGCGGAAGTGCGCGTAGGCGGCGTGCATACGGGCAGCGTGCGAGGCATCGAACTGCCGCACCGCCCGACCGATAAAATCACCGTGGTGATGGATCTGCAGCGCTCGACACACGACATTATCAAGCAGGACTCCGTAGCTGCCATCCAGACCGAAGGATTGCTGGGGAATGAATACGTGTCGATCTCGTTTGGGTCGGCGCAGGCGCAGAATGTAAAGGACGACGACACGATCGCCAGCGAAGCGCCGCTGGTGATTGCGGATTTGATGAAGAAAGCCGATGGGCTCCTGGACACCAGCCAGGAAGCGCTGCAAAACGTGACGGTGACGGCGGCGAACCTTGGTGCCATCAGCGGGAAGATCAACCAAGGGCAGGGAACTATCGGGGCGCTGGTGAACGATAAGAAGATTTATACGCAGTTGTATCAGACGACGGTGGGATTGCGCGACACGGTCAATCATGCGCAAGCGGGAGTGGCCGCGTTCCAGGAAAATATGGAAGCGATGAAAAAGAACGTGCTGTTGCGGGGGTATTTTAAGAATCGTGGCTATGAAAACTCTTCCGACCTGGCGAAAAACGAAGTGCCGCAGCTACCCGCGGCGTCGCCCCTGAAAACGTTCACGTTCGAGTCCAAGCAGCTGTTCGAGAAAGAGGATACGGCAAAGCCAAAGAACCAGAAGTCTTTGCGCGCTGCGGGCCAGTTTCTGGCGGACACAGAGTTTGGAGTGGCCGTGGTGGTCGTTTCCACGGGAACGACGGGAGATGCGCAGAAGGATTTGGTGCTGTCGCAGGCGCGCGCCATGGTGGTGCGAGACTACCTGGTGGGCAATTTCTCCTTTGATGACGCGCAGCTCAGGACGCTCGGGCTTGGTAAGGGGACGAGCACAGCGAACGATGGCGGCTGGGGCACCGTCGAGGTCATAGTTTATCCGGCTGACACCGAGGTTCCCACGCAGACCAGCGCGGTCACTCCAAAGTAGGAGTCCTGCTGCTTGAGCACTGGCGAACCGAGCATATGAATGGTTAGCTTGGCTGAGCTGGAGTTTTGTGCATGAATAAAGCAGTGTCTGAGCAAATCGCGAAAAATCCCACGCAATTCAATATTGCCGCAATAGCCAAGCTGGAAGAGGAGGCTCTGGAGCGGCGGACGGCGACCGAGCGCGAGAGCGATGCCATCGTACGATTCATCGGCAGTCCGAAATTCCTTCTTCTGCATGTGATACTGGTTGTTGTTTGGATTACGCTGAATCTTAGTTTGATTCCCGGCGTGAAAGCCTTCGATCCTTTCCCATTCGGCATTTTGGCGCTATTCGTTGCTTCCGAGAGCGTTTTTCTGACCGTCTGCGTGTTGATCAGCCAGAATCGCATGGCCCGGCAAGCGGAGAGGCGCGCGCATCTCGATCTGCAGGTCGGGATGCTGGCGGAGCAGGAACTGACGATGATGTTGCAGATGCTGCAAAAGCTCTGTCAGCACAGCGGCGTGGACGTGAAATCGGCAATCCAGCAGGTTCAGGGATTCGCCGAGACCACCGACGTGCAGAAGCTTGCCAGCGAGCTGGAAGAGAAGCTTCCAGAGCGGTAGCCGGGCGTTAACCCGGCAAGGCCCGGCAAAGCGGATCCGTTCCGCTTTCGTGCATTCCTGAGGACTCCATTCGACCCCGTAGCAGATTGGGAACGCGTCGTGGACGCGGCGTTGTGCGGGTAGGTGCCGCGTTCTACTCTGATGTGGCGAGCAAAGATGGCAGTTGGCCAGGTGTTCCGGCGCAGGCCGGTTCACGGAGAACAGGATTCGTCATGTCGGAACCCTTCCGTCCTTACGAGAAACTTGTGGAGATTACCGTCTTCGGGAAGAAATTTCAGGTGCCGGAGCGCAATTCGCTTTTGCGATGTTTTCAGTTCATCAGTCCGGAAACGATTCCGTATGGGCGGTTCTGCTGGAATCAGGATTGCCAGTATTGCCGGGTGACATGCCAGTTGCCGGATGAGGACGAGCCGCACGAGATGCTGAGCTGCAAGTTCATCGTGATGCCGGGGATGGAAATCACGGAGATGAGCCAGGAGCTGAAGTGGTGCTTGCGGGCGAAGCTGCCGTCAGATGCGCCGGTGTCTTCTTGAGTACTCGGTTTTCACTTCTCAGTTTTCAGTAAGAAAAGATGGAATTGGGGTGGGGAAGCACTCGTTCTCATTTTCCTCAAACGCCATCCCGGGTGTTCGACAGCCGCCGTGCCATCTTGAAATGACAAGGATTGCCTGGCGCCCTTCCCAAAGGCATCTGTTTGTTCTCCTGATTTCTCATCGAGTCTGTGATTTGCAGTCTCCATCCCATTGCACTACATTTTGAGGGAGGGATAGGCGGGGCTAAAGCCCGGCCTCTACACACAATTGAGCTCAAGCTTATGAGCGAAACAGTGGCGCTGCAGTGCGACGGATGTGGACAGAGGGCGTCCGCAGAGCACATTGCGCGGCGGCTGGAACGGCTCGAATGGGCCACGCGATACCGGCCGGTGCATATCCACACGCTGCTGCTTGGCGGCGTGGCGCCGCTGGATGAACACGAGTTTCTCTATTCGCCTGAGGGAGAGTTCCGCGGGGAAGCGTCGCGTGCCTTCAGCGCGGCCGGAGTTTCTCTGGCAGGGAAGGATCCGGACGCGGTCCATGCGGAATTTCAGCGTGGCGGATTTTTTCTTACGCATGTCCTGGAATGTTCCTTCGAAGAGGTTTCGGGAGACACGAATGGGCTCACGCCTTTGCTTGCCCGCCAGTTATCCGCGGTTGCTACTCGGATTCGGCGTTCGCTGAAGCCGAAGCGAGTGGTGCTATTTTCGCGGACGCTGGAGCCGTTGTTGGACCAAATCATGGCCCTGCCTCTGGGCTGTCCGGTCGTGCTGGATGGAGGCAAACCGTTTGAATTGGAAGATCGCGATGGAGAAAATGCAGCTGCTCGTTTGCGCGAGGCGCTTGCGGCGCCCGTGACAGGCTGACCCAAAGGACAGTACAGAACTGGCCTTTATAGATGAACCAAATTGCTGCTTGAAGCCGGTAGACCGTCTTTTTATCTGTGGTAGAATTCAGTGGATAGTCGCACAGCAGGCGCCGCAGGAGCATTCGCGTGAAGAAGCAAGCGAAGTTTGGCATCGGGATTGGGGTAATTATCATAGCGATGGGGTTTCTGGCGTGGCTTGGATACGGAGAGAGCAAGACGTACTACCACACAATCGCTGAGATTGGAACGCTGCAGGGCCGAGCTTTGAAGCAACGGATGCGCGTGGGCGGCACGGTGGCGCCGAATAGCATCCGCCGTTATTCCGGGCGAGTGGATTTTGTGCTCGAGGGGGAGGGGAAGACGCTCCCGGTCAGCTACATTGGCAGCGATCCGCTGCCCGATACCTTTGTGGACAAGTCCCAAGCTCTCGTGGAAGGCAGTCCGGATTCCGAGGGCCGCTTCGTGGCGGAGCATGTACAGGCCAAGTGCGCGTCCAAGTATGAAGCGGCGCCGGGGAAGATGACTGGGGCGGCAGCGGGTTCCAACCAGCCTAGCACCATGTAACGCGCCCGGCGTTTGCCGGGGAGAGGCGAGGCCTTCGTGGATGTATTCGGTTCCTTTGCACTCGTTCTAGCGTTTATTTGTGCGGTGTACGCCTTTGCGGGCGGGATCGCCGCGATCCTCACGCGTCATCCACTATTGATTAAGAGCACGCGGCAAGCGGGCATCGCGACCTGCTGCCTGATTTTCCTCGCGACCTTAAGCCTCGAATATCTTTTCTTCAGCGATAACTTTTCCGTGGCGTATGTGGTTGCGCACAGCAACCGCGACCTGTCCTCGTTTTATAAGATTGCCGCGCTGTGGTCGGGGCAAGAAGGGTCGTTGCTTTTCTGGAGCTGCCTCCTGGCGGTGTACGTTTTCTCGGTCCTGATCGCCTACCGGAATAAAAACGGGGAGCTGATGCCGTACGTTGGCGTGGTGATGGCCGGCGTGCAGATTTTTTTCCTGACACTAAACAACTTTGTGGCCAGCCCGTTCAAGGCGCTTGCGGTGCCCGGGGCGAATGGCGCGATGGACCTGGTGGCGCGCGCCGATGGCAATGGGTTGACTCCGCTTCTGCAGTATCCGGAAATGGTGATTCACCCGCCGAACCTGTATTCGGGTTATACGGGCTTTACGATTCCATTTGCTTTCGCGCTGGGCGCGCTGCTGGCGCGCTACCCGGGCGAAAAGTGGATTCACCTGACGCGCAAATGGACGATGATTGCGTGGATGTTTCAGTCCATGGGAATCTTGCTCGGCGCGCACTGGGCGTACGCGGTGCTGGGTTGGGGCGGGTATTGGGGCTGGGATCCGGTGGAGAATGCGTCTCTCCTGCCTTGGCTGACGGGCACGGCTTTCCTGCATTCCGTGATGATGCAGGAAAAGCGCGGGATGATGAAGGTGTGGAACGTGTGGCTGGTGTTCTGCACGTTTCTGCTTTGCATTCTGGGGACAATGCTGACGCGCAGCGGTGTGGTCAGCTCGGTGCACGCCTTTGCGCAATCGAGTATTGGCACCTGGTTCCTGGGTTTTCTGGGGATCATTATTGCGGTCTGCCTGGGCGCGTACTTGAAGAATCGCGATTATTTGAAGAGCGAGAATCAGCTGGATTCGGTGGTGTCGCGCGAATCAAGCTTCCTGTTCAACAACCTGCTTTTCCTGGTGGCTTGCATCGCCATTCTTTCGGGGACGTTGTTTCCCGTTTTTTCGGAATGGATCACGGGGGATCGCATCAGCGTGGGCGCGCCGTTCTTTAACAAGGTGAACATTCCCATCGGGTTGTTGTTGCTGTTTTTGACGGGAGTCGGGCCGCTGCTGGCGTGGAGGAAGACGTCGGGGGAGAGCCTGAAGCGCAATTTTGGCTGGCCGCTAATGATCGGGCTGGTTGCGGGTGCCGTGGCGTTTGCGTTTGGCTTCCGCGCGTTTTATTCGCTGGTGTGTTTGATATTGTGTGTGTTTGTGGCTTCAACCATTGGGATGGAATTTTTCCGCGGCGCGAAGGTGATTCGCGCGCGGGGGGGAGCTTCGCTGGTGGCGTCGGCGATCGACTTGACGATGCGCAACACGCGGCGGTACGGCGGGTACATCGTGCACATGGGCATGGTGCTGGTTTTTATCGGACTGTCCGGCGCGGCGTTCAACCGCGACGTGCAGAAAGAAATGCAGCTGGGCCAGACGATGCAGATCGGGCCTTACTCACTGCTTCTGCAAGCCGTTGACACAAAGCCGGAGAAAAATTACACCGCTGAGCGGATGATCGTGGAAGTTTTGCAGAACAACAAACAGATCATGATGCTGTATCCGGAGAAGCGGCGGTTCGCAACCACCACGGAGAACGGGACGATGGTGGCAATCTATTCGACGCTGAAGGAAGATCTGTACGTCGTCTACGCGGGACAAAGCCCGGATACGCAACTGCCGGTGATCCACGCGTTTCTGAATCCGCTCGTGAAGTGGATTTGGTTCGGAGGGGTCGTGGTGGTCTTTGGGACGTTGGTGGCGCTGCTGCCGAACCGGCGCGCGGTGCTGGTGCTTGCGGGCGCGCCGCAACCCGCCGGTCAGCAGTTGGCGCATGGCCTCACTCCGTCGGTAACAATGCGAGAGAACCATGAATAGGATACGCCGGCTGGTTGGCATCGCTGCGCTTGCGGTGTTCGCGATTTTGCCGTTGCTGACTACGCCTATCGGTGCCCAGCAGCTCTCCGATCGCGCCAAGCAAATTGGCGGCAAGTTCATGTGCATGTGCAGTTGCAGCCAGGTGTTGACACAATGCAACCACGTGGGCTGCACCACGTCCGCCGCGATGCTGAAAGAGTTGAATCAATCGCTGGACCGCGGCGGCTCGGAAGATGCCATCACGCAGATGTTTGTGCAGGAGTTCGGCACAAAGGTGTATGCGGAGCCGCCGAAGTCGGGCTTTAGCCTGGTGGCCTGGGCAATGCCGAGTGTTTACCTGGTATTCGGGACGGTGCTGGTGGTTTTCGTGATATCGCGCTGGAGAAAGCGGCCCACCCCGACGGCTCCATCGGGCGTGAACACTCCGCAGGTTTCTCCGGATTTGCTGGAACGCGCCCGGGCGCAAGCGGCGCGCGAGACCGAGGACTGATTCGTGACGCTTGCCTCCATACTCGCGATTGTTTCCATTGCGTCAGCGGACTGGGCAGTGCTGGGCGCGTGCGTGGCGCTGGCGGTCGCCACCGTGCTTTTCATTTTCTACATCCAACCGGATGCCTCGGACCTTGCGCCGCATCGCACGAAACTGGACCAGTTGCTCGAGCGGCGGGACACGATTTACGACAATCTTCGCGATTTGCGGTTTGAATACCGCTCCGGAAAATATGCGGAAGGGGATTTCGAAGCAATGAAGACGGCGCTTGAGAATGAAGCAGCGCTGGTGCTGGCCGAAATCGACCGCGTGACAGAAGCGGAAATCAAGCGGCCGCGCGGAACTCGTCCTGCTTCGGCGGGCGGGAGTGCGCGATGATGCGGCGCTTCCTGCTGCGAGCATTCATTGCGGTGTTGGCGCTTACACCGTTTGCCGCTGCGCGGGCAGGCACGGTGCACGGCACAGTGAAAAATGGCACGACGGGGCAACCGGCGGCGGGGATTGAAGTGATCCTGATCCAATTGCAGGGCGGCATGCAGCCGGTGGCGAATTCCAAAAGCGACGCGCAGGGCGAATTCACGTTTGACAATCCGGGGCTTGGCGCGCAGCCGATGCTCATCCGCGCTGTGTATCACGGCGTTAATTTTCACCAGCCGGTGCCGCCGGGAACAAGTTCCGTGCAGGTGGAAATATTCGAGTCTTCGAAAGACCCCAAGACCATCAACGTGACGTCGCATATTGTTATTTTTCAACCGAACGGCGCCACGCTGATCGTTGGCGAGGAATATGAGGTCGAAAACAAATCTCAGCCGCCGCAGGCCTATTATCGCGCGGATGGTAATTTTGATTTTTCTCTGCCGAAAGACGGGCGGCTACAACAAATAGCGGCTGCTGGGCCCGCGGGCATGCCGGTGGTGCAACTTCCGATTGACAAGAAGAATAATCGCTATTCGATTGCGTACTCGTTCCGGCCGGGGCAGAGCACGGTGCGTTATTCGTACGAGCTTCCTTACGCCGGCAACGCCGCGACAGTGAAGATTCCAACCACGTATCCCGGCGGGAGATTGCTGGTGGTGGCGCCGCCGACGATGCAGGTGAGCGGCGATGGTTTGAATCCCGGCGGACAAGAGCAGGGAATGAACGTGTACGGACGAGACGATGTTCCCGCTGGGACAGTGGTCGCGGTGAGCGTCTCGGGGACGGCGCCTCCACAGGATGCGAATGCGGGCAGCAGCCAAGGGCAACAGAACCGGGACAGCCAACAGGGCGGTGGAGAAGGCGGCGGCGTAGCGATTCAGCAAGTTCCCGGACGGCTGGATGTGTTGAAGTGGCCCGTGATTGTGGGATTTGTTTGCCTGTTTGCGCTGGGCGCGATCCTTCTTGCGCGCAAGCAGGTCGTGGCCGTTGCAGGGCCTGTGCCAGCGGAAGATGAGGCTCCTGCCGCGAAGCCGAAGAAGGTGAAAGCGCCGGCAGCTCCGGCAGCTGCCGCGGGTGTTCCGACCAACGGTGCGTCGAGCATGGCGGAAGTGGACGCCGCCGTTGGAACGAGTCTCGATGCGCTGAAGGAACGACTGTTTAGGCTGGAGCTGCGCCGCCAGGCCGGGACCATCTCCGAGCAAGAGTACGTACAGGAACGTGCGCGCGCGGAAAAAGTGCTGCGCGACCTCGTGCGAGGCTAAGCGTTGGACGCTGCGCGTGAGTTGGCTCTCTCCGAGGCCGCCAGGTGACGGCTCTGGTTTTTTCTCCCACAGGAATTCGCTTCGAGAATATTGAAAAGCGTTACGGAGGACTTTACGCCCTGCGCCGCGTCTCGCTAGAGGTGGCGGCGGGAGAGTGCGTGGCGCTCGCGGGGCGCAACGGTTCCGGCAAGACGACGCTTTTGCGAATTGCGGCGAGGCTGGTGCGGCCCTCGGCGGGAACGGTGAACTTTTCAGATGGCGGCGGAAACGTGAACCAGACGGCGGCGAGAATGGGTTTCGTGGCGCATGCGACGATGGTTTACGACGAGTTGACGGCGGAGGAAAATCTACTGCTCTTCGCGAGGTTGCAGGGTATCGCGGAACCAGCCGCGCGCGCGGAAGCGTTGCTGCGGGATGTTGGACTGATCGAGCGCCGCGGGTCCCTGGTGCGCACGTTTTCGCGCGGGATGCGCCAGCGGGTGGCCATTGCGAGGGCGCTGCTGAATGATCCGACGGTGCTGCTTCTAGACGAACCCGCCACTGGACTCGATCCGCAAGGCGTGACCTGGTTTGCCGAGACACTGCGGCGCCTGCGGGATACGGGGCGAACCATTTTGATGAGCCTGCATGGCGAGTCGGAGATTTCCGCGCTGGCCACGCGGGCGATTCGCCTGGATGCCGGGTTAGTCATGGCGGACACGTGCAGTGGCGCGAATCTCCGCTCGATCCTGACGTTTGCGGACGCGTGAATGGCGCTGCTCTCCAATACCGCGGTACTGCTCGGCAAGGAGCTTCGCACGGAGTTCCGTTCGCGCGAACTTCTGACGACGACGGTAGTGTTTATCCTCATCGTTGTCGTGCTCTTTAGTTTTACGTTCGACCCGACTTCTGCGGAGTCGCGAAGATTTGCCGGGAGCCTGCTCTGGCTAGCGTTTTTATTTGCGGCGTCGCTCATGCTGCAGCCGTGCTTCTTGCGTGAACAAAACAACGACACGTTGAGTGCTTTGCGTCTTTCCGTCAGTGATCCATTTGCGATTTTTGTCGCCAAGCTCGCGGCCAACACACTGTTCCTGCTGCTGACGGAACTGCTGATGCTGCCGGTTTTTTCGATATTGTTTAACGTGGCGATTTTTCCGGTGTTCGGGCGGCTTGTGCTGGTTCTTTTCCTGGGGAGCCTGGGCGTTTCGATTGCAGGGACGGCGCTCTCGGCGGTTTCCGCGCAAGCGCGCATGCGCGAACTCCTCTTGCCGCTATTGCTGTTGCCGCTACTTACTCCCGTCCTGGTTGCCAGCACGCAAGTGACGGTCGGGCTTCTGGACGCGCAGCCATTCATGGAATGGAAGGGCATCGAGTTTCTAGTGGTGTTTGATGTGGTTTTTTTGACGGCCCTATGGCTTTTCGGCGAATATCTCCTGGAGGAATGAAGGCATGGCGAAACACGCGTTGGGCAGCGCGGTAGTTGTGCTTTTGCTGGTGGCAGCGGCGTACGGGGCGTTTTTTATTGCGCCGACTGACGTCAAGCAGGGACTTATCTATCGCATCCTATTTCTCCACGTCTCCAGCGCTTGGACGGGCCTCACGGCGTTTTTCATCTGCTTTGTAGGAAACCTGATGTACGTTTGGCGCCGCGCGCCGCAGTGGGATTGGCTGGGGACTTCCGCGGCGGAAGTGGGGCTGGCGTTCACGACCGTGGTTCTCGTGACTGGGCCCATTTGGGCGCATCCGGTTTGGGGAATTTGGTGGACGTGGGACGCGCGGTTGACTTCGACGTTTGTGTTATGGCTTCTCTACGTTTCCTATCTTTTGCTGCGCACGCTGGTCGAAGAGCCGGACCGGCGCGCACTGTTCAGTGCGCTCTTCGGGATTTTTGCGTTTCTCGATGTGCCGCTGGTGTTTGGCTCGATCCGCTGGTGGCGAACGCAGCACCCACAGCCAATCGTCATGGGCGGACCTGGCTCGGGCCTCGATCCCACGATGTGGAACGTATTGCGTTTTTCCTGGCTGGCCATGCTTGGGTTGATGACCTTGCTGCTGCTGGCGCGGTACAGACTGGAAGCCATGCGCGGCGATCTTGAAATCGTGCGTCGCGAAGCGGAGGCGGCATGAAGAACCTGGACAGCGTATTTGCAGCGTACCTTTTCGCGTGGGGGATTTTCTTCGTTTACTACCTATCGGTGGCGCGGCGCGCATCCGCGCTGCGCGACGAGCTGAAGCAGTTAAAAGACTCGCTGAATCGAGGGAAGTAGCGTGGGAGGGAAGAAGCGAGTCGGGATTGTTCTGTTCCAGCTCGGGGGGCCGGATTCGCTGGAGGCCGTTGAGCCATTTCTTTTGAACTTATTTCTCGATCCGGACATCATACCCTTGGGGCCGCTGGGGCTGTTGCGGCGGCCGATTGCGAAGCTGATTTCCTCGCGGCGATCGGTGCCGGTGGCGGGGAAATACGCGGAAATTGGGCAGCGCTCGCCGATTGGGACGCTCACGGAACGGCAGCGCGTGCGGCTCGTCGAGGCCGTGTCTCCGTACATCGAGCCGGTGGCGGTTACGGCGATGCGCTATTGGCGGCCGATGACTTCTGAGGCCGTGGCGTTGCTAGGCAAAGCCGGGGCGCTCGATGAGATTGTGCTTTTGCCGCTGTATCCGCAGTATTCGTACGCGACGACGCTTAGCAGTCTGAAAGAATGGCGGCGCGTGGCCGATCAGGCGGAATGGAAAAAGCCGGCGGGGAAACCGCCGGAGCGCACCATTAATAATTTCCACGATCATCCGCTTTACATTCAGGCTTTGGTGCAACGGATTGGATCGGTTTTGCGGCAATTCGCGGATAGCTCGAGGATTCATCTCGTTTTCAGCGCGCATGGATTGCCGATGAGCCTGGTGGAGAAGGGCGATCCTTATCCAAAGCAGATCGAGGAGACTGTGCGGCTGGCGTGCGAGTTGGGCAAAAAAAACTATCCGGGCTGGCCGAAGACGCATTTGCTTTGCTACCAGAGCCGGGTAGGACCGGCGAAGTGGCTCCAGCCGCCGCTGACGGGGACCATCGATCGACTGGGTCAAGAAGGCGTGAAAGAGATGCTCGTTGTTCCCATTTCGTTTGTGACCGAACACATCGAAACGCTTCACGAAATTAATATCGAAGCTCGCGAACAGGCTGAAAAACTAGGGATCGAAAAATTTCGCATGATGCCGGCGGTGGGAGACTCGCCGCTTTTTATCGGGGCCCTGGCGGACCTGGTGCTGCGCGCCGCGGGGATTGACGCCGGCGGTCTGTCCGCGCGGCTTTCCACAGTAGCCCGTTGAGGGCATTGTATGTATAATCCGCCGCTGGGACTTGGGCTATGACCACCACCTACAATGCGGGTGTGCACAAATACTCGGTATTTGTTGTCTGCTGGACCGTACTTCTCTTCGTTGCGGGGGCGCTCGTCACTTCAAAGGATGCGGCGCTTTCCGTTCCCGACTGGCCAAAATCTTTTGGCACTTGGTTTCCATCGCTGCGAATGCTGGCAGGGGGAGCCTTCTTTGAGCACTCGCACCGTGTGATTGCGGGCGTGCTGGCAGTCCTTGTGCTGATCCTCGCGATTCTCTTGTGGAAGACGGAATCGCGGCCGTGGCTAAAATGGTTCGGGGCCATTGGCGTTGGGGGAGTGCTTGCGCAGGCGATTCTCGGGGGCCAGGTGGTGCGGCAGTTGCTGCATTACTGGCTGCCGGTGGTGCATGCAAGTTTCGCGCAAATTGTTTTCGCGGCGGTCTTAAGCATTGCGGTGTTCACGAGCAAATGGTGGGTTTCCGAACGGCCGCTGTTGGAAGATGGCGGTTCGCCTTCGATCCATTTTCTGGTGATTCTGAACGCCGCCATCATTTACTTGCAAGTGATTCTCGGCGCGGGCTTCCGGCACAAAGAGATTCCCGTGTGGCCGCACATGGCGGGCGCGCTCGTGGTGCTCGGAATGGTGATCTGGACGGCGGTGGCGTTGCGCAAGCGGTTTGGTGCGTCACGGGAGCTCTCGAAAGCGCGTGTTCTGCTGCATGCTATTTTCGGCATCCAGTTCTTGCTGGGTTTCGGTGCGTATTGGTCGCGGATCAGCACTACCGACGCGCCCCAGCCCATGCCGATCATGGTTTTGCTCACGGTGATTCACACCGTGGTTGGCGCGATTCTGTTCGCGTTTTCCGTCCTGATCGTTTTGCTATGCTACCGGCTGGTGCCTCGCCGCGGAGAAGTGTCGGCGACCTCTGTCCGGCAAGTGAGCATCGGATGAGCACGACAGGCGCAACGGAACTCACCCTGGCGGCGCGCGCCAATGCCTACGTGGCGTTGACCAAGCCCGATGTGTCGTTTCTTGTGCTGATGACGACCGCTGCCGGCTATTACATGGGGGCGCAGGGGCCGGTCGGCTGGCTGCACATGATTCACACGGTTTTCGGCACGATGATGATTGCCGCAGGCACCGCGGCGCTGAATCATTACATCGAACGTGAATCCGACCGGTACATGCGGCGCACGGCGTCGCGCCCGTTGCCGAGCGGCGTTTTGCAGCCGCGCGAAGCGCTGGTTTTCGGCGTCGTGCTTTCCATCGCCGGTGCGGTGGACCTGTATCTGACGGCGGGCGCGCTCGCTTCCGGGCTGGGTGTGGCAACCTGCTTGAGCTACTTGCTGGCCTATACGCCACTGAAGCGGCGCACCGTTTGGGCGACTTTTGTGGGAGCCTTTCCCGGCGCGATTCCGCCGATGATCGGATGGGTTGCAGCCACCGGCTCGCTGGGTCGCGGCGCCTGGCTGCTCTTTGCGATTCTCTTTCTCTGGCAATTCCCACATTTCCATGCGATCTCCTGGATGTACCGGGAGGACTACGCGCGCGCCGGGATTATGATGCTTCCGGTGGTGGATCGCGAGGGGACGCGCACGTTTCGCCAAATCGTTCTGTATGCCGCCGCACTCGTGGGCGTGAGTCTGTTGCCGGCCATGGTGGGCTTGGCGGGGATTACGTATTTTTTTGGTGCGCTGGTCCTGAGCACAGCGCTATTGCAAGTTTGTTTGTGGGCCGCCAGTAATAAGACCAACACGCGCGCCAAATGGCTGATGCACGCAACGGTCTTGCACATTCCTCTGCTGCTGGGACTGATGGTCTACGACAAAATCCCGCGCTGATCAACACGATTCAAGAAGAGCCGCCACAGGAAGGACCTATACCACCCTATGTTTTCACACGCGGCGTTTAATGCCTCTCTCAACGGAATCAGCGGAGTCTTGCTGGCGTGCGGCTATGCCGCAATCCGGGCCGGCAAGCGGGATGTGCACAAGAGATTCATGATTTCGGCGTTCGGGGTGTCAACCGTGTTTTTGGTTTCCTATCTGGCTTATCACTATCGCGTGGGGCATGTTGTTTTTCAGGGGCAAGGTTGGATTCGGCCCGTGTATTTTGCGTTGCTGACCTCGCACACCATTTTAGCGATCGTGATTGTGCCGCTGATCCTGATTACGTTACGCCGCGCCTGGGTGGAAAAGTTCGACAAACACCGGGCGATTGCCCGATGGACGTTGCCGCTGTGGTTCTATGTTTGTGTGACCGGTGTGATCGTTTACCTGATGGTCTACCAGATCTACGTACCCAAGAACAATTGAAGCTGCGAGTTTTGCGGCGTTAGATACGATTTAGAACTGCGGAGGGTTTTCCGAACGGAAGCCCGGAGGGACAAGCCCGCCCGTTTGCGAGGAGCGAATAGCCTGGCGGGTGCCGGCCTTCGGAAAGACAATGTGCCAGAAGTCAACATTGGGGTTCGCGAAGCCAATGCCCACGAAGCGGCGGTCCCTCTGTTCACGCAAGGAAGTGACGAAGCACTCCGCCGATTCCGCAGTCATCTCATTGAAAACACGGACGTTCTGTCCGGGGATAAGTGGCGTGTCCATGAGTAAAAGGGCGCCATTGGCACCCACAACATAGGTAGACCCCTTCAAATCGATCGTTTCGCCTTCCGGCAGACGGCAACGCACGACGACAGGAATCTGCAGGGAAAGGCGCGTAGTGCGCCGACGCTCTGGGTATCGAGTTCTTTGCATTTTGCCACCTTGGGGGGGACGCCCGGGGCGCAACGGAGGGATGGTGACATGCATGTGGTTCAAAAGGCAAGCACTTTAGTGAGTTGGAACTACTAGTACTTTTGAAATTTGCGTGAAAGAAGGAGGCTATTGTCCTTTCATGGCAGCAATCACAGCTTCGGCGAATTCGTTGGTACCTGCAGGTCCGCCGACATCTCGTGTGGTGTGCTTGCCTTCGCGATATGTTTTTTCGAGGGCAGTTGAGATGCGCCGGGCGGCGGTCCGTTCTCCGAGATGTTCCAGCATCAGAAGAGCGCTCATCAGCAGGGCAGTGGGATTGGCAAGCCCTTTTCCGGCGATGTCCGGCGCAGTTCCATGAACGGCTTCAAATAGAGCACTCTCATCTCCGATATTGGCACTGGGCACCACACCGAGGCCTCCCACTAAGCCTGCGGCGAGGTCGCTCATGACGTCGCCGTAGAGATTGGGGAGCAGCAGCATGTCAAATTGCAGCGGGTCCATGACGATTTGCATGCAGGCGTTGTCCACGATCAATTCTTTGTACCCGATTTCAGGAAATTGCGCGGCCACGGTGCGGACCGAACGGAGAAACAAGCCGTCGGAGAGCTTCATGATATTGGCTTTGTGAATGGCATGAATCGTTTTGCGGCCGTGGCGCCGCGCATACTCAAAGGCAAAACGCGCGATACGCGTGGAGGCCTTTTCGGTGATGATTTTGAGGCTCTCGACAACTCCGGGGACGACCTCGTGCTCCAGCCCGGAATACAAATCCTCGGTATTTTCACGGACGAGGATCAAATCCACATTCTCGAAGTGCGATTTAACGCCGGGAAGGTTTTTTACCGGGCGCAAATTGGCGTATAGGTCGAGCGTCTTGCGCAGGGCTACGTTTACGCTGGGCGCCCCTCCGGCAATGGCCGTGGCCATGGGGCCTTTCAGCGCGACGCGATTCCGGCGCACGGATTCCACGGCGGCCTGGTTGACTAATTGCCCCTCGACGGTAGCTTTATCGGTGCGGCCTTCAATCTCTTCCCAATCGAACTCGACTCCGGAAGCTTCCAGAATGCGGCAGGTGGCGGCGGCGACTTCCGGCCCGATGCCCTCGCCGGGGATCAAGGTAACTTTGTGTCTCATAGAGGCATCTTATTGTATGCGAAGCACCGAACCTTGTCGAAACTCAGCGGCAGTTGGAGTTTCGTAACAAGAACAGGGATGCAGTGCAGTGGTCGACAGATTTTGGTATAATGGGGTTGTTGTTAGCTTGGCAGGTACGCCTGCAAGCGGAGGCCAAGAGGAATTATGATCAATTTGACGCCCGTTGCCAGTACAAAGGTTAAGGAAATCATGAGCATGCAGAGTCCGGCGCCGGTCGCGTTGCGCGTGGCGGTTGTCGGGGGCGGCTGCTCCGGTTTCCAGTACCATATGGCGTTTGAGAATCAAACCAGCGACGCGGACCAGATTTTTGACTTTGACGGTTTGAAGGTCGCGGTGGACCAGATGAGCTCGATGTATCTGGATGGAATCGAGATTGACTACATCGAGACGATCGAAGGTGCGGGATTCAAGTTCAACAATCCCAATGTGAAGAGCACCTGTGGCTGCGGCAGCTCCTTCAGCGTTTAGCCGCGCGAACGGAGGCAGCGAACGCATTTTGAAGGTTTTTTTGAGGCTCCTGAAGGTATCCTTCAGGAGCCTTTTTCTATGCCATCAAGCAAGTCCGACTGGGACGCCAAACATCGTTTGGCCGCCGCAGGCGCTCCTGCCAAGCCTGTCAGCATTGTGCGCGAACTTTTGCCCCTGCTGCCGCACGGGCCGGCTCTGGACTTGGCGTGCGGAACGGGACGGCACACATTGCTGCTCGCGGAACGCAAGCAGCACGTAATCGGTTTGGACTGGTCGGGCGCAGCCCTGGACATTCTGGAATCGCGGGCCCGGGCGGAGAACATCTCCGTTAAACGCGTTGTGAGTTTTGAACGAACCGGCCGGCGCGCGCTGCAGGGAGTCGAGCTCTTCCAAGCGGATCTAGAACAGGTCGAACTTCCTGAGCAGGCCTTCGATTTGATCCTGTGCTTTCAATACTTGCAACGATCGCTCTTCCCGCAAATGGCGCGCGCATTGCGTCCTGGCGGCGTCCTGTTGTTTGAAACCTTCACGCGTGCACAACTGGAATTTGATGGCGGCCCGCGAAATCCCAGTCATCTTCTCGAAACGGGCGAGCTTCGCGAGGCCTTCCCGGCGCTCCGCGCGCTATTCTATCGCGAGCTGCGAGCCGGACAGGGAATTGCCAGCCTGCTCGCGCAGAAGCCCCTGAAAATGAGCTGATGCCAAAGTGTCATGCGCTAGAGCACACCGCGCCAGGCTGTTGTTTGCAATCTGCGAGTTCCGACCGTATCCTAAAGTCCGGGCATGAAGATAGCGCTCGCGCAGTTCAATCCTACCGTCGGCGACTTCGCAGGAAATGCCGCTTGCATCTTGAGTTTGGCCGAGAAAGCCAAGCAGCGAGGTGCGGACCTGGCTGTTTTTACCGAGCTTTGCCTCTGCGGATATCCCCCTCAAGACCTTCTGGAGCGCCCGACTTTTCTAGATCGTAATATTGATGAACTGAAGGCGCTGGCGGCCAAAATCTCCATGCCGAGCCTGGTCGGCTACGCCGGGCGCGTGAGAAATGGCACGGGCAAATCCGTGGCCAACAAAGCGGCGCTGCTGTGCGGCGGGCGCGTCGTTTTTGAGCAAAGCAAAATGCTGCTGCCGACGTATGATGTGTTCGACGAGTCACGCTACTTTCAGCCCGCCGAAAAGCAGGTGGTCTACAGCTTTCAGGATGAAAAACTGGGAATCACTATTTGCGAGGATGTGTGGAACGATCCGAATTTCTGGCCGACGCGGTTGTATGAGCGCGATCCCGTGGTGGAGCTTATTAAGCAGGGAACTAGCGTCCTTCTGAATATTTCTGCTTCGCCTTACACCATCGACAAAAGAAATCTGCGCATTGAAATGCTGCGGGCCATCGCCATGGAGCAGCGGCGTCCCATTGTCTACGTCAATCAAATTGGAGGAGACGACAATCTCATTTTTGACGGCGCGAGCATGGCCATTACCGCGGATGGCCGCGTGGCGGCGCAGGCGCTGGCGTTTAAAGAGGACCTTGTTCTCTTTGACACGGTCACGGGGCAGGGCGAGATTCACGAACAGCCGCCGACGGAAATCGCTTATGCCTATCAGGCGCTGGTGATGGGCACGGCGGACTACGTGCGCAAATGCGGATTTAAGAAAGTGCTGATTGGGCTGAGCGGAGGAATCGATTCCGCGGTCGTTGCCAGCATCGCCATTGATGCGCTGGGCGCCGAGAATGTGCTCGGCGTTTCTTTGCCAGGACCATTCTCTTCAGAAGGCAGCAAGCGGGACGCGGCGACCTTGGCGAAGAATCTTGGCATCCCGGTCATCACCTTACCGATAACAAGCGTTTTTGAGGAGTACAAGCGGGCGCTGGAACCTGCGTTCGCCGGCCGGCGCGAGGATGTCACGGAGGAGAATATCCAGGCGCGCATTCGCGGCAATTACCTGATGGCGCTCTCTAATAAATTTGGGTCCATGGTCCTCAGCACGGGAAACAAATCGGAACTGGCGGTCGGGTACTGCACACTGTATGGTGACATGGCTGGGGGACTCGCGGTCATTTCCGATGTGCCGAAATTGATGGTGTATGAACTGGCGCGCTGGATTAATCGCGACAGGGAACTGATCCCAGTTTCGACGATTGAAAAGCCGCCCTCCGCCGAATTGCGCCCGGGCCAGAAGGACGAAGACAGCTTGCCGCCATACGACGTCCTGGATCGCATTCTCAAAGCCTATATCGAAGACTTGCGGAGTCCGCAGGAGATTGCCGATCATTACGGCTTCGACTTGAAACTGGTCCGCGATATCGCGCTCCTGGCGGACCGCAACGAATACAAACGCAAGCAGGCCGCGCCGGGGCTAAAGATCACCTCGCGCGCCTTTGGCTTTGGCCGGCCGTTCCCGATCGCTCAGAAATTCATCCCATAGACGGTGAGGTCTTTCGTGAAAAAATTACTGAGAGCTGCGATTCTTATTGCCTTTGCTGCGCTTATTCCTTCGGTGTGTGCGCAGCAGACAAACTCTTCGAGCGGCAATTCCGCCGCGGCGCTTTCACAGACGCAGAAGAGCATTGAAGCGTATTTGCGGAATCTTTACGCCTTTGGGCCCGACGTCCAGGTCACGGTTGGCGCTCCCAAGGAGAGTGGCGTCGAGGGACTGTTGGAAATCACCATCAACGTGGTCATTGGCGAGAATAAGGAAGCCGCAAAGTTCTACATCAGCAAGGATGGTCGGTACCTCTTCCGCGGTGAGCTATCGGACATGACGAAGGATCCTTTGGCGGAGGCGAGGGCAAAGATTCAAATGAATGATGCTCCGTCGCTGGGGGATGCCAAAGCGCCGGTCACCCTTGTCGAGTACTCGGATTTCGAGTGCCCCGTTTGCCGCAACCTCCATGACGCGCTGCGAGGCATGCTCCCGACCTATGCGGGAAAGATCCGGGTGGTCTTCAAGGACTTTCCGATTGAGCAGATCCATCCGTGGGCGCGAACGGCTGCCATCGCCGGCCGCTGCGCCTATCAGCAGGATCCTAAAGCATTTTGGAAGATGTATGACCTTATTTACGACAACCAGGAACTCATCTCCGCAGCAAACGCCTGGACCAAGATGACGGATTACGCGGGCCAGACCGGACTGAACGCCGATGCCTTCAAGAGTTGCATGGCTAGCCCGGCGGCGGGTGAAGCCGTCAACGCCAGCCGCGCGAACGGCCAGCTGCTTGAGGTCGGCAGCACTCCCACGATCTTCGTGAACGGGCGGCGGATTGTCGGCGCCGATCCTCATCTGCTCGAGCAATACATCAACTACGAACTCGCACAGCTAAAATCGGCGAAACCCGCTGAGAAGAAATAAGACGTAGAAGGGGGAAGCGGGGGCCCTCGGGCTCAAAAACCGAGGAGCCGGGGGCAGGTTGGGTTGGCCCGATTTTGTAGTTAACATAATATAACTTATGGGACGCGCTCTTAAGAGGAATTCTGGGCTTTTCCTCAGGTTTCTTGCGATTGAGCATGGTCGTTTTCAGGGGGCCATATGTGTACGGGATGCGGACTCTGGGAGAGCTTGGGTGGCGCGGGGGCTGCGCCAGCCAAGCTCGATTTGGGATTGAGTTGAGTACGAGACACGGAAAGTGGCAGAACGCGCGATTGTTTTGTGGTTGCATGTGAGAGAGGGATCGGGCGGAAGGCAGAGTGTTTTTTGGACTACGGCGCGGGAGGGCTTTTGGGACAGACGGGGTCGGAGTTGCAGCGACCACTTCCCTGCCGGCGACCGGAGCGGGAGCGGGCGCCGGAGGCCGGGGTCCAGGTCGTGGCGCTGGCTGGTGGCGTTGACAGAGGCCACAATCTTCGTCAGCGTCTCGTAGAGGTACGGGTCGCGGTCCTTCAGCGAGGCGATTTGAGAAACCGTAGCACAAATCGAAGAAGGAATTCCCTAACGTTTCGGTCACTTCAGAACATCACCTGGATTGACAACCCCAAGAGCGGCAGCCACACTAAAATTACCGGGCAAATCGATATTCTTGTGGCGGCATGCGGCTCCCGTCGGACACGCACGGGGATTTGCCGGATTTTCTTTTTCATGGAAACAGGACCACTTGAAAGACACGAGAGCTGACGGCCTCACCGAATCGCTTGTCAACGACAAGCACGGACGATCCGTAGCGATCTCCGCTGCCGACGAGTCTCTCTACCGTTCCTTGGTCGAGCGGATTCCCGGGATCTTTTATATCGCGGAGTTCGGCGCCGCGGCGCCGTGGCATTTCGTCAGCCCCCAGATCGAGAACTATCTTGGCCTCAAGCCCGAAGAATGGCTTGCCGACCCCGGAAACTGGCTGAAGCATATCCATCCGGACGACCGCGAGCTGGTTCTGGCGGAGGAACAACGGATTGTGGATACGGGAACGGCATTCTTCGCGGAGTACCGCATGGTCTCGCGCGACGGCCGCGTTTTCTGGTTCCGCGACGAAAGCCTGGTTCAGCGCCGCGAGGATTCCCGGCCTCCGCTGCTTTACGGCATCCTCTACGACATTACCGCACAGAAAGAAGCGGAGCACGCGGTGCGCGAATCCGAGGAGCGACTGCGGCTGGCACTCGAAGCCGCCAATTTGGGAATGTGGCTGTGGAATCCGGAAACAGATGCCACGCTATGGGACGAACGCGCGTGCGCTCTCTACGGCCTGAAGCCGGCAGAGGCTCCGACGACGTCGGCACAGTTCATTGAATACGTCCATACCGAAGACCGCGAATGGGTGCGCCAGGCGGTCCGCGAAGGATTGCGCACCGGAAACACCTATGGAGTCGAATATCGCGTGCTTTGGCCGGACGGCACGGAACATTGGCTCGCCAGCGCGGGGCGCGCCTTGCGTGACGCGACGGGCAAGGCCCGCATGATGCGCGGGATCACGTATGACATCACCAGCCGGCGGGGACTCGAAGAGCAACTCCGCCGCGTGCAAAAAATGGAGGCCGTTGGGCAGTTGGCCGGCGGCATCGCTCACGACTTCAACAATCTTTTGACCATTATCCACGGCCACGTGGAACTGCTGTCGCAGCGGCTTCCGCCGGGATCCGCGGAAGTACGCGACGTCGGGGCCATCCAGAAGGCGGCCGACCGTGCCGCGGCGATCACTGGGCAATTGCTGGCGTTCGGCCGGAAGCAAGTGCTGCAACCGCGCGCGCTGGATCTGCGGGCCGTCGTCGCGGAAATTGCCGCACTTCTGCGTCACCTGGTCGGTGCCACGGTGGAGCTGCAACTCGAGCTCACTCAGGGACCACTTTGGGTGCGAGCAGATGAAAGCCAGATCGAGCAGGTGGTCCTGAATCTGGTTGTGAATGCGCGGGACGCCATGCCCGACGGCGGCAAAGTGACTCTCGGCGTGGACCGCTTCCGCGCGGACGCGAGCGCGGTGCGGCCTCGGCCGGGCATGCCGCAAGGAAACTACGTGCGAATTACCGTGCGCGACACGGGCGTGGGCATGGATGCGGAAACGCAGGCGCGCATCTTCGAGCCGTTTTTCACGACGAAAGCTCTCGGCAAAGGCACCGGGCTGGGCCTGGCCACTGTCTATGGCGTCGTCAAGCAGAGTGGCGGCTGGATTTGGGTGGACTCCGCGCTGGGCGCCGGCGCAACGTTTGAGATTCTATTCCCGGAAGTTTCTCCTGCGACGGAAACGTCTTCCGTTGCAAAACCATCTGTTAGAAGTGCCCGTGGCCACGAAACGGTTCTTCTCGTTGACGATGAAGAGGACGTTCGCACGGTGTTACGCGATTCTCTCGCGGCACAGGGTTACAACGTGCTGTGCGCCAGTTCCGGGCAAGAAGCGCTGGCGCTCGCGGCGGAGCACCCTGGCAAAATTGACGTGCTCGTTACCGACACGATTATGCCGGGGATGGACGGGCCGAAGCTCGCCAGAAGTCTTCGCGCGGCGCGGCCGGAAAGCAAAGTTCTCTATATCTCCGGGTACACGGAAGACGCATCGCTCTTCGGCAGCGGCTTGCTGCGCGGCGAAGCGTTTCTCCAGAAACCGTTTCCGCTCGATAGCCTCGCGCAAAAAGTCAGAGCGCTCGTTTCGGAATAACCAATCGCCACTCGGAGGTGACCTCCATGTTTTCCATCTTTCGTCTCGTTGGACTCAGGGGATTTGTCTTCGTTGCCGCTCTTCTCTGCTCTTCCGGCGCGCTATCGGCGGGCCAAGCTGCGGCGCAGAGGCCCACCGCGGCCGAAATGAGCAAGAAAGAAACCGTTTCTGCCGCGTTCCTCCGCGGAATCGAGTATCAGGAATACGAGGTCCGCTCCGCCGCCGAGGCCATGCCCGAGGAGAAATACAGCTACCGCCCTGCCGAGGGCAAGTTCAAGAACGAAAAGCCCGAGGTCGGCCCCGCCGAAGTCCGCACGTTCGCCGAACAGGTCAAGCATGTAGCCTGCTCGAACTTTGCGTTCGCCGCCGAATTTGACGGCCAGAAGCCGCCCGAGGCCTGCGACAAGGGCGGTCCCAGCCGGGCGAAATCCAAGAAAGAGCTGCTGATCTATCTGCGCGATTCCTTCGCCGCCATTCGCAAATCCTTGAGTGCCTTGGACGCAAAAAACATGTTCGATCCCATCGAGGGGCCTTACGCCGGTCCGAACACGCGCCTGGGCCTCGCCACCGTGGTTGTTTGGCACGCCGCCGACCACTACGGCCAGATGCTTCTCTACCTGCGTGAAAACGGCATCGTGCCGCCCGCCAGCCGCGCGGCCCCGCCTCCAGTCCAGGACAAATACTGAGTTCGCGTGGTTTTTCTTTGGTTTGTACGAATTCGTACAAGTTATGATATTTGTACGAATTCGTGCAAGAATCTAAACTTGCACATATTCGTACAAGTCTGTATTCTTGGCATGGGTGCCTTATGCCTTCCACACTCTATGCCGTATTGATTGCGGACGTCATGGAATCGCGCGCACGGGCGGATCTTCGCGTCCTGCTCGGGAAAAAGCTTGCGGCTCTTTCCAGACGCCATTTGCGCCAGAAGCTCATCCAGCTGCCCTATTCCGTTACCGCCGGCGATGAATTTCAGACCGTTACCCGCAGCCTGCCGTCGATTCCCGCCATTCTTCAGGATCTCCGCGCCGCGCTCAGGCCTCTCTCGCTGCGCATTGGTGTGGGCCTCGGCCGTGTTCCCGGCCGCATTCAGCCGCCCGTAAACCGCCTTGGTGGCGAAGCTTTTCAATTTGCACGCAAGGCCGTCGAGGGCATCAAGGCCGGCAATCTCTTCAAATTCGAGGTCCTGACTGCTTTTGTATCCCGCCACGAGCACTTCGACAAAACCATAAACTTGATCTATGGGCTCCACGACACTCTCGTTCTCAAGATCACCGCAAGGCAGTGGGAGACCATCGAGGAATTCCTCAATGCCCCGACCCTCGAGCGCACCGCCAAACGCCTCAAGCTCGACCCCTCCACGGTTTCCAGAAACCTCAAGAGAGGATATTATTGGCAAGTAATGGAAACGGTTACTGTAGCTGGATCGTTAATTAAGCGCACTTTTTGCTAGTTGTACGGAAACGTACAAATTCGGAAACTTGTACAAAGCGATGCAAACCCTCTTTCGAGCGTTCCTGGCCGTCTACCTGGCGCATCTACTGACGGACTTTGTTTTTCAGACGACCCACCTTGTCGAACAGAAACAGCGCGGAAAGCTCGCCGCCTATTTGCAACACGGGCTCATCCACTATCTCTCTGCCGTCATCATCGCCGGTTTTGTGCTGCGCGGTTCCCTCTTCTTGCTGCGCACGCACCTTGTGATCGCCGCGCTTACGCTCGCGCATCTGCTGATCGACTTCGCCAAAATACAGCTCGCCAAAAAGTACCCCGCGTGCGACGGATCCTGGGCCTACATCAGCGATCAGCTTCTTCATTTGCTGACCGTCAGTCTCGCCGCCTGGCTGCTGTCTCCTGCCGTTCCGTTCCGCCTGCTTAGCGCCCCATTTCAAGAAACCCGAAACATGCCGAATAAAGTTCTCGCCGTCCCGGTGATCTATTTGGGCGTGATGTTTGGCGGCGGCTATCTAATCCGCTTCCTGGTTCGTTCTTTGGCGGAGGGCGTAAAAAGCCACTCCCCGGAAAAAGCCAGCGAGCAATTGCAAAACGCAGGACTGTACATCGGCTGGCTGGAACGATTCCTTGTTGTTACCGCTTTGCTGCTGCAATCACCGGCAACGGTAGGCTTGATTTTGACGGCAAAATCCATCGCCCGCTACCCGGAATTCAAATCCGAGCGCTTCGCGGAATACTTTTTGATCGGCACCCTTCTGAGCATTGCGATCGCGCTCCTGGGGGGCGTAGTTTTGGCAAAAGTCATTTTCGGGCAAGTGCGGTTTTCAGCATCAGGATAAGGTGCTTAACCTCGCCGTTTTAGCCACACGACCGTCACGGGCCCCTGGCCTCTGCTAGAATCTGCGCATGACCTCTTCCTCGGATTCTCCGCGTTTGGCGCTTATGCAGATTCATCCGATTAAGGCGCTCGATGCGGTCCACGTCAAAGAGGCTCGCATCGGGCCCGGCGGCGGGCTTGAACTCGACCGCGTCTGGGCGCTCTATTCGATGGATGGCCAATGGGTGAATGGCAAACGCACTGCCGCCATCCACTTGATCCGCGCCGCGTACGCGCCGGACCTAAGCTCGGTCACGCTTTCCGTTCCGGGTGATCGCCGCAAGATCCCCGCGAGAACGCTCGCGTTCCCAAGCAGCACGGAAGATGCCGCCGAATGGTTCAGCGTCTATTTTGAGCAACAGATTATTGTGCGCCACTCGCCAGAAGGCTTTCCGGACGACAGCATCGCCAACGGCCCCACGATCGTCTCCACCGCGAGCTTGCAAGAGGTCTGCGAACTGTTCCCGGGTATGACCGTTGACCAAGCGCGCCAGCGTTTCCGGACCACGCTCGAACTCGATAGCGTCCCCGCCTTTTGGGAAGATCAGCTCTTCGGCGAACAAGAACGCAGTTCTGTGCGCTTTCGCATCGGCGACGCAAATTTCGAGGGCAGCAATCCCTGCGCGCGCTGCCCGGTCCCTCCGCGAGATCCGCACACGGGGGAAATCATCCCCGGCTTCCAAAAGCGGTTTTCGGATTATCGCCGCACCCATATTCCAAGCTGGACGCCTGAAGCGCGCTTCGATCACTACTACCGGCTGGCCACAAACACGCGGGTCGCTCCCACCGAATCAGGTAAAATCCTCCGCCTGGGTGACCCGCTCGTCCTTCACCGTTCGGAATGAATCAAGGCGGCGGGATTCCTCGCACCTTTGACGGAACACATGCAATGACCCCTGATCTGCGCAGCCTCATCTCTGCAAAAAAGCTCCGCCGGCTCCGCCGCTGGTTCAAGCGCAATATCCTCCGGCAAGCCTGGATGCTCGAAAACTTTGGCAGCCCGTTTGCGCACGAGGAAATGCTGCTGGACCAGATTCGCTGTGATGCCTACCGCGAGGCCATTCGCTGCACCGTGAATCCCGGTGACGTCGTCGTGGATCTCGGCGCGGGCACTGGGCTACTTTCCTTCTTCGCCTTGCAGGCCGGTGCGCGGCACGTCTATGCGATTGAGATGACCCGCATCGCCGATGTGGCTGCCGAGCTCATCGAGGCCAACGGCTTTCGCGACCGCATCACTCTCATCCGGCAAACTTCCACTCGAGCGCGTTTGCCCGAACGCTGTGACGTTCTCGTCACCGAAACGCTCAGCGCTTTCTGCTTCGACACCGAAAATATAATCGAGTTCGTCGCCGACGCGCGCGAGCGCTTCCTGAAGCCCGGAGGCCGCATTGTCCCGGAATCCGCGGACACGTTTCTGCTGCCCGTTTCCTCCGAATCATTCGGCATCGGCCAGCTGCAGTCGCGTCTTTACGATGTGGATTACCGGCCGTTTATCAAGAGAAGTGCCGCCGAATATCGTTCCCTGCGCGCTTCCGGCAAACCGTTCCTGGCGCTCGGGGATCCCGCTCTGTGCTATCACGTGGATTTTCGCAAGGACTCGAAGAATCCCGGCAAATCGTTTGTGCCCTACCGCATTATCGCCGATGGGCGGCTCGACGGCTTCCTCGGCTGGTTCGAGGCCCGCCTCTGCGAAGGCGTCGGGCTCAGCAACTCGCCCTATCTGCCGCTCACCAGCTGGTGGCAACTCTATCTTCCCGTCGCCGAGCAGCCGCACTACCGGGCCGGTCAAACCATGCTCCTCTGCATGGACCCTAACATCGTCGACGGCGAAGCCGAATGGAAATATGCCGTGCAACCCGCTACTCCCACAGGTTCAAACGCAGTTTGGTCACCGTGACAACCCTCGCTAATTGCTGTGTATTCCCTGCCGCAATTCATTTGCTGCTCGTAAAATATTCCGAGGTGGGAACATCTCGCGGCGCAACATCTCCTTTCCGCAACGGTGGCGGATCTCCTCGGACCAATTGACCCAGCTACGCTCGCTTAAGCCAAGGAAAAGCCGCGCATTTTCGTGCGGAGCGAGGCCGAGATAGTACAGGCGGAACAGCACCATGCGCGAAGCCCAGTCCGGCGCCTGCCCTGCCAGCGCGAAATCCACCACCCATTCATTCAGCCGCGGACGAAAATCCGAGGTGATGGCCATTTTTCGAAGCGCGATCCACACGTCGCCGCTGCTTGGAGCACTCATCGTGGCGTTCCCCTCACGGCTCCGCGCCGCCCGACGGACTTGCGTCTTGGCTGCTTTATATGTGTTAGGGGAGGCCCAAAGAGCAAAATCGAAAAACACTCATTGCCGCTAGCGCGAGCACTCGTCGACCAGGAAGGAAAACAGAAGCAAACGAAAGAGGGAAAATTACCGCGCAGACGCAATCGCAGTCGCGGGCGCTCTCTCGAGGAGCTGTTCTTTGCGGTAAACGAGAGAATTGATGTCGTAGGTCGCCAATTCAAAGCCGTGGCCGTGCGTGATCGCGTCCGTCGGGCACGCTTCCACGCAATAGCCGCAGAAAATACAACGCGAGTAATCGATATTGTAGACGCTGGCGTAGCGTTCGCCCGCCGAAATGCGGCTTGCGTCGGTGTTCTCTGCCGCCTCGATGTAGATGCAATTCGCCGGACACGCCGCCGCACAGAGAAAGCACCCCACGCACTTTTCCAGGCCGCTTTCATCGCGATGCAGGACATGAATCCCGCGGTAGCGGGGCTGAAAATGCACCGGCTCGTACGGGTAGTTTTCCGTGACCGTCTTACGAAACATATTGCGGAAGGTCACGCTGAAGCCCTTCACCAGTGCGCCGGCGGTTTCCACAACTTCCTGGATGATGGATGCCATGGATAGAAGTCTAACAAACGCTTTACAGCCCGGCAAATGGGCCTTCGAAATGTGCTGCAAGACGGCCGCGCTTTTAAAGGCTCACGCCTTTAGCGCATCAATAATCTGCTTCCCGTGAAAGCGGCCATTCTCGATAAAAATCTCGCTGGTGTGCCGCCCGCCGATGACCACTCCCGCCAAATGAATTCCCGGTACGTTGCTTTCAAGCGTCTTCGGGTCCAGCGCAGGCTTGCGACTTTCGGGATCGAGCCGTACCCCGAGGCTCTCGATGAAACTGAAATCAGGATGGTAGCCCGTCAACGCAAACACTTGCCGCGCGGGCAAGCGTTTTTCTCCAGCGCCGTTAGCGACAATCACTTCGTCTGGCGTGATCTGTTTTACGCGCGTTTCGAACAGCGCCTTCACCTGCCCCGCCTTGATCCTGTTTTCGATGTCGGGCCGCACCCAGTACTTAATCGTCGCGCCAAGATCCTTGTTGCGGTGCACCAGCGTCACCCGCGCGCCATTGCGATACAGATCCAGTGCCGCCTCCGCCGCGGAATTCTTACCGCCGATCACCACCACGTCTTGATTCCAGAATTCGTACGGTTCGGTGTAGTAGTGCGAAACGTGCGGCAGATCTTCACCCGGAATGCCCACGATGTTCGGCAGATCGTAATACCCGGTGGCCACCGCAATCTTCTTGCCGTGGTATTTCTCTTCGATGCTCTTCTCCGTTTTCGTAACCACTGTGAAATTCCCATCCTGCCCTTCCACGCGCAACACCTTTTCATACAAACGCAACTCCAATCCGTAGTGTTCGGTGGCCTTGCGGTAGTATTTAAGCGCTTCGACGCGCACAGGTTTCTCCGCCGCGCATACCAGTGGCAAATCTCCGATTTCGAGAAGTTCCGGCGTCGTGAAAAACACCATATTTGCGGGATAGTGAAAGATCGAATTGCACAAGCATCCTTTGTCAATCACCAGCGGCCGCATTCCCGCGCGCTTCGCTTCAATCGCGGTGGCCAGGCCCGTCGGGCCCGCTCCGATACAGATAATATCGTAGGTATCCATAAGAATTTCAGTTTGCCGGGAGTATTTGGGAATTGCAAATCGGACGAATTTTACTGCGTTCCTTAGGAGTTCAGGATTTGATTCAGTTCCCGACGGAAGGCCTCCAGTTCGCTCAGCCTCTCCGCTGTCGCTGCCAGCTCGTTTTTCTTCCAAACAAATGCTTCGTTCGAACCGCGTTTCAGTTTTACGCTTAGATTTCCCTCCACCAAATATGACGGAGAGGCAGCCAGCATCAATCCTCCTTGCGGGACCGGTGCGAGCACAGCGGCGCAATCACCCTTTTTCATGCACAGGACGTTCTCGTAAGGTGGAATGGAAACGGGGCGAAAACCGGCTTCGAAAAGCCGCTCGATGATCTTCATTTGCTGCGGTGAAAGTTCAACCATGGAAGCAACTCGTGGCGGCTGAGCGGTTGCCATTGTTTCCGGAAGTATTACGCCGCCGTGGAGTCGGCTTCCGTGGACGACCGTTCGAGTTGCGAGAGGATTTCCCGCAGCGTAGTAATCAGCTCTTCCCGCGAGACGTGGCTCTTCTTGAACTGAATCCGGAACTTAAACGTTTCGCTTTGCGGCTCGAAGTTAAAAATAAACGGTCGCGGACGTTGCGGCCCGGCCTGTTCCTCCCGCCGTTCGCGGCGCGCCTCATCGCGCGTCAATCCACCCTGCATGATGCGGTGGAACATTTCGATCATCTTCTTTTCGGTAGGCTGCCGAGCGATCTGCAGCAGCAACGATTTCGACAAGATTCCTTGGTCAATGCACTTCTTACGCAACGAATCCGGAATGTTGCGCAGCGACAACGTTTCGGTCACCGACGACCGCGCCCGCCCGATCTTCCTGGCGATGTCCTCGTGCGTGTATTCGAATTGCGCGCCCAGACGGTGCAATCCGTCCGCTTCCTCAAATGGAGTCAAATCTTTCCGCTGAATGTTTTCAATCAATCCGATTTCCAGCGTCTCCGCGTCATCGGCGGTCTTTTCGATGCACGGCACCTCGCGCAGCCCAGCGGCCCGCGACGCGTGGTACCTTCGTTCACCGGAGATGATATAGAAGCAGTCCTCCCGCGGCACGAAGCGCACCAGCAACGGCTCCAGCACGCCCTTCTCGCGGATGGATTCCGTGAGTTCGCGCAAGTCACCCAGCGCCTTGCGCGGCTGGTCCGGGTTCGGCCGGATTTGGTCGACGCGAATCATCCGCCCAACCGCTGCCCCGCTATAGCTTGTCAGCGATTCCACGTAGTGCGCGTCATGCCGCATCTTCAGCGTGATGGGTAGCCCGATTCTCTTCGACACGATGGATAACCTCCGCAGCGAGTTTTTTATATTCGATCGCCCCAGGGGACTTCGGCGCAAATGTAAAAATCGTCTCCTTGTAAGCAGGGCTCTCTTCCAATCGCACATTCTTGGTGATTTTTGTCTTGAACAGCACTTCGCCAAACACGGACCTGATCTGCCCGTGCGTATCCTTCGAAATATTCGTGCGCTTATCAAACAGCGTAATCACGACTCCGAGAACTTTCAAACCTGGATTGGGCCGCGCGCGAATGCGCTCGTAGGTTTCCAGCAGATCGTCCGTTCCTTCAATCGCAAAATACGCTGCCTGGATGGGCACCAGAAGATGCGTAGAGGCCACCAGCGCGTTGACCGTCAATATTCCCAGCGACGGCGGCGTGTCCAGAACCACGTATTCGTAGTCCTTCAGAACTGGGCCCAGCGCATCCTTCAATTTGAACGGCGCGTCGAATTGCCCCGCGAGCACCTGCTCCAACTTTGCCAGCGCAAGCCGCCCGGGCCCGAGAAACAGCAGCGGATCTTTCGTAGGTTTGATGGCAGCGCTTATCGTCACCCGGCTGTCGCTCAGGACGTCGAACATGCTGGTCGAAATCTCGCCGGAATCATAAAACGCGATCGTCGAATTGGCCTGCGGATCGAGGTCAATCAACAGCGTGCGCTTGCCGCGAATCGCCAGCGCCGCCGCCAAATTGATCGCCGTCGTGGTCTTTCCGACCCCGCCTTTTTGGTTCGCAACCGTGATGATGGCCGTCATCTGTTTCTGCCTCCCCCCGCGCGCTCACGATCTCGCCGCCACGATCCGGCAACTGGGTTCCTATATATGGGTGCCGGCCGCAGAAAACCCCAAGGCCTAGGCTAACTCTACGTTTTCAACAGGTTGATTGGCAAGGAAAAAGTGGCGCTTTCGGATGGGCGACAGTGGAAAACGCGGACGCATGTGCTTGGCCGAAAGAAGGCCAACTCGGCGAAAACCAGGATCTAAAGGTCGAGTCCCCAAAAATCGGCCGCCGGCTCTTGCAACTCCAGCCCAAGCTCCCATCCCGCGCGAACTTCATGCCCGCGCCAGACCAGGACGGCTTCGCATGAAATCTGACTGCTAAGATTCACGAGGCGTAGCCTCTGTCCCACTGTGAAACCTTGCGGCACGACGGCAAGACAGCCTTTGGGGCTGACATCTATGGTGTAACCTTCCGCGCGCAGGCTTTTGCCCGCATCATCGGCCCATTCGACGGCCACCGCCACTCTCGAATTCAGCCGCCCGGCCGTTCGCATCTCCCGCATCCGCGCTTCAAAGCGGGCATCCTTTAACAGCGCCACAGTCATCTCCTGAGTTCTTGAACCGAGGACATCGGATCACGTCAAACCGCGTGCATTCAGCGACATCCGGAGCCTACGTGCGCTGATCGCCAGCGTCAATGGAACTCGACCCTGATTCGCTGCGAGAGTTACCCTCCAATATTCTCTCTACGGCGGGGATTTCCCGGCTCATCCCCCTTTCTCATTCCCAGGGAACGCCGCGCCAAAGGAAAGGGAGTACCTAATTAGACTTGCTCAAATAAGTACCAAATCAAGCCTTCCCAACCCACCGATTTCGTTCAACATTGGTTTGCTCTCCCTTCTTCGACCCGTACCGCTCTTCTGGTGCAAGGAGCTTTCATGGACGTGCATGTTGCCGACCGCCGTTTTTCTCATCGCTATCCGTTCAAGTCCGCTCTGCTGGTGCGTGTCCGAAAATTCGGCGGACCCGAACAAAGAGCCGAGTCGGAAAACCTCTCGGAAAGCGGAATCTTCTTCGCCACCGATGCTCCACTGGCGATCGGGTCCGCCGTCGAGATTCTTTTGAAAGTGCCCCAGGAAATCACCGGCAAGCCCGTGATCGAGTGGCAATATACCGGCCACGTGGTGCGCACCGAACCGGGCGATTCTCTGCGCGGCATGGTGGGCGTGGGAGTGCAGTTCGATTGCTACGAGGTCATGCGAGCAAAGTCGCCTCCCTTTCGATGAAGCGCCTTGCCGCGTATGCGAAGCCCAGCCGGAAATTGCCGGACGTCCGCTGACGGAATTTTTAGGATCCGCTGGTTGCGGCCGGCGGAACGGAAAGAGAGCGATGCAAAGACGGGCCCTAGTCGTGGACGACGAACCGGTAATCTGCGACCTAATCGGCAAGGTCCTGAATGCCGCCGGTATGGAGGCGCTGACTCTCACGAGAAGTACCGAAGCTCCCGGTCTCCTCGACGAAGGAAAGTTTGACGTTGTCTTCCTGGATCTTCACATGGCCTCTCCTGATGGCATCGAGCTTGCCCGGCTAATGCGTTCTTCGCGTTTCAACCGCATGACCTCGATCGTGTTGATCAGCGACGACCAGCGTCCAAGTGCTGTGTCCATCGGATTCGCGGCCGGCGCGAACTTTTTCATTTACAAACCGATCGATACAAACCGCCTCCGAAAGCTCGTTTCCGCTACGCAAGGAAACATGGAGCATGAGAGGCGTCGCACCCGGCGCGTGCCGTTTCACTCCAGAGTGCTGCTCAAGATTGGCGAGGAAGAATTCGAAGGCGAAACGATTGATATCAGCATGTGCGGCCTCTTAGTCAGAGCTCCCCGCACTGCGCCCCTGGGCTCATCCGTACTCGTCAGCCTTCAGCTGTCGCAGCGAATGAGGCCGTTAATGGGGTGGGGTTCGGTCGTTCGTGTGGTGAGCGGCGATCGGATGTCGATTCACTTGGGCCAGCTCCCATTCTCCGAGAGCCAAAATTTGCAGGAATTTCTCCTCCCCATGATAGCCACCGAATTGCCTGGCGAACCATCCCTCGCCGCTGAGTAGACGAACTATCATTTCATGGGCTTCCGTTTGCTCCTTTTCCCCGCCGCGCTTACACTCTTTTCTCTCTTTGTCCGCCCATGGTCCGTTTCCAGACACTTCGCACCGAATTTCGCCCCACTCTGCGGCTGGCCATTCCGCTCGTCCTTGCCGAACTCGGCTGGATGAGCATGGCCATCGTGGACACCATGATGGTCGGCCATCTGCCCAACAGCGCCACCGCCATGGGCGCCGTCAGCCTAGGTTCGAACATCTTTATCGTTCTCGCCTTGTTCGGCGGCGGTTTGCTACTGGGCCTGGATACTCTCGTTTCGCAAGCATTCGGCGCGGGCCGGCGGGAAGACTGTCATCGGTCTTTGGTCAACGCCATTTACTTGAGCATCGCGCTGACTCCCTTCCTTGCGGCACCGGTATGGTTGCTTCCTTCTTTCCTCGGTGGAATGCAAGTCGATCCGGGCGTATTGGCGCTTGCCATTCCCTACAGCAAGGCGCTGGTCGCCGGACTCTTGCCGCTTCTTCTCTATTTCGCCGTGCGGCGCTGCCTGCAGGCCATGAACATGGTGAAACCCGTGGCGTTCGCTTTGATCAGTGCAAATATCGTGAACGCCCTTGGCAACTGGATCCTGGTGTATGGCAAGTTGGGTGTGCACGCGATGGGGACCGTCGGTTCCGGCTGGTCCACGGCGATTGCGCGCCTCTATATGGCCAGCGTGCTGGTCGGCTATCTCCTCTGGTACGATCGAAAACATCGCACTGAACTTCTGAAAACTCCCGTAGACATCGACCTACCGCGCATTCGCCGCCTCATCACTTTGGGCCTGCCCGCAGCCATTCAGTTCACCTTGGAGAGCGGCGTCTTTGCATTGGCTACCGCGCTCATCGCGCGTTTGGGCGCCGTGCCCCTGGCCAGCCACCAAATCGCACTGAACACCGTGTCGTTCACCTACATGGTGCCGCTCGGCGTCGCCTCTGCCGCCGCGGTGCGTGTGGGCCAGGCCCTTGGCCGCAAAGATGCTCATGGAGCAGGCGACGCAGGAGGCACAGCAATCCTCCTTGGTGCTGCATTTATGACCTGTGCCAGCGCCGGGCTTCTACTTTTTCCTCGCTGGATCGCTCGCTTGTACACGCCTGACGAAGCTGTAATCCGCAGCACCACACTTCTGCTTGCCGCAGGCGCAGCCTTTCAATTGTTCGACGGCATCCAGACCGTCGCGACCGGCGCACTTCGTGGAGCAGGCGACACGCGAACGCCGATGCTCTGCCACTTCACGGCGTACTGGATCATTGGCCTCCCGCTAGGCGCGTGGCTTTGCTTCCGGCGGGGCTGGGGCGCCTTCGGTCTCTGGGCCGGCCTTAGCCTGGCGCTCATTTTGATTGGGATTGTTTTGCTTTTTGCCTGGCGGCGCATGGTTCGCCGCCTGTTATCTGCGACGGATGAGCAAGGCTCAGTCCGTTGATTGCGGAATTTTCAGGCTGCCGAACAGCCGCCAATTATCTACATCTTATAGCGGCCGAGGTCGTCGTCGGAGAGTCCTTCAAGCCAGTTGCGCAGCTGTTCGTTGGTGTTCCGTTCGGAGATGGCGCTGGAAATTTTCGAGCTCTTGAGGACTTCTTCGTCCACGAAAATCGGGCAATCCATACGCAGCGCCAGCGCCAGCGCGTCGCTCGGACGCGAATCGATGGTCATCATCTGGCCTTCGCGCTCCACCCAGATCATTGCGTAAAACGTGTCGTCCTTCAGATCGTTCACCACGATTTTCTGCACCCGCACGTCCAGTCCCAGCAGGAAATTCTTCAGCAAGTCGTGCGTCATCGGCCGGGGCGTTTGAACTTTTTCGATTTCCAGCGCGATAGCATTTGCTTCGTAGACGCCCACCCAGATTGGCAAAATCGCCTGGCCCTGCACGTCCTTCAGCACCACTATAGGCATGTTCGTGACGGGATCCATCATCAGGCCGCGGATCTTCATCTCCACTTCCATCGAGGCCTCCCCAAGTTAGACGGCGTGGTCCCCTGCCAAGTTGTTCGGACCCGAGCCTGTGACACGAACCTGCACGTAGGTTCCCAGAAGCTCTTTCGCTTGTGAAGTAAAATTTAGCAACCGGTGCGACGTTGAATACCCGAACCATTGCTCCTCGCGCCGCGATTTCCCGCTGACCAGCACTTCAAACGTTTCTCCTATGAGGGCCGCGTTGCGCGACGTTTGAATTTCACGCTGCTCTTTTTGCAGAACGCCTAGCCGTCTGCTCTTCTCTTCCTCCGGAATCGTATCCTTCATCGCCAGAGAAGGCGTGTTCGGACGCGGCGAATACTTGAACGAATACAAACTGTCGTACTTCACTTCATCAAGAAGACTTAGTGTCTCTCCGAAATCGCTTTCCGTCTCACCCGGAAATCCCACGATGATGTCCGTTGTAATGGCGATCGGCCGGTTCGCGCCGCGGATCATGGCGATCTTTTCCAGATATTCTTCCCGCGTGTAGGTCCGCTGCATCGCGCGCAACACTTTGCTTGAACCGGATTGCACGGGCAGGTGCACGTGATCGCAGAGCTTCGGCTGCGCATCAATTACTTCCACAATGTCGCGCGTAAAGTCGTTCGGGTGTGACGTAGTGAACCGCACGCGCCGAATCCCCGGCACATCCGCCACCGCCAGCAGCAATTCTGAAAACCGCATTCTCCGTGGTGTAGGGTCTGTGTAAGAATTCACTGTCTGTCCCAGCAGTTGGACCTCGGAATACCCAAGCTCCGCAACCTGCCGCACTTCCCGCAGAATCGAATCGCTCGCCCGGCTGCGCTCCGGTCCGCGCGTGTACGGCACCACGCAATACGAGCACGCCTTGTCACAACCCTCAATAATTGTCAGATACGCGCGCCACGGATTGTCGCGCCGCGTTACTTCCGTCTCAAACGTTTCATCCGTGTCCGTATCGAGTCCCGTCACGCGATGATTCCCTGCTTCCAGCCGCGCCAGCATCTCTGGCAGCTTGCTATAGCTCGCCGAACCGCACACCAGGCTCACCCACGGCGCGCGCTTGAAAATTTCTTCGCCTTCCTGTTGCGCCACGCAGCCCAGCACTCCGATGACCTTGCCCTCGCTCTGCTTCTCCCGGAATTCCCCCAGCCGCGAGAACACCTTTTGCGCTGCCTTCTCGCGAATGCTGCAAGTGTTGTACAGGATCAAAGACGCTGCGTCGGGTGTTTCTACTTGGCGATATCCGCGCGCAAGCAACACGCCGGCGACCTTTTCCGAATCGTGGTCATTCATCTGGCAGCCGAACGTCTCCAGGAAAAACGTCGCGTGCTGCCCCGCTTCCGCGGCGCGAGCGTTCCCGGAGGAAGCAGGTTCGCCTGTCAATCGCTCCAATTCGATGTCGAATGGCTTGTTCATCTTGAAATCGCAGTCTATCACACCTGCTTCGCGCGGTCGTTCTCCGCAACGCGTCCCTCCGTTGCCCGTTACGCAGCAAAATCTGAAACAATCGCATCCAATTGGTTGCACCCCCGGAATGCGTATGCTACGTTTCTTAAGCCCAGAAAAATGCTAACGGTTTTGCGGTCGCAATTCATTTTTTCTCACTGAGGGGTACATCATTTTTTTGTTCTCTACGATTCTTGTCACGGATATCGGAAACATCCTCACGCAAACTGGCTGGGTCGCCCGCGGCGTCCTGCTGCTTCTTCTCATGTTCTCCGTCGTTTCCTGGGCCATGATTCTTCAGAAGCTCGGAATGTTTGGCCGTGTCCGCCGGAAGAGTGACGAGTTTCTGCGAATTTTTCGCGCCACACGCGGGGTCGCCAACCCGCAAGCCCTGGCCACCGCCGGCTCGCCGTTCTCTACCGTTTACGCCGCCGGCTATCGCGAACTGCAGAGCCAGGTCGGCAGCGCTCCCGGCAATCCGCATCCCCCCAAACTGAAAAGCCTGCAAGCCGTCACCGTAAGCATGCAACTCGCTTCCGCCGAAGAAGTCCGCCGCGTGGAAAAAGGCATGTCCTGGCTTGCCACCACTGGCTCAGTCTCCCCATTCATCGGCCTTTTCGGCACCGTCTGGGGCATCATTGACGCCTTCTCCGGACTAGGCAGCGCCGGTGCCGCCAGCTTGCGCGCTGTCGCACCCGGCATCGCCGAAGCCCTGGTGACGACGGCCGCCGGCCTCGCCGCCGCCATCCCCGCGGTCATCTTTTACAATCAATTTTTGCAAAACATTCGCGATCTCGCGCAGCGCCTGGATACCTTTGCCCTGGAAGTCACCGCGCAGATCGAGAAGACGTTTAGCTAAAGGTGCGTCCGACCCGACGCGGCCGCATTTAGGGTTTTAGGAAAAATGCCGCAACTCTCCAAATCGACGCAGACTTCCCTCTCCGAGATCAACATGGTCCCGTTCGTGGACGTGGTCCTCGTTCTCCTCATCATTTTCATGATCACCGCGCCGATTCTCCAGTCCGGCATCGAAGTGGACGTCCCCAAAACGCGTACCGTGAAGGATATCAACCAGGATCGCCTCGTTGTCACCCTGGACAAGGCGCAACGCATCTACCTTGGCAATGATCCGGTCAACATCCACGAGCTTGGCGCGAAGATTCATGCACAACTGAAAAACACTCAACGGAGTGTATTCTTAAGGTGCGATGAGACGGTGCCGTTTGGAAGTTTTGCAGCCCTGATTGATGCACTGCGGCAGTCCGGCGTCAACAACATCAGCATTGTTACGGAGCCGATCACCGACCGCGCGCGGACACAGTAACGATGAGCACCACCGTCGCCAATCCGGACGATCTCAGCCTTCGCAGCTACCTAACGTATTCCATTGTGTTTCATGCCCTTCTCGCAGTGGCCGTGCTCAGTGCTTCTTATCTCGAACGTCGCGGAAACTCCTGGGGAGGCGTTGGCGGCAGTTTGGGCGGAGCCAAAGTAAGCCTCGTCAGTTCGGCCGGTATCCCCATGCCCAAAGAAGCAGTTGTGCCTGAGAGCAAGGCCGTCGATCCGACCAAGGGTCTCTATAAAGAAGAGCCTCCCAAACCGCCCGAGCCGAAAACGGACGCAACCAAGATTCCCAAATTCGACAAAGAAAAGCGCCTCCCTCCTTCGCCCAAGTCAAGAACGTTCGACAGCAAAACCCCGCCTCCTGATAACGCCGTCCCATACGGCAAGGGTGGCAATCCCGATCTTCCCACTGGTTATTCCCAAACTCCCGGTGGCTCTGCAGGCGTGGCCGTCCAAGGTGCGGGCGGAGGCGATTTTGGAAGTCGCTATCCGTGGTACGTAGACGCTGTTCGCAACAGGATTCGCCAAGCCTGGGATCAGACCACCATCGACCCAGCAGTGCGCGCTGCCCGCCGGGCCCACGCAGTAGTGAATTTCAGAATCAACGCGGACGGATCCATCTCGAATATCCGATTGTCCCAAACCAGTGGCAATGCATCTGTGGATTACTCGGCGCAAAGGGCGCTCCAGAGCCTTGGCTCGGTGAACCGCCTTCCCAACGACTATATTGGTTCCTATGTGGACGTTACATTTGACTTCGATCTCGCGCTGGCGCAATAGCTGAGCTTTCAAGTCGAAGACCATGCGCGGCAAATTCTTTGGGGGTGCACGTGTTGAATTCGGCGAGATATTTCGGACGGCTGTCTTTCATCACAGCCATGCTGTTCGTCGTGAGCTCAGCTGCGGCTCAAGACTGGTTTCGAACTGGCACCGGGCTAGGCGAGGCCAAGCCTCGCATCGCCGTCGCCGACTTCGCCCCACGAGCCGACTCCGCCAAATCCCATTCCGCCCTCTTCACTCAGGTCGTGCGCGACGACCTCCAATTCTCCGGCATTCTCGAGGTCCCGAGCCCCAGCTTCTACCCTCCTCAAGCGCCCAGTGTCCCCGCTGAGCTTAAACCCGGCGTCTGGATCGATCCTCCCACCAATGCCAATTTCCTCGCCTTCGGCAACCTCACCGAAAGCCCCTCCGAAGTTGCCATCGAGGCCTGGCTGTATGACGTTCGCAGCCCCTCCTCGCAAGCCGTTGTCGGCAAGGTCTATCGCGGCGCCCCCACCGACGCCCTGGTCCGCAAATTCGCCCATCAATTCGCCGACGAAATCATCAGCAAGCTTTCCGGTGGCCTCCCCAGCATCGCCTCCACGCAAATCGCCTTCGTCCGGCAGATGGGCCCCCAGTGGAAAGAAATCTGGGTGATGGACTACGACGGCGCCAACCAGCGACAGCTCACTTCCATGAAAACTATTTCGCTCACCCCGCGCTGGTCGCCCGACGCTTCCCGCATCGCCTTCACCTGCTTTGCGCCCATGAACGGCGTCACCAGCGCGCAAATCTGCATGTATTCACTGGATACTGGAAAGCCGGTCGCCTTCTCCCGCTTTCACGGCACAAATACCACTCCCGCCTGGTCGCCAGACGGCACGCAAATCATTTTTTCTTCCTCCCTTACCGGTACTGCAGAGCTTTACGTTTCCGACGTCAACGGCGGCCGCCCGAAGCGCCTGACCTTTTCCAATGGCGGCAATGTCTCTCCCGCCTGGAATCCGAAGACCGGTCAGTCCATAGCCTTCATTAGCGACCGCGGCGGCTATCCCCAGCTCTACTTGATGAACTCCGATGGCACCAGCACCACCAAGCTGGATCTCCCCGACATGGGCTACGTCATCGACCCCGCATGGTCGCCCAACGGCCAACTTCTCGCCTTTAGCTGGCGCCGCCCCAGCGGCAACTACGACATCTACGTCATGGACGCCTCTTCCTCCCAGCCGCCCGTCGAGATCACGCGCGACCAGGGCCGTAACGAGCGCCCCAGCTGGGCTCCCGACGGCCGTCACATCGTTTTCGAATCCACCCGCACCGGCACTCGCCAGATTTGGACCATGCTCGCCGATGGCTCGCAACCCCACGAGCTGACCGCTTCCGGCCACAACGAATCCCCCAACTGGTCCCCAAAGTAGAAAATTCATGGAACCAACAGGGGTGCCTCATGCATCTCACGTGCAGGTACAGGTTGGTGCCGCGCCCACGCCCCGGTGCACGCTCTCGCTTTATCCTCCGGCCGGAGGTCGCACATTCTGAACGCCAGCCATCACCTCGAGTCACCCGATTGGTCATCTCGGTAAATTCTATTTTCGATTGTACCGGCGCAATGTATAATATATCGTGATACGAGATATTACCCGAACCCAGCCCTCTGGTGTTAGGATACTGGCTCTGGTGGGACGAACACGGGAACTTCATCGCTGAGGAGGATTCGCATGAATTTGGCTTCACGCTCGCTCTATCGCCCCGGATTGATCGCGATGCTCGCTGCTGCCTTTGTTTTTGCTGTCGGCTGCGGCCCGAAAAGGGTCGAACCAAAACCGCAGCCGCCTCCGCCCGCGCCGGCTCCAGCACGTCCCACTGTGACACTGCAGGCCAGCCCGTCTACCATCAATAAGGGCGACTCGGCAACCCTGAGCTGGAACTCCACCGACGCCACGCAGCTTTCCATCGCGCCGGACGTCGGCTCCGTGACCGCGCAGGGCTCGACCAAGGTCACACCCTCGGATTCGACCACTTACACAATCACCGCCACGGGCCCCGGCGGCAACGCCAGCGCCTCAGCGAGCGTCACCGTAGCGGCGCCTCCTCCTCCTCCTCCAACACCCCAGCCTGACCTGAATGATCTCTTCCTCAGGGAAGTGCGCGACGCCTATTTCGACTTCAACAAAGCCGACATTCGCGTCGATGCTCGTGAGGCGCTTTCCAAAACTGCGGACTTCCTTAAGAACTATCCGCAGATCAAAGTGACCATCGAAGGCCATTGCGACGAGCGCGGCTCCACCGAATATAACCTCGCTCTAGGCGACCGCCGCGCCAACGCCACCAAGCAGTACCTCGTCTCGCTCGGCATTTCCGCCGACCGCATCGCCACCGTCAGCTACGGCAAGGAAAAGCCGTTCTGCATGGAGAGCAACGAGGCTTGCTGGCAGCAGAACCGCCGCGGCCATCTCGTTAAGGCGAACTAGGCCCGAGCTTCACGCCTGTTTGCCGCGATGACCGTTTAGTGACCGACAGAGCCGCAGGGCCGAGCAAACCCTTGCTCCCCCGCGGCTCTCTCAATTAGAGTGAAAACCGTTTCCCCGGCTTGTATGCTTTCTAAGGGCGGTTCCACGACCGCCCAGACAAGAACCCTTTCCGGCCCTTTAGGAGGATGATTCATGCGTATTCGAAACGTTGTTGTCTTCAGCGCCGCCGTTTTTGCCGGCGTCATCGCCGGGAGCCTTGTTGGCCCCCACCCCGCCGAAGCCGTCGGTCGGGAAATCATCGAGCTTCAGCGCGACGTCACCAGTCTGCTCCAGGGCCAGAAGGATCTCGCCACGCAGGTCACTCAGGACCACACCGTGATGAAGACGCTCATCGAGCAGTCCAACGACAACGTCACCAAACTCGGCTCCACCATGGGCTCGCTCCAGAAATCCGTCCAAGACGTGCAGGCCAACTCCGGCGCACGCCTTGACACCATGTCCACGCAGGTCCAGGGCCTCTCGGACAATCTCGAGGAGATCAAATCCCGCCTCGGCAAACTGAATCAGCAGCTCGTCGACCTGCAGAATTCCGTCCAGTCCATTGACGCAAAACTTTCCGGAAGTTCACCCTCCTCAGGCACTGCCAATCCAACTGCCTCGAACCAGCCAACGACCGGTTCGCCTTCCAACTCTTCCGTCGTTCCCGCAGGCCCCGCCCCTTCTGCCGACACTCTCTATTCCAACGGCCTCCGCGACATCACGAGCGGTAAATACGAACTGGCTCGCTCCGAATTCCTGGACTACCTGAAGTACTACGGCGATACCGACCTCGCCTCCAACGCTCAGTTCTATCTCGGCGAAATCGCTTACAAGCAAAAACAATATCAAGACGCCGTCGCTGCCTACGACAGAGTCCTCTCCAACTACCCCAAAAGCTTCAAGCTGGCCCCCGCGCGCCTCCGAAAAGGCATGGCCCTCATCGAACTCGGCCAGAAAACCTCCGCCGTCCGCGAACTCCGCGAAGTCGCCAAGCGCTACCCCGGCACCGAAGAAGACCGCCAAGCCCGCGCCAAACTAAAGGAACTCGGCGTCGCCGCCGCCCCCATCCGCTAACGAAATCTCCTTACCTCACCCGCCCTCTCGATAGCGCCGACCTCCCCCGCTGGCAATCCCGTCCTCAGGCACTTCCGCCCGACCATTCCCCCATTAATATCCGTTTCCACTTCTCTATTTTCTTCCTCGTCTTACTTCCCAGCATTCTCTCGCGGCACCAGCTGGTAGCTCACAAACGCGATCTGCTTCCCATCCGGCGACCACGACGGCACGTTGATCGTTCCCTGTCCGCCAAACAGTTTCGCCACCACCGTGATTTTCTTGTCCTTCAGCGTCATCAGCCGCAGCATCACATCTTTATTTTCCGGATGCCCGCTCACGCTCTTGTCATACGTCAGAAAAACCATCTGCTCCCCGTCCGGCGAGATATGCGGGAACCAGTTGTTGAACTCGTCGAACGTAACCTGTTCCTGCTCGCTTCCATCCGTTCGCATCCGCCAGATCTGCATGTGCCCGGTGCGCTCGGAGTTGAAATAAATGAGTTTTCCATCCGGCGTATAGTCCGGCCCGTCGTCGAGCCCCGGCGCCGTCGTCCGCCGCATCTCCTCCCCACCCGCCGCAGGAATCGTATAGATATCGAACTCTCCATTCCTCTCCCCGACGAATGCCAGCGTTTTCCCGTCCGGCGACCAGCCATGCCAGTACGAAGGAGAATTCTGCGTGATGCGCTTCGGCGCGCCGCCTCCGATCGGCACAATGTACACCAGCGAGCGATGCTCCTCCTGCGACTGATCGCTGATCGCCAGTTGCGTTCCGTCCGGAGAAATCCCGTGGTCGTTGTTGCAATGGATCGCAAATCCCGTATCAACAATCTGCGGCGCGCCGCCAATCACAGCAATCTTCTCGATGCGCCCGTTCCGGTTGAACAAAAGCGTCTTGCCGTCCGGCACCCAGTTGGGCGCCTCAAACCGCTCCGGCGCCACATAAATCACGCGCCGGTCCGTCGAAGCCACCGAAATCGTCTCAAGAGTGCTGTACAGCGTGTTGCTCGCCGCCTCAGCGGGCGCCGCTGCTTTCAATTCAACCTTCGAGAACACCGCCTTCTCCAACACGTCCTTGTCGTGGCTACATACTCCGATCCCCACATAAAACGGTTCCTTCAATTCAATCCGCGTGGACCCGCCCGCCAAATGAAATTCCCCATCTTCACCCGCCAGCGACATCATGAAATACGCCCCGCGCTTCGCAATCCGCACTCGCCGCGGAGCCGGCACATTCGCCTGTATTTCATGCGTTGCCGATCCCTTCTCCTCGCGAAATTGCAGCGACGCCAGCCCGCTCCCATGCAGCGCCACATCGGCATACGCCGAATTCGCGTCCAGGTTCTGCCGCACCATCAGAACCGCCTTGCGATGCTCGTTCACCTCTTTCCCGATAAACGAAATGTCCGCCGTCACCGTCACGTCGCCCGAAACTTTTTTCCAAGCAAAATGGAACGCATCCTTCCCAAACCACATATTTTCGCCGCCGCCCGCAATGGTGTAGCTCCGCTTCACCCCATCGTATTTGACGGCTCCAGCGTGAAGAAGCGCCCCAACGTCTCCATGGCCTTCGAACAATCCCAACGCCTCGCCATCGGTCACACTTGATTGTTGTCCTCGACTGCTGCTCAACGCCGCAATCAACAGAACCAGGGCGCAAGCCACAGCGCGCAAACCCACAGTGTTTGTTCGACTCACGATGAACTCCTCCAATTGTCAAAGCGAACGGGAACGTTAGGATGGCTCCGTACAATTGTCAATTCGCCTCTCTCTTGCTGTCCATTGCACATATGCACCTCCCACGTTTGCCGCTTCGCCACTATTTCCCTTTTCTTCAACCTCATGTTATCTTCGCCCTCGCAGGGGGAAATCGTTCATGTCCGTCAACAAAGTCATTCTCGTCGGCCGTCTCGGCCGCGATCCGGAAACGCGCTACACTGGCGGCGGCCAGGCCGTCGCAAATTTTTCCGTGGCCACGGACGAATCTTATAAAGACAAAAACGGCGAGCGCCAGAAGCGTACCGAGTGGCACAAGATCGTCGTCTGGGGCAAGCAAGCCGAAATTGCCCAGCAATATCTAAAAAAGGGCTCGTTGATCTTCATCGAAGGCCGCATCCAATCCCGCGAATGGCAGGACAAGGAAGGCCAGAAGCGCACCAGTTTTGAAATCGTCGCCAACAACTTCCGCATGCTCGGTGGACGCGCCGAAAGCGCTGCGGCAAGCAGCAGCGGCGGCTCGGGAGCACGCTCCAGCGGTGGCGATGATTTCGAAAGCCACGCCGCACCCGCCGAGGAATCCTACGGCGGAAGCGCTCCCTCCGGCACTGGCCCGGAAATCTCCGACGAAGATATTCCCTTCTAGGCGCCTGCTCATTCGAATGCCACGGCTAGGCGCTTCTCACCCGCACTCTCGGAGAACTAAATGAGTTTGACCAATCGTCAACTTTGTTTGCAATCTTGCCCGAAGGGCCTGATCGCCCCTGGTGATCTGCAAATTGCCGAAACTCCCGTTCCCGAGTTGCAGGACGGCCAGGCCCTCGCCCGCGTGAAATATCTCTCGATCGATCCGACCATGCGCATGTGGATGGCCGTGGACACGTACCTCCCTGCCGTCGCTATCGGCGACGTCATGCGTGCCTTCGGCTTTGCCGAAATCGTCGAATCGCGCCATCCGGACTTCCAGAAAGGCGATCGCGTCACCGGACTAACCGGCCTGCAAGATTATGTAATCATCGGCGACTCGGCCAAGCTCCGCTTCCAAAAACTTCCCAAGATCCCGTTCCTTTCGGACACGGCCTTCCTCGGCGTGCTCGGCATCAACGGCCTCACTGCCTTTTTCGGAATGGAAATCGCGGCACCGAAAAAAGGCGAAACACTCGTCGTCTCCGCCGCCGCAGGCGCCACCGGAAGTATCGTCGGACAGATCGGCAAGATTCATGGCTGCCGCGTCGTCGGCATCGCCGGCAGCGACGACAAATGCGCCTGGCTCACCAACGAACTCGGCTTCGACGCCGCCATCAACTACAAGAATTCGAACTGGAAGGAAAAATTCACAGCCGCCACACCCAACGGCGTTGACATCAATTTCGAAAACGTCGGCGGCGAAATCATGCACGCCGTGCTCGACCGCATGAATCTCCACGGCCGCGTGGTCCTCTGCGGTCTTATCTCCGGGTACACCAAGCAGGGCGACCCCGGCCTCGCCAGCTTCGGCCAAGTCCTCGTAAAGCGCCTCCGCGTCCAGGGGTTCATCATCATTGACTACGTCTCCCGCTTCATGGAAGCGGCCACGCAATTGGGCCAATGGAAAATGTTCGGCAAAGTAAAGGACCGCGAAACGATTATGGAAGGTCTCGAGAAAGTCCCAGACGCCATCAACATGCTTTTCACCGGTGGCAACACCGGCAAGCTGATCGTCAAATTATAGAATCACTGGAAAACTGTATTTCGGCGAGATCTATAAGCACGCCCGAGGAATCGAGGTACAGCGGAGGTCGCGTTACTTCGTGCCGTTGCGTTTTTTCTGCTCGTCCAGGTTCTTAAGAAATTCTTCGAACTTCGGCTTTTGGTCTGGCGTGAGAACGGCGCGGATTTGTTCGCGTCCCCTTTGACGGATTTGTTCCAGCTGCGCATCGGATTGATCGTGGACGTTCTTCGCCTCGGTATGCCGTTGCAGAAGGATCGCATCAACTTCCTGCGCCTGGGCATTCGTCAATCCCAGGTCGCGCGTCAGCTCTTGTACGCGCTGCGCCCGCCGAACCGGCTCCGGCTGAGGAGCGGGATCGGCCCTCACCGAAAGATGCGCGAATCCGTAGCCTAGCACGCCGCCGAGCGCTGCACCCAAAAGAAAGACGACGCCGACCCAGAGGGCGGCCTTTCGAGTCGCGGACGATTCACTCATGGATTCCTCTCCGGCACACTGATGAGAATATCGTCTTGATTTGGCGAGGACTGCGGAGCTTCAAAAAGCGATTCCTGGGGAGCCAGTGTATTGGACTGTTTCACCGCGGTGGACCGGCTTTCGAACACCCATGTACTGGCGACGAGCAAAACCGCGCACGAAGCAAGCGCCAGCCGCAAAGCAAACTTTGGCACTGCCAGCCAGGTTCTTGTGACCTCCGAAAGTTCCTTTTCTTTCGCCGCGATCGCTGCCATTACGCGAGTGACGAACCACGGCCCCGGCTCGTGCCCTTGCGCAACAGTCCCTCGCAACAGTGCCCGCGCCCCTACAACATCCCGAATCGTCTCACGGCAGTTGGAGCAGGCAGCGGCATGTGTGCGTTGCGCCGGCGGCAACACCTCCAGCAGCGCTTCAACGCTTTCAGCGCGCGCAGTCGCCTCCGCCGAATCTTCCAGCAAATCCATTAACTTCTCGCATTCCTCGTTGCCCTTGTTCAGCAGGTCCCGCATTCCCGCCTCCTGGCTAAGCTTCTAAAATCTCTCTCTCAATTTCAAGCATCCTTACGCCAAATTGCTACCGATTCTCAGCCATCCCGCTTCCTGGCCTGACTTACCACCCGCCGCCGCGCCCGGAACAGCCTCACTTTCACGGTATTCGCGTTCAGATCCAGAACCGCGGCGACCTCCTCAATCGAAAAACCTTCCACTTCTTTCAGAATCAGCATCAGCCGGTCTCGCTCGTCCAATCCTTCCAGTAGCCGTTCCACCCGCTGCTGGGCCGCCAGCCTATCGCTGATGTCCGGTGCCGTGCTGCCCCTCTCTTCCGACGTCTCCACCTGCCGGGCCTGCTCCTCGCTCAGATCCGCCTCGTATACCAGCGGCCGAACTTTCTTTTTCCTCAATAGGTCCCAACATTCGTTCACCGTGATCTTGTATAGCCAGGTGCTGAAGGCCGCCCGCTGGTCAAACCGCTTAATCGAGAAATACGCCTTTACAAACACCTGCTGCGCGATATCTTCGACGTCCTCGCGTCTTTTCAGAATGCCCCCGGCCACCGCAAACACTCTGTGCTGGTGCCGCCGGATCAGCTCCTCGAACGCCTCTTTGTCCTCTTTCTGCGCCCGCCGCACCAATTCCCGGTCGCCGGCGCCCTTGGCAGGCTCCGGCAAACGGGTTCCCGCTGCTGCCACGGGGGGCGGAGGCGCGGAAGACTCTTCTTTTGGGACGCGTGCCATAGTCCTTTGGTTACGGCTATTTGCTCCGGGTTGCCCGGCCCTGCATCAAATGTTGCATTTTGCCTTACAAAACTTTTTACTTGCAATCCATCTTACCGACATGGAACAATGCCGCCATGATTATTGGCGACCGCCTTCGCGCACTCCGCGAAGAAAAGAAACTCTCCCAGGGCGACATCGAGAAACGCACCGGCCTGCTTCGTTGCTACATTTCCCGTGTAGAGAATGGTCATACTGTCCCGGCCATCGAAACGCTGGAGAAGCTGGCTCGCGCTCTCGAGTGCCCACTCTATCAACTCTTTTATGACGGCGAAGAGCCGCCTGTTCTGCCGAACCTCCCCAAGCGGAAGTCATCGGATGATATCGCCTGGGGCTCGGTTGGGAAGGACGCTCGCTTGCTCAACAAGCTTCGTCGCTTGATGGGCAAGGTGGAAGAAGGGGATCGCAAGCTCATTCTCTACATGGCCCAGAAAATGGCCAATCGGTAGTTTTGCGATAACTCTCATTCTGCAGACGTCGTTCGAATCACGGTACGCCGCCGTACGGGCCGCGCACACTCACTGCGCGGCCTTTTCCTTTCCAGCCCCTCGGTGATTCGCCAGTCTTTTCAGATAACCGCCCGCGCCCTGGTTAGTATCCTCTAATGTGAGGCCATTCACGGGCTATTCCCACTCGATGGTGCTGGGTGGTTTGGAACTAATGTCATACACCACCCTCGTGACGCCCGGCACTTCATTCACGATGCGCGTCGAGATGCGTTCTAGTACTTCCCCGGGCAGCCGCACCCAATCCGCCGTCATGGCGTCGTCAGACTCCACCACTCGCACCGCCACCGTCAGCCCGTACGTCCTGCCATCTCCCATCACTCCCACGCTGCGCACCGGCAACAGCACCGCGAACGCCTGCCACACTTTTTCATACAACCCCGCCGCGCGAATCTCTTCCACCACGATCGCGTCCGCCTCCCGCAGCGTCGCCAAGTGCGGCCGCGAAACCTCGCCTAATAGCCGGACCGCCAGCCCCGGCCCCGGAAACGGGTGTTTCACGAGAATCTCCTCTGGCAAGCCCAGGCCTCTCCCGATTCGACGCACCTCGTCCTTAAAGAGGTCGCGCAGCGGTTCGATCAGAGCAAAAGGCATTTTCTCTGGCAGTCCCCCCACGTTGTGGTGTGTCTTGATGGTTGCCGAAGGGCCCTTCACCGATACGGACTCGATCACATCCGGATAAAGAGTACCCTGCACCAAGAACCCGATTTCACCGTGCGCTTCGCCTGCCTGGAGTTTTTTCGCTTCTTCGGCGAACACCGCGATGAACTCCCCGCCGATGACCTTGCGCTTCTTTTCCGGATCCGTCACTCCCTGCAACTTATCGAGAAACCGGTCGGAAGCATCCACGCCAATGACCCGTAGCTTCAACCGGTCGCGCAGCATCTCCAGAGTGTGTTCAAACTCGTTCTTTCGCAGCATCCCGGTATTCACGAAAATATTCGTCAACCGGTTGCCCATGGCCCGGTGCACCAGAACCGCCGCCACCGTCGAATCCACGCCACCGCTCAATCCACAGATCGCCCATTTGTTTCCAACTTTTGCCCGAACGGCTGCCGTCGTTTCTTCGATGAATGCCGCGCCGCTCCACTTCGGCTCGGCTTTGCACACCTTGAAAAGGAAATTCCGGAGCAATTCCGTCCCGCGTTCGGTGTGGTTCACTTCCGGGTGAAACTCCACCGCATAAATCTTGCGCCGCGCATCCTCTACAGCGGCGATGGCATTTTCCGTGCGCCCGATGGTGCGAAATCCTTGCGGGAGCGTTCGAACGTGGTCCCCGTGGCTGTTCCACACACGCAACGATTCGGGAATCCCGGCAAAAAGATCAGAGCAGCCGTTCCCTTTCGAATCCTCGATGCTCAATTGCGCGCGCCCATACTCACGCCTCGCCGCTTTCTCGACCGTGCCGCCCAGCGCGTGCGTAATCCACTGCATCCCATAACAAATCCCCAGGACCGGAATCCCCAGTGCCAACACCTGCGGATCGCACTTCGGCGCCTCGGCGTCATACACCGAGCTCGGCCCACCGGAGAGGACAATTCCAGCAGGCTGCAGCTTTCGAATCGCCTCAATCGACGACGAGCACGGCAAAACCGCCGAAAACACCTGTTGCTCACGGATGCGCCGCGCAATCAGCTGCGTGTACTGCCCCCCGAAATCGAGCACCACCACGCCGCCGAGTTCCGCCTTCATCCTGCCTCCCAGCCCTTGCGCCGGTTCCGCCGCCGGCCTTGCCGCGCTCTCCATCATGCCATCTCCCCCTTACGCCACCACGAGATTCAGCAATTTATCCGGCACGAAAATGCGCTTCACGATCCGCTTCCCAGCCAGGTGGTGCTCGATTCCCGGCTCAACTTGCGCCTTTCTGACAATTTCCTCCTCACCGGTTCCCGCAGCAACCTTCACTTTGCCGCGCACCCGCCCGCCGACTTGCACCACGACCTCGACTTCCTCATCGCGCGCCAGGTCTGCGCGAAACGCCGGCCAGGCCACGGTCCAAAGCCCATCTTTGTGCCCCAGCATCTCCCACAACTCTTCCGCCAGGTGCGGCGTCATCGGCGCCAGCATCAGCGTCAGCAGCTCCAGCACTTCTTTGCGCACTTCCGGGCGCACCCCGTCTTCCAGCGGCTCCTGCCCGTAAATCCCGTTGGTCAACTCCATGATCAGCGCAATCGCCGAATTGAAGTGCCACCGCGTTTCAAAATCCTGCGTCACCCGCCGCAAAGTCTGATGCACTTTGCGCAGCAGCGTCTTTTCCTTCGCCGTTGCGGGTGCCCCACGCTCGACTTTTGAGCGTGCGTCTTCGATTCTTCCAACTTCACTCTTCACACCGCGAATGGCCTCTGAATGCCGCTCAATCAAGCGGTACACGCGGTTTAGAAATCTCCACGAACCTTCAATGCTCTCCTCACTCCACTCCAAATCTTTTTCCGGGGGAGCCGCGAACAGCGTATACAGCCGCCCGGTATCCGCCCCATACTTCTGAGCCATTTCCTCCGCGCCCACCACGTTGCCCCGGGATTTGGACATGGTCACGCCGCCCTTTTGCACCATACCCTGTGTAAACAGCCGCGCGGCGGGTTCGTTGTGCTGAATCAAGCCCAGGTCGCGCATCACCTTGCACCAGAATCGCGAATAAAGCAGGTGCAGTATGGCGTGCGTAATTCCGCCGATGTACTGGTCAATCGGAAACCAGTACGCGGCCTTCGCCGAATCGAATGGCGCTTTGTCATTGTGCGGATCGGTGTAACGGTAGAAATACCACGACGAATCCACGAACGTGTCCATCGTGTCGGTCTCGCGCCGGGCCGGCCCGCCGCATTTCGGGCAAGTCGTATTCACAAACTCCGGCGTAGCCGCCAGCGGCGATTCACCCTCGCCGGTGAGTTTCGGATTCGGCGGCAGAACTACGGGCAAATCCTTGTCCGGCACGGGCACAAGCCCATCGTTCGCGCAGTAGACAATCGGAATGGGCGTGCCCCAGTATCGCTGCCGCGAAATTCCCCAATCTCGTAACCGGTAAATCGTCTCCGCGCGGCCAAATCCCTTCTGTTCCGCGAACGCCGCCATCTTGGCGATCGCGTCCTCTGACTTCAGCCCGCTGAAGGGCTCCGAATTGACGCTGATCCCGTACTCAGTAAATGTAGTTTCGATCGGATGCGCGGGTGCCCCGCCCTCGGTCTTGGAGGGTGGGGCTTGGGTTTCTGGCACGACTACAATAGGCTTCGGCAATCCGTACTTGGTTGCAAACTCAGAATCTCGCTCATCATGCGCCGGCACCGCCATGATCGCACCCGTCCCATACTCCATCAGCACAAAATTCCCCACCCAGATGGGAATCTTCTCGCCGCTGAACGGATTGACCGCGTATCGGCCGGTGAAAAATCCTTCTTTCTCCATCGTCGCCAGGTCCTCGGTTTTCACCGAGGTTTGGCGCATCTTGGCGAGTTTGGGTTCCGCCTCCGTGCGCGCCGCCGAACCCTCCAATAATTTCGAAACCAGCGGATGTGTTGGCGCAAGAATCAGCGCCGTCGCCCCGTAAATCGTGTCAATGCGCGTCGTGAAAATCTCAATCGTCTCCGCGACGCCCGCATCCGCCACCGCAAACTTCACCTTCGCGCCCTGCGACTTCCCGATCCAATTCCTCTGCATTAGGATGACGCGCTCCGGCCATCCGCCTTCCAATTCCTTCAAATCATCCAGAAGCTGATCCGCATATGCCGTCGTCTTCAGGAACCACTGCTCGATCTCGCGCGTCTCCACCAGCGTATCTTCATGCCGCCAGCAGTAGCCGCCGTTGATGACCTGCTCGTTCGCCAGTACCGTGCAGCATTTCGGGCACCAGTTCACGCGGCTCTTTTTGCGATACGCCAGCCCGCGTTCCAGCATGCGCAGAAAAAACCACTGGTTCCACCGGTAGTATTCCGGATCGCAAGTCCAGATTTCCCGCCGCCAGTCGTAGCTGAACCCAAAACGCCGCAGCACGCGCTGAAATTCCCCAACGTTTCGGTTGGTCCACTCGCGCGGATGAGTTTTATTTTTGATGGCCGCGTTTTCCGCGGGCAGTCCGAAGGCGTCCCATCCCATCGGGTGCAGCACGTTGAATCCACGCATGCGCTTCATGCGCGCCACCACGTCCCCAATGGTGTAGTTGCGCATGTGCCCCATGTGCATGGTGCCGCTCGGGTAGGGCAACATTTCCAGAATGTAGTATTTTGGCTTTGAAGGGTCCGCTTCCGATTCGAACACGCGCGCTTCCGCCCAACGCTTCTGCCACTTGGCCTCAATCTTCTGCGGATCGTACCCCGACCCCGTTCCCGCCGCGCCGCCCGGCGCGCTCTGCTGCGGGTTCCCCGATGTACTCTGCTCCGCCACTCCGCCCTATCCTCTTCTCTTCTTAGTCTTGCTTTTCCTAACCCCGCTCTTTTTCGTCCGGGCCTTCTTCTCTATGGCCCTCTGTGCCCTCTTACTCTGTGATCTCTGTGTTGAAATCTTTTTCTGCAGCGCCGCTGTCAACATGGAGAACCCCTTCTCCGCCTCTGGTGCCCTCTCTTTCAATCCCGCCAACTCCCAGAGCGCCGCCACGTTTCGTCGGTCGTCCCCCGGCTCATCAATCGGCGTCTCCAAAATAAACGCCCTTCCTACCAGCCCCTCCGGCGGCAAAGTCCCCAGCCGCGGATGCCGCAAAATCCTCTGAAACGCCTCCGCCCCTATCTTCCCCTTGCCAATATTTTCGTGACGGTCCACGCGCCCACCCAGCGGAATCTTCGAATCATTCACGTGTATCACCGGCACGCGATCCAACCCGATACTGCCCTCCACTTGCCCAAGCGTCGCAGCCAGTCCCGCCTCCGTCTTGATGTCGTAGCCCGCCGCAAACAGATGCGCCGTATCCAGGCACGCGGCCACCGGCAGACTCGAGAGCCCTTGCAGAATCTCCGCCACCTCTTCTAGCCGCGAGCCCATCGCCGTGCCCATTCCCGCTGTATTCTCGATCAAGATCTCCAGTCCACCGAGCTGCGAACGCTTCGCCGCCTGCTTCACCGATTCAATGATCGTCGCTACCGCCTGCGCCGCAGTCGCCTCGCCGCGCGCGCCCGGATGTATCACCAGAAAATCCGCGCCCAGCGCCATCGCCCGCACCACTTCGTCATGAAACGCTTGAATCGAACGGGTCTGCAGCATGCGCTGCTCTGACGCCAGGTTGACCAAGTAATTTGCGTGAATAACGAGCGGGCCAAGCTTCAGCTCCTCCCGCCGCGCGCGAAATGCCTGCGCGTCCACCTCCGCAATGCGCGCCGAGCCACCGCCCTGCCACGTCCGCGGACTTGCCGAAAAAATCTGCAGCGCGTTGCAGCCCAGCTTGCGCGCCGCTTCCAGCGCATTCAGGTAACTGCCCGCAATGGACGTGTGAATCCCCATCCGCGCGCTCCCGTCCATCCACGAGGGAGGCTGCGGTTCCGGCTCCGGTTCCGGCCGGTACTCGTCTTCCGGATCGAACTCCGACATCTTGGTAAGAGGCGACGTTGGCACGCCTGCCGCGAAATTTTCATCCGTCATAAACTATCCATTCTACCACACGCGCCAAATCGCCCCTCTCCACACGCACAGAAGTCGGGGCCGCTTCGTTTCACTCACGGGATACGCCACAGGCGGGTTTTTCAGACCAACCGGCGAATCTCAATGGCTTGTGCGCGAGCCGCGCGGCGATTCAAGGCAAACTCGAGAGCAAGCATCAATCCCAAAATGAACACGCCGAGAAAACGAGTCTCTGGCAGTTTGCTCGCCGAAATTCCAAAGAGGACACCGGCAACCATGACGACAGGTCGCATGGCGGTTAGCGGCCCCAGCATGAGAACGCTCGTGGCGCTGCGTATGTCGGTTGAAGGGATCAGCCGAAGCGCGAGGTTCGTCAGCACCAAAACAGCATACGGAAGGAAGACCCAGAGCATGCGGCCTGCGGTGGACTCGAGATCGGCACGAAGCGCAGTGCGGTGCGAGGAAAAAGCGCTCGTCAGTAGCAATGCGCCTAGCGCCAGCATGCTAATCGCTTGCGCCCCGGCAATTCCGCGAAAGAGAGCGCGGGTGTAATCCTGGCTTTGCTGTGGGCGTTTCAACCCTTCGCTAACATTCTCCGTTCAACCCGCAGTGTCGATTCGGCCTCCTCAGCCGTCGCCTGGCATTTTCAGAGTCTGTTTCTTCTTTCCAACATCCTCGGCCCTTTGTTCAATCCGATTACCGCCTATAACATCTGGCTATCGTTTCTCTGCGCCCTTGTCACCCTAGCCCTCTACCTGATCGCCCGCGGCTTCCTGCGGCGCAGGCACGCCTAAATGCAACCCCGGCCGCGCCCCGCCTATCATGAGCGTCAAGGAGGCGGCCTCCCGTCTAGGTGTAACGCCCGCCCACCTGTCTCGCATCCTCAATCAGCATGCTGGCATTTCCGCGGCTATGTCCCTGCGATTGTCCGCCGCGCTCGGCACCTCGCCGGAATTCTGGCTGCGTATGCAAATCCAGCACGATTTATGGCGAGCCCAGCGCGCCAAACAGCCCAAAGTACGCCCTTTTCCTCATGCCGCGAAAAACAAGGAGCTTGCCCTCGCATAATTCCCCGTCACCGGTTTGCGGCCCCGCGCCAGCTTGCCGTAAACTCATCCTTCACGCACTGCGCTGGGAGACCCTTCCATGCTAGTCGTCATGCAGTCGCACGCCACCGAGGAGCAGGTCCGCGCCGTTTGCAAGCGCATCGAAAGCCTCGGCCTAAAAGCACATCCCATGCCGGGCTCCCTCCGCACCGCCATCGGCATCACCGGCAACAAAGGCGCCATTGACCTCGGCGTCCTCGAATCGATGCCCGGCGTCATCGAGTGCATTCCCGTCAGCAAACCCTACAAGCTCGTCAGCCGCGACGCCAAGGAAGAAGACACCATCCTTCGAATCCCCACGCCCTCCGGCGACGTCATTGTCGGCGGCCAGCATATCGCACTGGTAGCCGGACCCTGCGCCGTCGAAACTGAAGAGCAGTGTCTCGCCATCGCCGAACGCCTCAAGCAGTCCGGTGTGCGCCTCTTCCGCGGTGGCGCCTACAAGCCGCGCACCTCCCCGTACAGTTTTCAGGGCCTCGGCGAAGACGGCCTGAAAATTCTTTCGAAAGTCCGCGCCACGCACGGCTTCGGCATCATCACCGAAGCCATTGACAACGAATCCCTCGATCTCGTCGAGGAATACGCCGATGTTATCCAGATCGGTGCGCGCAACATGCAGAATTTCTCTCTCCTCAAGCGCGCTGGCCGCGCCAAAAAGCCCGTCCTCCTCAAGCGCGGCATGTCCGCCACGCTCGACGAGTTTCTCATGGCCGCCGAATACATCCTCTCGGAGGGCAACTACAACGTCATGCTCTGCGAACGCGGCGTTCGAACGTTCTCCGATTTCTCGCGCAACACCCTCGACCTCGCCGTCGTTCCCGCCGTCAAAAAGCGCAGTCATCTCCCGATCCTCGTCGATCCCAGCCACGGCACCGGCAAGCGCCACAAAGTTCTTCCGCTCTCCCGCGCCGCCGTCGCCGTTGGCGCCGACGGCCTCCTCATCGAAGTCCACCACGAACCCGAAAAAGCACTCTCCGACGGCATGCAATCCATCCTTCCCGAAGAGTTCGCCATCCTCGCCGGAGAAATGCGCCAAATCGCCGCCGTCCTCCACCGCACCATTAACTGACGCCCTGATGAAGGGTCGCGAGGTAGCTTCATGAGTTCCGCGAACGGAGTCGTCGTCAGAGACCAGCAAGCCCTTCGATGTCCTGGTCACAGTGGACAAGGGAATCGAGTACGAACAGAATCTGGCCGGACGCAAGATTGCGATCATCGCCCTCCATAGCAGATCCAATCAACTTTCCGACCTATTGCCAGTTGTGCCGGAGCGTTTGGACGCTCTTCCAGGTCTATTCGTGTAAGGTTCTACACCTCCCCGCACGGCTCATCACTTGGCTGCGTCTCTATGACCACAGTTTCTTCTTTTATCTTTCGAAAGTTATTTCAGTCGTGCAGGACAACGCTCAGGAGGGAATTATTGACCCGAATCTCGCCGTTGTATTGGATAAAGCCCAGTTTCCGGAACTTGTTCATGAAAAAATTCACCCGCGATCGCGTTGTGCCGATCATTTCCGCCAGCGTCTCTTGCGATACATGAGGCAGTACCTTTTGCGGATGGCCTTGCGTGCCATAATGCGCCAGCAGCAGCAGCGTGCGCGCCAGCCGCTTCTCGCTAGAGTTGAACAGCTGATCGATCAGGTCTTCCTCGGCTCGCGCGTTTCGCGCCAGCATGTAGGCGATGAAGCGGTCCGAAAACGCGTGCTCCCCGTGGAGCACGCGAAGCATCTCGTCTTTCTCAATCACCAGCACAGTGGTCGGTGCGATCGTCGTTGCCGATGCCATGCAAATGGCCTGGCCTCCCAGGCATCCTTCTCCAAAAAAATCACCGGGCCCCAGAATTGCCACCACCGCTTCCCGGCCAGTCACATTGACTACCGTCAGCTTCACGCCCCCTTCTTGAATGTACATCACATTTTTCGCGAGATCGCCCTGCGCAAAGACGGTTTCTTTCCCTTTATACTTGGCTACGCTTCTTCCCATACCGGCCGAGTCTAGAAACGACTCCACATCGAAGGCAGGGGTTCTTGATTTCCCTTTTTTTGGAGACCGAGAGGCCCTGGCGGGTACACGACTAACTGCAGTAGACACCATACTCTAAATTACCACGAAGCTGGTTCCGGCTGACTGTTCAATTTTATACACCCCCGCCCGATTTACACAATCTTAATCTTCGCAGAAGAACTCCGCCACTCTCCCGGGATTGCAACGCTCACCGGTGATTCTTGCCCGGCCGCAGCGCTTTGCGCAGCGATTGGCGCACTTCTAATCCTCCATCGTAGTTTATGAAACCCTGCTTCCGGAACTGGTTCATGAACAGATTCACGCGCGGCCGCGTAGTCCCCACCATCTCCGCGAGAACTTGATGATTCACAATGGGAATCTCCGCGTATGCCGGACCGCCCTTTTCCAGGTGAGCCAACTGCAGCAGTACACGCGCCAGACGTTGTTCCGCAGACGAAGTCAGGAGGTCCGCTACCTTATCCCTGTAATTCTTGACGCTGGTCACCAGATACGCCACCAGCGAATTGGACGTCTTATTCTTTTTGCGAAGATTTTGCAGCATCTTCCCCTTGCTGATGGTGCGTATCGTACTGGCCGTCATCGCCACGGCCGTGGACATACGATTGGCGTGGCCTGTCAAGCAAGGCTCACCAAAAAAATCACCCGCGCCAAGAATCGCCGTCACTGCCGTCGGTTGCTCTTTCGATTGCGTGCTGAGCTTCACCCCCCCTGCTTCAATGTAGAAAAGCGTACCGGCCGGCGCGCCTTGCGTGTAGATGTTCTGTTTGTCCCCGTAGTGCGAGACCTTGCCTCCCAGGCTGGCGCCTGAAGTGAAGCCCCCAAGGCGCGAAGCGCTGTGGTTCGCGTGATTCTTATGGTTCCCGTGGTTCGTGCGCTTCATTAATCGCTCCTCTTTTGCCGGCTGTCCAAGCGCGTTTAGGTCTTCCCGGCTGCCTTCGCCGACTTCCCTTGCGCTTCTTGCGACCATTCGAATGCTTTCCTGGCATGTTCCATGGCTTGCTTGGAGAGCTCGTGTCCCGTCAGGTGATCCTCTTTCCCGTGGTGCGCTGCCGCAGCGCGATGCGCGTGTGCTGCCAGTTCATGAAATTCCGCAGCTCTCTGGTGGGAATCGTTTGGCACAGTGGCCCCCTCTTCGCTGTTAACTTTATTTTCGAACCAATCTCCTTTTCAAGCTGTCCAATTCCGGACACTTCTGTGTTTTTGCAGAATCTTCTCTCGGCGGCCCTATTCCATCGCCATTTCATTCCCTTCCCTGGCGATAAAGGGCCGACTGGCCGCTCAGGCAAACGCCAATACCGCTGTACTTAAACTGCTCCTCAGTACAGATGGCAGCATTCTCGCCAAGGCGTAGCCTCCGGCGTGGGGGCTGTATCCGTCACCTACGGGTATCGAAAAAACTATGCGAAACCTGAAACTCTCTCTCATCGCATTTGCTTTTGCCGCATTGCCGCAAGCCGCAGCCGCGCAAGATTCCTCCACACTCGCCCAAGTAGTGGATAAAATTGTTGCGCAAGAGCAAGTGGAAACGCAGTCGCTTCGCCAATACTCTCCTCTTGTCGAAACCTACATCCAGTACTTTCGCACGGACAAGCATCTGGGCACCGCTCCCGCCGGCGACAAATATTTTCTCGGCCGCGCCGAACTCGCCCGTGGTGTAGAAGTTGAACCGCTCATCAACGGCACCGGTTCCAAGCACAAAATTCTCGGCAGCTTCAACAGTTTCTTCTCCATGGAATTTCTCCCCCGCGGCTTCCTGCAGATGATCTACGTCGACGTGTATAACTTCGATCGCGGCCATTACAAGTTCGAATACGTTCGCCGCGAATTCCTTGGCGACATCCGCTGCTTGGTTTTCGACGTGGACCCGGTATCCAAGAGCGACAAAGGCCGCTTTGTCGGCCGCATTTGGGTCGAGGATCAGGATTATCACATCGTGCGTTTCAACGGCGCCTATGGCGGCTCATCTTTGATCAGCAATTACTTCAATTTTGACAGTTGGCGCGCCAACGCTGGAAAAAATCAGTGGCTCCCGGCCTTCATCTACAGCCAGGAAGGCGACGTTCAAGACCCGCAGACCAAGCGGCTGGCTTTCAAGCCCTTCCGCGCGCAAACGCGCCTCTGGGGCTACAACCTGGGCCACGTCCGGGAAGAGCAAGAGCTGAACAAAGTCCTGGTCGAGGCGCCCGTGAAAGACGAAGCGGAAATGGCCAACGACTACTCCCCTCTTCAGGCGCAGCGTTCCTGGGGCCGCCAGGCCGAAGATAACCTCGTCGAAAGCATGGAGCGCCTGGGCTTACTGGCGCCCCACGGCGACGTGGATAAAGTGCTCGAGACCGTCGTCAACAATCTTGAAATCAGCAATAACCTCGACATCGAGCCGGACGTCCGCTGCCGTGTGCTCATGATCTCAACGCTCGAATCATTCACTGCCGGTCACACCATCGTCCTCAGCCGCGGCTTGGTGGACGTGCTTCCGGACGAGGCCAGCCTCGCGGCGATTCTCGCCCACGAGCTCGGCCACGTCGTCCTTGGCCACCGCATGGACTCGCAATACGCATTCATCAATCGACTGCGCTTCGACGAGCGCGAAGCGTTCCGCCACTTCGGCTTTGCGCGCACTCCCGAAGAGGAAGTCGCCGCCAACCAGAAAGGTCTCGAACTCCTGCGGAAGTCGCCCTATAAGGACCAGTCCGGAACCTCCCGGCTCTTCCTCCAGGCGCTCCAGAGCCGGGCGAAAGAAATTCCTGACCTCATCAGTCCTCATCTTGGCAATCGCGTCCCCGCAAGCTGGAACGTTGCCGCCGCCATCTTCTCCGCGAAGCAGGCCGCCGCAGATCCAGTGGAGAACTCAATCGTCGCGCTCCCGCTTGGAGGCCGCATCAAGATCGAGCCTTGGAACGACCAACTCTCACTGCTCAAGGCCCGCCCGCTAGGCTTGCTATCCGACTCCGAAAAAATGCCCTTCGAGATCACCCCATTCGTCCTCTACCTCACGCGCCAGCCGGATCAGGCCTTGCCCGACCTTCCTCTACCAATAGTCGCCAATTCCGACCCTAATCCAAATCCATAGCCGGGCATCCGGCATACAAGTTCCTGGGCGTGCATCGGGAGTCGAAGGCACGTTCCGACCCTGTCGGTAAAGACTCATTTCTGATCGGATCGTTCGCCGCGTCGCCAAGCCATACCCCCACGTTTTTGTAAAAGAGTGCGGAAGATTGAGGCCCCTCGCTTTTGCAGTGTTGATCCTAGAGATAGTTAAAGTCATTTGTTTTGGCACTTTTGTAAGTGTTGATTCCATTTGAGTTAAGCGGAGTGTGGGACGAGGAAAACCAGGGCTGAACTGGCGAACTGGTGGCTGACTATCCCAACCAATGTTAATATATAAGTACTATACCTGTACAGGAATAGCTGCTAAGTGATCCCTAGCATGGTGTTCGCACGCTACACGATAAAAGGTTGGACGTTAACTACGAAGTGAAGATGGTGGGGTCCTTCATCGCGCTCGCGGTGTTCTTAAGGGAACAGATATCTCTCTTGGCGACGCCTAACCTTGGCCTGCATGGAAAATCCCGGTTGAGGTGAAGAATGCGTCGAACCATGTTCCTTGCGGCAGCGAGTCTGGCGTACGGGTTGGGTGTGAGCGCCCAACAACATGACATCGACACGCAGAAGTCCACGTTAACGATCCACGTCGGCAAGACGGGCGCATTCTCAGCGCTGGGGCACGAGCATGAAGTGCGCGCACCGATTTACGGCGGGTCGGCGGAGACGGGCTCGCATCCTGCGGTGGAAGTGCGCGTAGATGCGCGGGCACTGCGGGTCATCGACAAGGACGATTCCGAGAAAAATCGCGCTGAAGTGCAGAAGACGATGCTAGGGCCGGAAGTGCTCGATAGCGAGCATCATCAGGAGATCGTCTTCAAGTCCATCGGTGCCGAGCCTACCGGCCAGGGGCGGTGGACACTGCACGGGAATCTGACGCTGCGCGGGCAGACGCACCCGGTCACAGTGCAAACGACGCTGAAGGACGGGCGTTACACCGGCGAAACCACTGTGAAACTGACCGACTTCGGAATCAAGCCTCCTGGCAAAGCGGGCGTCAAAGCCAAAGACGAAGTCAGAATTGAATTCGATGTACGGCTAGGGTCGTAAGACGCGAGGCCGACGACGGCTGGTCGAGGACTGATGACCGCTAGCAGCCGGCGTACGTGCCGGGGCTGATGATTGCATAACAATGTCCGGCAATCCGGCCTATGCATTCAAACTCTGGAGTTAGCCCGCGACTGCCGAGATATGGCGTGCTTCCCAACAATCGCAGGGAGAATCGGGAGCAGGACGGTGTTCAAAACTGCACAGACCCTCATCTTCGTCGCCGCTAGTATGTGCCTGGTTGGAAGCCAGACCGCTTCTGTGAAGATGAGTCTGCGGATCCCGAGATAAGCATAGTCAACTAGCCGAGTTCCGGTCTGCGCTTCCACTTCTCAAATCGAAGCTTCGGAGGCAAAGAATGAAAGTCAAAATCGCGATGTCGTTTCTAGTGTTGTTCGCGTTGGCGGGTGCTGCCGCACAGGGCACTGCACAGGACACAACGAAAACTACCCACAAGAAAACACGGACTCTCACTGGCTGCCTTCAAAAGGGCGACGACGCCAACGAGTACAAGCTGACCACGACGAAAGGCGGTACTTGGGAGATCAAAAGCGACACCGTCAAGCTCGGAAATCATGTAAGTCATACCGTCACGATTACCGGCGTAGTCTCAAACGCCATGATGCATGGCGCGAAAGAAGACGTGAAGGACGAGGCGAAAGAGCATGGCATGGACAAGAACTCCACCGAGCATGGTCACATGACTGTGACCTACTTGAAGATGGTCAGCGAGAGTTGCTCAAACTGACGCTCATCCTAGATTCTTGAATGCTCGCCCTTCACTAGCGTTTCGGGAGGTCATCGGGATGGTGTGTGCTCGCGCCTGATGAACGCGGCTATCGAGAGCGGATCGGCCCGAAAGCAGATGTCCGGGTATCCGACTCTCCAGAAACTTCTTGATTGGTAAGTTCACACATGGGCTAGTGTGACTTGTAAGCCGGGCTGGGCGGCCTTTTTTCTGAGGAACTCGATTTGTTGTTGACGGTTTCTCTGGTGGTAGTACTCCGCCCCTTTGTCGATGTACTGCTGACCATACTTCAGCATGCGATAGACCAGTCGGGCGAGCCCGAGAGCCATGGCGGTGATGGCCTTCGCGGCGCCGACGCGAAGACAAGGCGGATATTCAGATCAACGATCCGCCAGTCGCAGCGGATTTGCTGCCTGGGCGCCCATCAGGTACCAGGAAGTGGCACCGATGTGAAAGTATGGGAAGTAGTTGAAGCCGAATCCAGTGTTCAGGATGCTGGTAGAGGCCGTGAGGCCTTGGCCCACCACCAACGATTGGCCATGTACCGTCTGTCCAGCGCCCAGGCTGTTCTGTGCGACCTGCACGTTCTCAATCAGGGACTCAGCCAGATGTACGTCCCCATGGAAACTGGGAATGTCATCCTTGGCGGGCAAACGACGGGAGAAAAGGGCGGCGATCAGATGGCCGGTGCCCTCGATCCAAACGGCGTCGGCATCCACGGAATTGTCTCCGAGCACGGTACCGAGCTTGCTCAGGCTGGCGTACGTTACGCCGGAGACGCGCAAGCGCAGGCCGCCATTCGTGCCCCAACCGTTGTGGAAGGCAAAGGTGGTATCGGTGGTTGCCAGATTGGTTTTGACCCAATCGAGAGTCACCGCAAAATTGGGGTCCTGAAACGCAAGATAAGACCAGGTCTGAACATCCTCGGGACTGTTATTGAAGAAAATGTGGGTAGGATCTGACGTGCCGGTCCAGAAATGGCCGGAAGGGGCGTCGAACATCGCTTCCACGAAGGCCTTGGCATGCTGCGCGCCGTCCAGCCAGGAGCTGTTGCCGGTCAGCTTGGCGAGCATGGTGAATAGAGCGTAGACGTCAATGTTGTGTTCGGTGGATTTGTTGGTCTGGCCGTTCCCGAAGAAGTAGCCGCCGGGCGGGACATTTACGTTGTCGCGCGTGGTGGTTTCGATGAAGGTGGCGGCCTTGACCGCGCCGTCCAAGTAGGCTTTTACACCGGTGCGCGCATAGAGTTGTGCAAGCGCGATTCCCGGCCATGCCACATCACCCACGGCGCTGCCCTGAAAAAACGGGAGGCCGCGCGTGATAAAGACACCGTTGCTGTCCGGTACGCCTGCAAAGTAGGCCTGGCGGAAGCGCCCGTCGGCCGCGGCGTCATTCTGCTGCGCGTAGAGCAAAGCGTTGCCGATGATCTTGGCGCGCTGGAGGTCACTGGCCCTTCCGCGGGCGAGATACGCGAGTGCGAGCAGCGCATTGTCATAAATAAACGCGGTGCTGAAGAAGGTGCCGCCGGCAATCTGATCGCTATAGCTCTGGCAGAGACGAACCGTAGTGCCTTGCGCGTAGGCATCCATCATCTGGTCCAGAAACAAATAGGCATTGCTGATGGAGAGTTCGAGAGACTCATTGTCTCTGTCAGAGTCGAAATCAGAATGCGGTTTGGCGGGGCTCGCGTGCGAGGCGGGGGCCAAGCTGCCAGCGGTAACGGAAGCTAGAGCGGAAGCTGCGGCGGTGCTGATCCCCATTTGCATCAGCCGGCGGCGCGACAATTCTTTTTCTGTCATCGGAATCCTCCTGTGGCTCGGGATTTTTATGCATCGAACTCGATGACAAACTGCAGGGTAGGCTAGAGAGCCCGGTGCATTTCTTGGGACAGGTAGAGGATGCTATAGGGGAGAGCCGAGGAGGTCAATAGAAGAACGATATGCTTTCACTTTCTTGACTCCGTTTACAGTAAATCAAACTACAGGACGCCACCCGGCGACAATCGGGAGATTCATCCAGCGCAGCTCGCGGGATGGCGCAGAGCTGGCGTTCCCTGGCAGCCGGGTGCTCCCGTGGACAGATAGAATTGCCATACGTTCCTTAACTCGGAGAAGGGCGCGATGTTTCGTGTCCCTGCACGGATAGAGGAAAGCGCACAGCAAGGTTGACTGTCCCACGTCACTTCCCTACTTCTGACTCTCATGCAACAATTCTTGGTCCTTGATGAATCGTCCACGAAATTTTCGCGTGTACTTTTTGCTGGCAGTGCTGGCCGTGTCAGGGCTAGTGCTATTGCTGCGCGAGCATCGGCCGTCGTTTTTGCGGCCGGGGCTGCGGCTGTATGCGTACGTCACGACGGCGGACGGGAACGTGACGGTGGTGGACCTGGTGAAGCTGAAAGCGTTCTCGCGGCTGTATGCGGGGCCGGGGCTTTCCGGGTTGCGCGAGCATCCCACGCGCGCGGAGGTTTTTGGCGTGAGCAGCACGGGCGGCTACGTGTGGGTGCTGAATACGCGCGCCAACCAGATCACCGCGCACGTGCCGGTGGGGCCGCTGCCCTACGCGATTGAGTTCTCGCGCGACGGGACGCGTCTCTACACCACGACTTCGGGGAACGACACGCTGCTGGCGCTAGACGTGCATTCGCTGGCCATTGTGGGGCGCGCGCAGACGGGGCGCGAACCGGTGCTGGCTCGGGTCACGCCGGACGGCAAGTCGCTCCTGGTGGTAAATCGCGGCGACGCGTCGCTGGGCGTCCATGACGCGGCGACGCTGGCGGCCCGGGGCAGCGTCCCGGTGGTGCCACAGCCGGAGGACGTCGCGGTGTTGCCGGATAGCTCGATGGCATTTGTGCTGAGCCGCTCCGAACAGCGGATTTCGGTCGTGGACCTGCGACGCGGCGTGCTGGTGACCAATCTGGAGTTGGCTGGCAGGCCCACGGACATGCTGCTGAAGCCCGACGGCGGCGAGCTCTACGTGATTTCGCCGGAGGCGCACGGGCTGCAGGTGATCAACACCTGGACGCATGAGGTGGGCGACTACATGGTGCTGGGCTCGGCGCCCACGCGCGGCGCGCTGAGCGAGGATGCCAGCCTGCTCTACGTTTCGGATACTGCCGCGGGCCGCGTGACGCCCGTGGATATCTTCAACCGGCGCATCGTTCGCGATCCCGGGAAGGGCTTTCCGGTGCCCGCCGGGGATTCGCCTGCGGCGGTGCGGTTCGATCCGAACGAGACGCTGCTGCTGGTCGTGAGCCAGGGGTCCGGGGATCTGGCCGTGGTTCGCGTGCGGACGAATTTTTTGGTGACGTTGATTCCCGTTGGTGACCACCCGCAAGAACTCGCAGTGAAATTGTTTTAGGGAACGGGCTAGAAGAAAATTCCTCGTTCCGCAAAACCGTTCGGAATGCAAAACGCGCGCTGCGCTCGGAATGACCAGGGGGCGCCAATCCGCAGAAGCCAGAAGAAGAGAGTTCAAGTAGAGCTTTAACTAGTGCGAAGTGCACTCGTTGAGCACGAATCGCGCTGAGAGGAATCGGAAGCGGCAGCTTCAAGTAATACTTTAACTGATGATCTCTCGAAGATCGGTCGTTGTAAGAGCGGCCTTCTGAGGCCCCCGGACGCGTCACTCCGGATGCCAGCCGAAATGTTCTTCGCCGAGCTGTACATCGAGAAATGCTTCGGCGGGCAGGACGTCCACGGGCAAGCCGCCGTGCCAGAGGGCGACGCCAAGGCGCAGCTTGGTCTGGCCCTTGAGCTCGATCTGGTCGCGGTTGATAGCGACTTCGAGAATGCGGTCGTAGGCGGCGTCGGCGACGAGCTTGGGATTGAGAAGGCACACGCGGCTTTTTTCGACGGCGAAGCCTTGGACGTGGCCGCGCTCGAGATTTACGACGAGAGTGACCTCCTCGGCACCGCCGATGGTGATGCGGAACTCGGGATTCTCCAGTTCGGCGATCGCTTCGGCGAAGGCATCCACGCGCACGCAGAAGCGTTCTTTCTCGAAACCGTAGCGCAGCTCGTGCAGGTAGTAGACGCGGCCGTGCATGGAGCCGCCGCGGCGCTCCGGGGAATACAGGCCGGCGCCGAGCCATTCGAAGTAAGAGGTGTCGCGGCCGTCCACTCTGATGTTTAGGAGATTCGCGGGAGCAATCTGCAGCGCGTGTTCCGGCTGGCGCTTGATGGGCTTGGCCAATTCCTCCGGCGCCACTTGGCCGAGCGCGAGGTAGACGGCAGTCAGATGTTTGCGATAAAGAGCATCGAATTCGGCGTCGTTTGCGGTGCTGTGTTCCGGGCCGTACCACCAGCACCAATCGCTGCCTTCGGCGGCAAGAAGCGATTCGCGCGCCGCGGTGAACGCGGTTTCGGTCGGCGCATCGGGGCGGCCTTTGGCTTTGGCGTCGGCGGCGCGGGCGTAGGCATCGCGCGCGTCCCACAATAATTCCCAGGCGGCGACGTCTTCGCTGTGGCCGATCCAGACGTCGAAATTGGCGTTGATCCAGGAGGCGGGAAAAATTCCGGTGGTCGAGGGAATTTCTCCGGCGGCGGCGATCGCTTCGCTGGCGGTGAGCGCGCGGAAATCCTGATCGCCCTGAATGCGGCCGTAAAATTCCCGCAAAAATTCACGGCCATTGCCGGGGTAATATTCCCAGGCGTTCTCGCCATCGAGAAATAAACAAACGGTGAGCGGCTGGTTGCCCTGGACATTGTCGCCGAGATGGCGCAAGCGCCCGTGCAAGTCCGCTGCAGCGGCTTTCGCATCCATGCGGCTGTAGACAAAACCGATGAGGTCGGACAAATGATGATCGCGAAATAATCCGGAGATGCTCTTCCCGCTGAGTTGCACGCGCCATGGTTTGTAGAGGCGGTCGGCATTCGCGGGAAAGCCGTTGCCATCGCGGAAAAATCCCACGTTGAGGGTGCGGCCGAGGACGCCTTCGTCGGTGCCGAACCATTCGAATCCTTGCTCCGCCGCGATGGTCAGGGCCTGGTCGGAGACGGAGCCTTCCGAGGGCCAGAGGCCGGCAGGCTTCACGCCGAAAGTCTTTTCGTGATATTCGCGCGCGCGTTGCAATTGCTCGCGAGCATCCTCCGGGCGCCGATACGCGCGCCGGGGGAGCGGCGTCGAGGGATTCGCAACGCGCGCGATATCGGAATCGCAGATCAGGGGAAGGATGGGGTGATAAAACGGGGTGGTGCTGAGTTCGATTTGGCCACGCTGCGCGGCGTTGCGATACGCGGGCAAGACCAATTTCATGAATTCGAGCTGCTTTTCTTTCAGCGCCGCTTTTTCTTTCTCCGTGTAGTCCTTCCCTTTCGAAGCAAGATGGCTGACGACTGGATCTTTTTCGAACCACGATTCTTCCATCCAAGCGAGTTGAGAGAGGACTTGCAAGTCGCGCCAATCACGGGGGGTGAAAGTGACGAGGGCCTGGGCGCCGCCGGCGGGGCGGGACCATTCGTAGAGTTCGACGAAGCGCGGCCAGCGTGACATCAGGCGATCGTGATTGACCTGAAACGCGCGCGCGATAATTTCCGCTTTGTCCTCGCGGGTGAGCTCGTCCACATTCTTGAAGGCCAGCGAGAACCACGGCTCGTTAAAATTTCCACTGGCGTACTCTTCGAGCTGCATGCCGAGAGAAGGAACCACGTTGAATGTGGCGTGAAAGCGCGGAAACTCCGAGAGCATCTCAACCATGCCCCAGTAATCCTTGAGCGCATGCAGGCGCGTCCACGGAAGGACATAGCGTCCGGTTTCCGGATCGCGGTATTGCGGCTGATGCATGTGCCACAAAACCACCAGATGAATGGGCTTCATTAAGGACGTCTCTCCCGTGCAAATTTCATGGCCGTGTTACACTCACCGTTTGCGCCATGCGTATCCTGGACCGCTACATTGTCCGCGAAGTTTTCCGCCATGCATTCCTCGGACTCATCGTCTTCACGTTCGTATTCTTCGTGCCCCAGCTTGTACGCCTGATGGGATTCTTTGTGCGCCACAGCGGTTCCGGCGGACAAATCTTCAAGCTCTTTCTTTGCATCTTCCCCGGCGTCTTTGTCTTTACCGTGCCCATGGCCACGTTGATCGGCGTACTGCTTGGCCTGGGGCGAATGTCCGCCGACAGTGAAATCATCGCGCTTACCGCGCTGGGCATCGGCCGGCGGCGAATCCTATTGCCCGTGGGAGTTCTCGCGCTCACCGGCGCGATAGTCACACTGCTCATGACGATCTGGCTTGGCCCGCTCGCACTACGGACGTTCCGTGCGACCGAGGCCAACTTAATCGCTTCGCAAGTTTCTTTCCAGTTGCAGCCCCGCGTCTTTGAAGAACGTCCGCGTCTCGTTCTTTACATCAATGATGTTACGGCCAGCGGCACTCAGTGGCACGGAGTATTTCTCGCGGAGACCGGTGGAGAGAACGGTTCGCGACTGACGCTGGCGGAGAACGCGATTGTAATCGCCGAACCGAAAGAGGGCAAGCTGGAGCTTCATCTCCAAGGGGGCACGACGCACGAATTCTCTCGGGAGGACGAAGACCATTATTCGGTCACTGCGTTTGGGCAGAGTGACTGGCCGCTTGAAGTCAGCGGGCTGGTTCCCTCCGGACCACGGCAGATGAACAACGCGGAGCGCTCGGTGCGCGATCTATTCCGCGACCGCGGCGCCGGCTGGCGCGAGGCGCGCGTCGAACTGCACCGGCGCTTTGCCTTTCCATTGGCGTGTTTTGCGTTTGCGCTGATTGCGGTGCCGCTGGGGGCGCAGCCGCGCCGCGGCGGGACCGCAGCGGGCTCGCTGCTCGCGGTGATCTTAATCGCATCGTATTATTTGCTATCGGTGATGGGAGCGGGCCTCGCGCGTGAGGGCACCGTGTCGCCCGCTGCCGGGATCTGGATCGCGGATGCGGTGCTGGCGGCTATCGGCCTGGCGCTTTTGCCGCGCATGGAGCAGTTCCGGGGCGAGAGCCAATGGCTGCGTCCGAGCAGCTTTTTAAAATCCAGAAAGCGTCTTTTCCGGCGGTGGAGGGCACGGGCGAGAGCAGCAGCAGCAAACGGTTCGAACGGTGAGCGCGCCTCACAGGAAATCGCCGAGCCAACCAGCGGCAGCTTTCCTCGACTCCTGGACCTGTACATTTTACGGCGCTTTCTTTCGCATTTTGCGCTGCTGATGGCAGCTTTTATCTTTCTGTTCGAAACGTTCACGTTCTTTGAGTTGCTCGACGATATCGCACGGCATCGTGTTCCGTTCCTGATCGTGGTGGATTATTTCCGTTATCTCGCGCCTTATTTGTTTTACGAACTGGCACCGCTAGGCGCGCTGGTCGCCGTTCTTGTGACGCTAGGCATCATGAGCAAGAACAATGAGATTGTGGCGATTAAGGCCAGCGGGATCAGCTTGTACCGATTGGCTACTCCTCTGCTTCTTGCGGGGCTGGCCCTGACGGCGACGATGGTGCTGCTGGATGATACGTATCTTCCCTACGCCAACCAGCGGCAGGATGCACTGCGCAACCAAATTAAAGGCAAGCCTCCGCAAACGTATACGCAGCCGCAGCGATGGATTTTTGGCGAGAACAACAAGATCTACAATTACGATCTGTTTGATCCGAACCAAAATCTCTTCGGCGGGCTGACTGTCCTGGAGATTGACCCGCGCGATTTTCAATTGCGCCGGCGCATTTTTGCTACCCGCGCACGCTGGTCGGAGTCGCAGAAGGTGTGGGTGCTCGAAGGGGGCTGGGTTCGGGATTTTTCCGGTGGCACGATCGCGCGGTACGAGCGGTTGCCTCCCGTCACCTCGCTGCCCGAGCTTACCGAGCCTCCCACGTATTTCAACCGAGAGGTACGCCAAGCGTTCCAACTGAGCTGGCGGGAGTTGAGCGTTTACATTGAGGGATTGCACCGCGCGGGATTCGATGTTTCGAACTTGACCGTGCAGTGGCACCGGAAGCTGGCGTTCCCCGTCATGGCGCCAGTGGCCATGTTGCTGGCCATACCCTTTGCATTTTTGGTGGGCACGCGCGGAGCGCTTGGGGGAGTCTCACTCGGAGTGGCGATCGGCATCGTGTATTGGTCGCTTGCGGGGCTGCTGCAGGCCATGGGAGGAGTTGGGCAGCTTCCTCCGCTGGTGGCGGCATGGTCGCCCGACATCATTTTCTTTTTCCTCGGGATGTACTTTTTCTTTAAAATGCCGACGTGAGAACGTGTCCGCTGCCGAAGAGCAGAGAATTCAAAAAGTCTGCGCGCCGACAACCTCAAGTATTACTTTAAGTCTACGAAAAGCCGCTGCCGCTCCGCTACTTGCCCTTCTTTTTCTTCGCAGCCTTCTCTTCAACCACTGCTTGAGCTGCGGCCAGGCGCGAGATGGGGACGCGGAAGGGCGAGGCGCTAACGTAGTTCATACCGACGGCGTGGCAGAACTTCACGCTGTCCGCGTCGCCGCCGTGCTCGCCACAAATGCCGATCTTCAGTTTATTGCGGGTCTTGCGGCCCTGTTCGATTCCCCAGCGCATCAGCATGCCAACGCCTTTGGTATCGAGCGATTGGAAAGGGTCCGCGCTGAAGATGCCGGCTTTCTTTTCGTCCACATAGTCGGGCAGGAAGCGGCCAGCATCGTCGCGGGAGAGACCCATTGTGGTTTGCGTGAGGTCGTTGGTTCCGAAGGAGAAGAATTCGGCAACCTCGGCGATTTCCCCGGCGAGCAAGGCCGCGCGCGGCAACTCGATCATGGTTCCGACGAGATAGCTCAGTTTCACGCCGGACTTCTTAATCAGGTCATCGGCAACGCGCCGCGTGGCTTGCTCCAGGATCCAAAGCTCCTTTCGGTCCAGGGTGAGCGGATGCATGACCTCAGGTAATACTTTAACTCCGCTCTTCTGGCATTCGATGGCCGCTTCGATGATGGCGCGCACCTGCATCTCGAGAATTTCCGGATACGTAATGCATAGACGGCAGCCGCGGTGGCCGAGCATGGGGTTGGCTTCGTGCAATTGCTCGACGCGGCGTGCGACGACATCCACGTTGATGCTTAGCTCTTTGGCCAGTTCTTCTTGCTTCTTGCGCTCGTGCGGGACGAACTCATGCAGCGGCGGATCGATCAAACGGATCGTCACTGGGAAGCCGTCCATGGCCTGGAAGATGCCGACAAAGTCGCGGCGCTGGAACGGAAGGAGCCGATCGAGGGCCTTGACGCGGTCCTCCTTGTTGTCGGCGAGGATCATTTCCTGGATGGCGCGTTGGCGCTGGTGGCTCTGCTCGGGATGCTCGAAATCGGTGAAGAACATGTGCTCGGTGCGGCACAGGCCGATGCCTTCGGCTCCGAACTCACGGGCTTTGCGAGCATCCTGCGGGGTGTCGGCGTTGGTTCGAACACCAAGAGTCCGCGTATCGTCCGCCCATTTCATCAGGGTTTCGTAGGATTTGGGGAGTTCCGGAGTGACCAGAGGCATAGCCTCGACGTAAACCACTCCTTCGCTGCCATCGAGCGTAATCCAATCCCCTTCCTTGACGACTTTGCCCGCAGCAGTCATGGATTGGGATTTGTAGTCGATGTCCAATTTCTCCGCGCCGACGACGCAGCATTTGCCCCAGCCGCGGGCCACGACGGCGGCGTGACTTGTCTTTCCACCGGTGGCAGTGAGAATGCCTTGCGCGACGGCCATGCCGCCGACATCTTCGGGGCTGGTTTCGCGTCGAACGAGAATGACTTTCTCTCCGCGCTCAGCCCACAGTTCCGCTTGCTGGGCGGAGAAAACAACTTTCCCTACGGCGGCGCCAGGGACGGCGTTGATGCCGGTCGCGAGAATTTTGGAGGCGAGAGATTTTCTGTCTACCTTCGAATCGATCACGGGGTAGAAGAGGCGCTCGATGTCCTCGGGTTTCACGCGGAGAAGGGCTTCTTCCTTGTTGATCAGTTTTTCGTTGGCCATGTCCACGGCGATGCGAAAGGCGGCGGCGGGGGTACGTTTGCCGGTGCGCGTCTGCAGCATGTAGAGAGTGCCGTTCTCGACGGTGAACTCCATGTCCTGCATGTCGCGGTAGTGCTTTTCAAGTTTTACCCGAACTTTTTCCAGTTGAGCGTAGACCTTGGGCATGGTCTTGGTCATTTCACGCAGAGGCATGGGGGTGCGAATACCGGCTACCACGTCTTCGCCCTGGGCGTTGACGAGATAGTCGCCGTAAAAGATTTTTTCGCCGGAACTGGGGTCGCGAGTGAAGCACACTCCGGTTCCGGAAGTATCGCCGGTATTGCCGAACACCATTTGCACGACGTTGACGGCGGTGCCGAGGAGTCCGGTGATTTTCTCGACGCGACGGTAGGTAACGGCTTTCTCCGCCATCCAGGATCCGAAAACGGCTCCGATGGCTCCCCACAGCTGGTCCATCGGATCGTCGGGGAAGTCCTTGCCGGATTCCTTGCGGAAGTAGGCCTTGTATTCGGCGACGAGTTCTTTCCAGCCGCTGGCGGAGACGGCGGTATCTTCCTTGACGCCGAGACGGTCTTTCATGGCGCGCAGGCGGTGTTCCAAATCCTCTTTGGACAAGCCCATGACGACGGTGGAGTACATCTGAACGAAACGGCGGTAGGCATCGTAAGCGAAGCGTTCGTTTCTGGTGACGGCGGCGAGGCCGGCCACGGAGCGATCGTTGAGGCCCAGGTTTAGGATGGTCTCCATCATCCCTGGCATGGAGCGCGCGGAGCCGGAGCGGACGCTGACGAGAAGAGGGTTCTGGGGGTCGCCGAGTTTCTTCTTGGTGGCGCGTTCGAGCTTGGCTACGTTATCGAGGACTTGTTTCTTCAGTTCGGAGGGATACTTCTTGCCGTTCTTGTAGAAATAATCGCATGCCTCGGTGGAGATGGTGAATCCGGCGGGAACGGGCAACCCAATCTTGGTCATCTCGGCAAGACCGGCGCCCTTTCCGCCCAGGAGATCGCGCCAGGTTCCGTCGCCTTCTGCTTTACCAGCCCCGAAGAAATAAACCCACTTTTTCACAGTTAGCCTCGCTAGAGATTTTTAGTGATCGAAACTTTGATGCACCCGTCGGTTGTTGAGGAGACGGGTTGAATGAATGTCGGCGTGCCGACAGAAAAACAGTTCAAGTAAAACTTTAATTGTTCAGCGCCGCTCTTCCCCGCCAATTTCCGAGAAGTCGGCGACGGTGGTGAACTCTCGGAGGAGTTCCGCGAGAAGCGTAAGGCGGTTGGCGCGCACCGCTTCGTTCTCCGCCATCACCATCACGCCATCAAAGAATTCGTCTACTGTCGAGCGCAGGCCGGCGATGACTTCCAGCGCTTCTTGATATTTCCCTTCGCGCTTCATGGACTGCACTTTCGAACCGGCCTCGCGCGCCGTGGAGTAAAGATGGTGTTCGGCTTTGCTTTCGAACAGCTCGGGGTTCACGTGTCGGGCTTCTCCGGGGGCGACGTTGGCCTTTTCGAGAATCTTGCGGATACGTTTGAAGGAAACCGCGAGCGGCTCGAAATTCTTCGACTTGCGGATGGCCTTCAGCGCCCCGAGGCGCTTGCGCGCGTCCAGCAGATCGTCGGCGCCGGCGCGAAACACGGCGCTAACCTCGTCGTAGCCGAAGCCTTCCCTTTCGCGGAAGACAAATTTCGCGCGGTCGAGTATGAATTCGAGCACTTGCGACTCTTGCTCGGGAGTGACTCCGCGCTTGGGCTTGTGGGTGAGGAGCGCCTTGGCTGCCGCACCGATTGCGAGGGAGAGTGAGACGGGGAGTTTCTTCTCGATGATAATTTTGACGATGCCTAGTGCCGCGCGGCGCAAAGCATAGGGATCGCTTGAGCCAGTCGGCACGACTCCCACGGCGAAGCAACCGACGACGGAATCGAGCTTGTCGGCGAGCGAGACGGCGCAGCCGGTGAGATTGCGCGGGATAGGATCTTCCAAGCCGACCGGGCGGTAGTGATCGTAGACGGCGTCGGCGACTTCATCGGGTTCGCCTTGGGCGCGCGCGTAGAGGCCGCCGACGATTCCCTGGAGCTCGGTGAATTCACGAACCATTTCGGTGGCCAGGTCGCACTTGGCGAGCTCGGCGGCGCGGTCGGCTTCCGCGACGTGAGCTTGCATCATGCCGAGGTTAAACCATTGTTCGGTCAGCCAGCGGGCGATGGCGCGAACGCGTTCGACTTTATCGCGGTAGCTGCCGAGGCGGGATTCGTAAGTAACGCGCTCGAGCTTGGGGAGATAGTCGGCGAGCCGACACTTCTGATCAGACCGCCAGAAAAATTGCGCGTCGGCGAAACGCGCCCGGAGGACGCGCTCGTGGCCGGCGCGGATGAGACCTTTGGTGTCCTTGACACTGTTGATGACGGCGAGGAAGTGCGGCGCGAGTTCGCCGTTTTTCTTTTCGACGGCGAAGTACTTTTGGTGGTCGCGCATCACGGTGACCAGGATCTCGTCGGGCAAGGCCAAGAACGCAGGATCGAAGTCGCCCTGGAGGACGGTCGGGAATTCGTTGAGGTAGGTGACCAACCGGCGGAGGTCGGCGTCTTCGTGGATGCGGAAGCTGCCGCGCTTGGCCTGGGCGTTCAATTCGTTTTCGATTTTTTCGCGGCGGCGAGAGGGGCGAATGATTGCGCCATTCGAATGGAGCTTCTTCTCATACTCCGCGAAGTTGCGCACACGGATGGAGTTCACACCAATGAAACGATGGCCCCGTGTCGTGTCGCCGGCCGGTAGGCCTGCGATGGAGAGCTTGAGAGGCTTGCCGTCGAGGACGGCCACGATCCATCGGATCGGGCGGATGAAGCGGGCACCGTCAAGTCCGGTCCAAGTCATGGAACGGGGCCAGGTGAGATCGTGGACGGCGCGGGGCAGGATGGCGATGAGGATTTGCGCCGCCGTCTTACCGAGCTTGATTTGTTTTGCGGCGAGGTACTCGCCCTTGGGAGTTTGGATTAAGTGGAGATCGTTGACGTGGACGTGTTGCTTCTCGGCGAAACTCTGCGCCGCACGCGTCGGCGCGCCGACGGAATCGTAGGCGACGGATTTGGGCGGACCGGTGACTTCGGACTCCATGTCGGACTGTTTGGCGGGCAGGCCTCGGACCCACGCCGTCAGCCGTCGCGGGGCGCCGAAGGTTTCGACCGTGACGCCTTCGGAGAGACTCTCCGCGGCCAAGAGTTTCTCGATGTTGGTGCGAAGTTCCTCTTCGGCTTTTGGGAGCATGCCGGCGGGGATTTCCTCGCAGCCGACTTCGAAGAGGAGTTCGACGCGCTTGTCCTTGGGTGCGGGCTTCATGCGCGCGCCTCGGGACGCTGGGCTGCGGGACTGATTTGCTCGAGATAGGCTGCGGCGGTGCGGCAGGCCAGCGTTCGAACGCGCGCCATGAGGGCGGCGCGCTCGGTGGCGGAGATGACGCCGCGGGCGTCCATCAAGTTGAAGAGATGCGAACACTTCAGGCAATGATCGTAGGCGGCGAGGATGGGATACCTTGCGCGGTCCTTCCCCGCTGCACTCTTGAAACCGTCCAGGAGCTCCTTGGCCTGCTTCTCGTGGAGTTCGAATTCGGAGCGAATGGCTTGGGCGTCGCTGCGATCAAAACTGTATTCGGAGAATTGCTGTTCTTCCATCAGCCGAATGGCGCCGTACGTTCTGTCAGCAGACCACCAGAGATCGTAGACACTCTCGACGCCTTGCAGGAAAGCGCAGATACGCTCTAGACCGTAGGTGAGCTCGACGGAGATGGGGTCGAGGTCAATGCCGCCGCTCTGCTGGAAGTAGGTGAACTGCGTGATCTCAAGTCCATCGAGGAGAACCTGCCAGCCAATGCCCCAGGCGCCCAGCGTGGGGGATTCCCAGTTGTCTTCCTCGAAGCGGATGTCGTGCTCCTTGAGGTTGATGCCGATGGCGCCGAGGCTGCTCAGGTAGAGGTCCTGGATGTCCACAGGCGAGGGCTTGAGGATGACTTGAAATTGCGAGTGCTTGTAAAGGCGATTGGGATTTTCGCCGTAGCGGCCGTCGGCGGGCCGACGACTAGGCTGGACGTAGCCGACGCGATACGGATGTGGGCCGAGGACGCGGAGAAACGTTTCCGGATGCATCGTGCCGGCGCCGACTTCCACGTCATAGGGTTGCTGGAGGACGCAGCCCTGCTTCACCCAAAAGTGCGAAAGCTTCAGGATCAGGTCCTGGAAGGTGAGGCCACGCGGCTTTTGTTCAAGTTTTACTTTAACTTTCAAGCGGTCTCCAGAAGTTCGCGTGTAGCCAGCCGGCGCTCGAGGTGCTGCTCGATCCACGCCAGAGAAGCTTCGCGCAGTTCTTTTGTGCTGGGCTGCAGCGCGGTTGTGAAGTCGATGCGGTCGAGCCGCTCTCCGGTGAAACGCTCGGCAAGATTTCTGGCTTCCATGTGCAAGGGCTTCATGCCGGGCCGCCGGCACTTCTGGCAGAAGAGACCTGGCTGATGCGCGTCGTAAAAGGCCGGCTTCGAACCGAACCGAGTGTCGCACGAGGCGCAACGGTCGAAGCGCGGGAGCCAGCCGCCAAGTCTTACGGTCCAGAACGCGAAGTAGCTGAGCGGCAAAGCCCAGTCGCCGGTGCGTTCAATTTCTCGGGCGGTCAGGAGTATCAGCCGGAACATGGGTTCCGAGACTTCGTGCTCCGGTAGAACCAGTTCGGAGATCTCGCTGACCACCGCCAGGCCGGTGCTCAGGCCATAGTTGCTCTGCGCTTTGTGAAACGATTCGAGCAGTTCGGCTTGCTGGATGCGAACCAATTCCCGAGTCTCCTTCTCGACATACCAGAGCTGCACGTGCGAGAGGACTTCGAGCGTCGAGCCATAGCGGTTCTTCAAGCGCCGGGCTCCGGCGGCGACGCCGCGGACGCGGCCCGAGGACCGGCCGAGAAAACTGACCAGGCGGTCCGCCTCGCCCAATGGAAATGTCTTCAGGATGATGGCTTCCGTCTCCCGGGCAGGCATGAGCAGTCGGCGCGCCGACGCGGCGTCGAACCAAATGCGGCACACCGTTCGAATCGCACGCACACGCAGAACTATTGTAAATACCACACGCGCGAACATCGCGCAATCTCTCCGTGGAAAAATTAGAAAAGTGAAAAGCGAAGCCACCGCGCAAAATCAAGACGCACTCTTGGAGTTCCGTTGCAAATGCACCGGTCGGAGACTGGCGGGCGCTGTGATTTGAACGGTTTGCGGCCGTGAAAATATTCTGTTAACTAGCGCTTCTTCCGTCCCGATATTATGGGACGCGCCGGCGGGCGGCGCTGCTTTCCCGCCCTTTCCATTTTGCGCGCGTTTCGCTACTCTGCTGCTGACCTTTTTTTCATGTTCATACCTCTCAAGGACATCAATCCCTCCCGCAGCTATCCGGTCGTGAACATTTCCTTGATTCTCTTGAACGTGGTGGTGTTCCTTTACCAGTACACGTTGCCGCCGCGCGCCTTCCAAATCTTTATGACGTCCTATGCCACGGTTCCGGCGCGCATCCCGGCGTTCCTGGCCGGACAGGTTGGGTTCGAGGCCGCCTTCCTCCCCTTGCTCACAAGCATGTTTCTTCATGCCGGGTTTCTGCACATTGCGGGGAATATGCTCTTCCTGTGGATCTTCGGCGACAATGTGGAAGACTTCTTTGGACACCTGCCCTATCTCTTGTTCTACCTGGTCTGTGGAACTGGCGCGGGATTCCTGCATATCCTTTTCAACTGGAACTCCTCGCTGCCGGCGCTGGGCGCTAGTGGCGCGATCTCGGGGGTCATGGGTGCGTATATGCTGCTCTACCCCCGAGAACGGATCCTCACTCTGGTTTTTATCTTCCTTGTGCCGATACCGGCGGTCTTGATCCTTGGCTATTGGTTTCTTCTCCAGTTTCTCTCGGGGATCAACGCCTTGGGAGCGAGCGCTTCAGGAGGTGTGGCGGTGTGGGCGCACGTCGGGGGATTTTTGCTGGGAATGCTGCTGACGGCGCTGACGCGGCGCCGATAGAACAGGTCCAAAGAGAACTCTGCCATTAAAGCATTACTTTAACTGTTGCCCGACGCCATTTTAGATGCCCGCTCCGCAATCCAATCTCCGACATTTATGGTGCTCTTGTCGCCACCGAGATCGGGGGTAACGTAGTTTTCGTGGAGGGCCGTTCGAACAGCGCTGCGAAGCGCGGCCGCTTCCGGATTCCAGCCGAGGAATTCAAGCATCATGGCAGACGTGAGCACTGATCCCAGCGGATTGGCAATTCCCTTTCCCGCGATATTGGGTGCGGAGCCGTGCACCGGCTCGAACAGCGAAGTTCTTCCAGGGTGAATGTTCCCTGACGGGGCCAGCCCGAGCCCGCCAGCCAGCTGCGCGCCCAAGTCGCTGATGATATCGCCGAACAGATTGCAGGTGACGATGACGTCGAACTGGCCGGGATCGCGCACAACCTCCATGGCAAGCGTATCGACATAGAGGTGGCGGGAATCGATATCCGCATATTGCTGGCGGACATCCTTGAAAACGCGTTGCCATAGGCCATGGGCAAAGGTCATGGCGTTCGATTTGTCGCTCATGCACACGCGTTTCAGGCGGTTCTTCCGCGCGTATTCGAACGCATAGCGGATGATGCGCTCGACGCCTTTCCGGGAGTTCATGTCTTCCTGAACGGCGATCTCATCAGGCGTGTCCTTCTTGAAGCAGCCGCCGATTCCTACATACAGACCCTCGGTGTTCTCGCGGAAGACCATCAGGCGGATGTCTTTTTCGGTGCGGTCGCGCAAGGGAGTGAGCCGGTCGTGAAGCAGTTCGACGGGTCGGGCGTTAACGTAGAGGTCCAGCTGGAAGCGCAACCCCAGCAGGATGTCGGCGGCATGCTGATTCGAAGGCACGCGCGGGTCTCCGAGCGCGCCAAAAAGAATGGCATCAAACTCGTCCCGCAACATCTCGACCGCACCCGCGGGCAGCGTGACGCCTTCCCGGAGGTACTTGTCCGCACTCCAATCGAATCCCACGAAATCCAGCGTCCGTTTGGCGGACGCAGCCACGGCTTTCAGCACCTTCACGGATTCTGGGGTGACTTCAGCACCAATCCCATCGCCGGGGATTACAGCGATGCGAGCCGCTGGACCACCATTTCGCAAAGGAATTCCGGCCAATGCGCAGCCTCCTTGATGGCAGATCTTCGGGCCGCTAGATGAGCCAGGCACGCCAAAAGACCGGGCGCTATTCTTCCATCAAAGCGCTGTTCGCGCCACTCCAACCAAATCTCGGCGTTACATCATGCTCGGATTGACGCTTTTCTGAGGGCTTAGCCGATCAATCTACCTTACACTCTCCGATGCAGTCGGTGCGTTGAAGACGGCAGGATTAGGAGAAGTATATGTCGAACACGTTTGGCACGGACATTCTGATTCAAGCCAAAGATCCAATGAAAGCCGCCAGCTTTTACGTCAAAGAACTCGGTTTTGAGATTACGGACGCGACGTCAAATATGGTCAGCCTTCACGGAAAGAACATCAATTTGTTCATTGAACGAGGGCCCGCCCTGGGACCCGTTTTGGAAGTGACCGTGGCGAGTGTAAAGAAGGCCAAAGCGAACCTGACGAAAAAGGGCTGCAAAATCATCAAGGACGAACCAGACTTTCCAAGGTGTTACGTGAAAGATCCAAACGGGCTCATTTACAATCTGACGGAATGACGCGTTCTGTGTTGTAACCGAAGTGCTGCCGCGCCATCAACACACTTGAATCTCCTCGGCTCACTCGGCGTATTCGAATCATGTGATGCCGCGAAGTCTTGCCCGAAGAAGCGAGAAAAAACACCGCCGCTTTGGCAGTACTGGAACTAAGCCCGAGCGATTGGCAGCCTCAGAGAAATCCCGCTGTTTGAGAGCAACTTCCTTACAACCCCTGGGTTGGCTCCAGCAACCGCAGGTGATGCCCGGGTGTGTCCAGCCAGGAGCTTCCAGGCGTGCTTGCCGGTGGAAGCGGCTAGCTTCGCCTAGCCGTTGAGAACAAGCGACAATCGGGAGGACGAACATGAAACGCCTCATCGGAATGTTGGTGAGTGCGGTGGCGCTACTGATGTTGGTGCCGGGGATCCATGCTCAGGATCAACTGGTGCCCGCCGGTACGCTTCTGCAATGCACGTTGGCGGAGCCGAATTTCTCGTCGGCGACGGCCGCAATTGGTGACCCAGTGCTGTGCCATTTGAGATCCATGCAGCAGTTCGGCAGGCCGCTGTTCCCCAGAGGAAGCATGCTGGGTGGACATCTGGAAGCGGATAAGGAGCCCGGACATTTCTTCGGGAAGGGCTACCTGAAGATTACCTTTGACCGAGTGATTCTGCCGAGCGGGGATCTGCCAGTCCCGGCCAAGGTAATCATGGCCCGCGGGTACAAGGTGGACAAGCAGGGCGCCATCGACGGCAAAGGTCACCCGACCCGCGACGTGGTGGAGTGGATGATTCCGCCGCTGTGGCCGTGGAAAGTGGTCAGCCTGCCGTTCCGCGGGCCGCGGCCGACACTGAAGGGAGAGGAGCCGCTGGAACTGCGATTGATGGACGACATCGTAATCCCGCGGACCTTGGCGCAAACAAGTCATCCAGACCGCCCGCCGAACGCCTCCTCCACACGGCCAACCAGGTACACTCCAGCGCCGCAGCCAGACGCGATGCAGCTGGCCGCTCTGAAGAATGAGAGCACCGCGAACGAAAACGCCGCAAGTAAGCGAATCCTTGTGGCGCCATCTAACAACGGTCAGGCCAGCGAGAGACTTACCATTCTCGTGACAAAGTCCAACCAGAACTATGAAGTGGCCAAGTACAAGCGAGACGGCGATTTGTTGATGTTCGAAGATACGCAAGGCAGGAAAGGCGGCGTAGACATCAACGAGATCGATTGGCGGAAGACTACGGGGATGACAATGGAAGCGCGCTCCGGGGATACCGCGATCATCGCGCGCCAGACGAACTGAGGGAAGCAAACTGAGGGTGCGTGGAAGAGTTTGACCACAACTGTCGCGCTCGGCGACGGGACTTTGGGGGTGTGTTGAAGCGATGCAGTTTCGGAACAGACCGAACCAAGGAACGGCTGCGTGACCTGCCGGCGTTTACGAAACGACACTAGTTCGGGTTGCCGAGGCCCTGGCGGATTCAAGCCAGTAGACGCCACTGAGGGCGAGAGCCCCGCCGAGCAACTGTCCCCAGGACCCTTTTTCGCCGAGCCACACAATCCCTAGAATTGTTGCCAGCACCGGAAGGAGATAGCTGAAGGCCGCCAACTGCGAGGCTTCGAGGTGGCGCAGCAGCCAGTAATACAGGATGTATGCCACCGCGGAGCTGAAGATGGCCATGTACAGAAGGGCGGCCCAGGCAGACCAGGGGATGGCCCGCCAGTTCTGAGCGGGGCCGAGTGCGACAGCTCGACGGATGGCCATCGGAAGTACAATCAGGGCTCCTGCGAAATGACTGAACGTGGTCATGGTCAATGCGTCGTACCTCCCTGCCACTCGTTTCCCCAGCACGACATAGATCGCGAAGCCGATAGAGCCTGCCAAAGTGATTGCGTCGCCGAGGAGAGAGGGCGAATGCGCGGTGATGCCATTCTCTGAGGCCATTACAGCGATGCCGGCGAAGGCAACCGCCATTCCGGTGGCTTTCCGCAAGGTCACTTTTTCCAGACGCAGAAGTACGGCTAGGGCCAGCGTATAAATCGGCCCCATGCCGACGATCACGGACGCATGACTGACGGACGTAAGTCGCAAGCCAACAGTGAAACATACCTGATTGACGGTGACACCGAAGAAGCCCAGGTAGAGAAAAGTCCAAAGATCGCGACGGTTAAATCCCCTGCGCCGAGTTTCCGCTGGTTCGGCAAATGCGCTGAGCCGCGAACACAGCAGATAGGCGGGAAGCATCACCACGCCGGCCAGCACCACGCGGAAGGAGGCCATGGTCATCGTGGGAAGAGATCGCAGGCCGATTTTCGCGGCGATGAAGTTGACCGACCAGATTACGATGACCACACTGATCGAGGCGGCGACGAGGGTGCGGCTGGGGGCGCTTCCGCTGGGGGATTCGATGCGCACTGGGTTAGAGCAAGCGCTCTGTTCGAACGGTGAGCTTCTCGATGCGCTCGAGGCGCGGTTCGAAACCGATGCCCGGCCCAAGCGGCACAGAAATCGTACCCTCCGGCGAGACCGTGACTTCCGGCTCGATGATGTCTTCTTCCCAATAGCGTTTGCTGGCGGTCACATCGCCGGGGAGGGTGAAATTGGGGAGCGTCGAGAGTGCGATGTTGTGGGCGCGGCCGATGCCGGATTCCAGCATGCCTCCGCACCAGACGGGAATGGAAAGGTGCTGGCATAAATCGTGAATGCGCCGGGCTACCGTGTAACCGCCGACGCGTCCGAGCTTGATGTTGATGATCTTGCACGCGCCCAGCTCGATGGCCGCGCGCGCTTGCTCTTCGGTGTGAATGCATTCGTCGAGGCAGATGGGGGTGTCAAGTTTTTTCTGCAGAGCAACGTGGCTGTAAAGATCGTCCCACGCGAGCGGCTGCTCGATCATCATGAGGTAAAAACCCTCGAGCTGCTTCAGGAGCGGCCAGTCTTGCAAGGTATAAGCGGAGTTGGCGTCCACCATCAGCTTAATGCGCGGGAAATCCTGGCGCAGGCGTCGCACCGGCTCCAAATCGTTTCCCGGCTTGATTTTTATCTTGATGCGCTGGTAGCCGGAGGCAAGTTCCTTCTTCACGGCCGAAACAAGCTCGTCCAGGGAGTCTTTAATTCCGATCGAAACGCCGGACGCGATCACCGCGCGCGTTCCGCCGATGAGCTTCGAAAGCGGCAATCCTTTTTGTTTGGCCTCCGCATCCCAGATGGCTGCTTCGAGCGCCGCTTTGGCCATGTTGTGGCCGCGAACCAATGCGAGCATTTCCCACACGTCCGCGGCGGAGGCGATCTCCTTTCCATGGACCAGCGGCCAAAGATGATCGCGAAGAATGTGCCACGCGGTATCGGTCGTTTCTGGGCTGTAAAAAGGCTTCTCGCCGGCGGTGCATTCTCCCCAGCCGGTGACACCATCCACGTTTGCTTCGACCAATACGATGCGACGCACCGTCGTTCGGTCCACGCTGGTTTCGAACGGAGTGACCAGCTTCATTCGAATTTCTCGCAGTGTGATTTCTCGTATGCGCATGAGTCTCGTCGAGTTGCCTCTCTTAAAAGTCGCTCCAGGGCGCCAGGAAGTACGCTGGATTCCCCGGAGCTGTGCGTAAAGCCACGGCCGCGTATCCTTTGGCGAACCATTTTGTGAACTCTTCGCGGATGCGGGCCTGGGCGTTCGCGACTCTTGTCGAATTTTCCCGCTGCCATTGCTCCAGTTCCGCCGGCAATTCGATACTGGCGGGCGCGTCGGAAAGATCTATTGCGAGATCTTCAATGGCAGCCACCACCCTCGCGGAGCCGAGATGCCATTCCGCCAATAGCCGGTCGGTCTGCAATCCGCGATGAAGCGGGCTGGTGGTGAGACCGTACAGATTGGGTTGATAGATACGGCAAATGGCGCCCAGACGGTTCAGGTTAAAGTGCGCGTTGCGAAGTTCGAGCGGATCAAAGGTCCATTGAATCAGGCGGATGTTGCGTCCGAGGGCTTCGTTGCGCTGGAAGAGTTTGAGCATGCGCCCGACGCCGCGGTCGCGATACTCCGTTTGGACGCCGGTCATGTGGGAATGAAGGTACGCGACGCCGTCGCGTAGTCCGACGACTGCGAGGGTGTAGCCCACCAGCCGATCGCCATCGAACGCGCCCAGAACCTGGCCGCCGGTGTGCGCCGCAACGACAAACATGGTCGCTGGTTCGACCTCCAGAGCTTCCTCGCCCCAGATTTCGCGCTGGAGGTCCACGCAGCGGTGGAACTCTTCGAGGCGCTCGCATTTGCGGACGACAATGTCGGCGCTCATCGCTTCGACCGCGCTTCGTTCCGCTCGGCCTCGCTCCCCTTCCTTTCTAAACGCTTAGTGCCGTCCCAGAGCGCTTCCATCTCTTCCCGAGGCAATTCCTTGAACTCCTGGCCTCCCTCCCGCGCTAAACGCTCCATGGCTCGGAATCTCTGCGAAAATTTTGCGTTAGCCCTGCTCAGTGCGATTTCCGGGTCCACTTTCAAAAAGCGTGCGAGATTGATGGCCGCAAACAGCAAGTCCCCGAGTTCCTCTTCCGCCTTATTGGGGTCATTGGTTTTCAGCGCGTTCTTCACTTCCCCGGCTTCTTCGTTCAACTTTTCGAAAACGCCCTCTACGTTTTCCCAATCGAAGCCAATGCGCGCGGCCTTGCGCGTCAGTTGGAAGCTTTGCAGCGTGGCAGGCAAACCGGGCGAAACGCCATCGAGAAGAGAAGTCTCTTTCGCGGCTATGTGTTCGCCGTCCGGCTGGGCTTGTTTGTCGTTCGAACGCCGCTCTTCCGCCTTGATCTGTTCCCAGTTTCGCAAGACCTCGGCGGAATCTTTCGCGCGGGTCGCGCCGAACACATGAGGATGCCGGCGAATCATTTTGTCATGAATTTCGCGGATGACGTCGGAGACCGTGAAGCGCTTCTCTTCGGTGGCTATCTGCGAGTGAAATACGATCTGCAGCAGCAAATCACCCATTTCTTCCGCAAACTTTGCGTCATTTCCGTTTTCGAGCGCGTCCAAGACTTCGTAAGCCTCTTCGATAAGATAGGTGCGAAGCGTCTTGTGGGTTTGCTCGCGATCCCAGGGGCAGCCGTTCGGCGCGCGCAACCGCGCTTGGACGGCGACAAGTTTTTCAAACCACTGGCCAGCGGACAATTTCTTCTTTTTCGCTAGCTTCCCGGCACGGCGGTTCACCTTTTTAGTTTTTTTTCGTTGCGTAGGCATCTCGGCTTCAACGAATTCGAATTGGGATCAAGTTCACCACTTTACGGTGCCGCTGCACCTTTGACAAGCGAGGCCGGCTCGTGGAATGCAATGCGGCAACGACCCGCGGCGGCAACCCGTGATAAACTGAGGACGAATCAAATTGCCGAGGAATGTCCCTTGTCCGAACATAAGAAGGAAGACGCATTTCGCGTAATTGACCGCCGCCCGTTCACCTCCGAGGGCGAGTTGCGCAAAGAGGTGGTGGAAGAGCAGGAACGCGAAGCCAAACGCGATGCCGCGGCTCACCCGCCCACGCCTGCCGAGCCGACAAAAACCCCACCCACAGTGCCAACGCCAGAAACGGCCAAGCGCTCGCCGGCATTCGAAAACCTCGTGAGAATGCTTGGCAGTAATGCCGCCATGGTTCTTGGCGCGTACGCCGATCCGCGTACCGGGCAGCCGGTCATCGATCCCGAGGCAGCGCGCGAGTTGATTGACATGCTCGATGCCCTGCACGAAAAAACAAAGGGCAATCTCGCGCCGGAAGAAGACACTTTGCTCCTGGATCTCCTCGGCAAATTGAAGATGACCTATCTGGAGATCAACCAGGCCGTGGCGGCGCAGGCAGCTACGCAGGCCAAAGCGAAGACGCGCCCGTAGACTCAGCCGCGCAGCCCTTCTCGGCTCCTCGCGATCCGTGCTGCCAGCTTTTAAAGATGCCTTCCGCTCCGCTGAAAATCACGGTTCTCGGTTCCGGCACCTCGATGGGCGTGCCCACGCTTGCCTGTCCCTGCCACGTTTGCGCTTCGAACGATCCGCACGACAAACGGCTCCGCCCTTCCCTGCTGATCTCCCGCAACGGTCAAAACGTGGTCATTGATACCACGCCAGATTTTCGCCAACAGGCCCTGCGTGTCGGACTCACTCGGCTCGACGCCATTTTGCTGACCCATGGTCATGCCGACCACATTCTCGGATTCGACGATATTCGCCCATTCAATATTCGGCAGCGGGCGGCGCTGCCCGTTTACGGCAATGCAGAAACGTTTCGAATTATCCGCCGGGCGTTTGCCTACGTGTTCGATGACAAGCCAACGCTCAGCACCGTGCCGAGCGTGACGCTCAAGCTCGCGGATGGCCCGATTGATCTGCTCGGTATTTCGTTCATTCCTGTGCCGATGCAGCATGGCGATATGCAGGTATTGGGTTTCCGTTTCGGCCGCGCCGCGTACCTCACCGATTTCAGCTCGCTTCCAGATTCTTCGATGGCGCTTCTCGAAGGGCTCGACGAACTGGTCATCGATGCCTTACGCGATGTTCCTCATCCCATGCACCAAACCGTGGCTCAAGCGCTCGCGCTCACCCAACAGCTCAAACCGCGCCGTGCCTGGTTCACTCACATCGCGCATGATCTTCCGCACGCGGAAACGAACGAGCGACTTCGACAGATGGGCTTTCCGCACGTGCAATTGGCTTACGATGGCCTCGAATTCGAAGTGCACCTGGACGCTGCGGAAGAAAACCACAGCGAACGGCGTGATTCGAACAACGCGCGGACCGTAGTCCGGGCTGTTCCAGCGCGAAGACTGGCGACGTTTACTTCTTCACAGGCTTGGGCTTCGCGCTATGCTGCTTATGGATACTCCAGCGCTCTGGCGATTGGCAATTTCGATGGCATCCATCTGGGCCATCAAGCGATTCTTCGCTCCACCGTCGCGCGCGCGCAGGCCTTGCAGGCCGTCTCCACGGCGCTCACGTTTGACCCATCGCCGCGCAAAGTGCTCCGGCCGGAGTCCGCGCCTCTGCGCCTCTCGACCAACGCGCAACGAATGGAGTGGTTCAATGCGCTCGGCCTCGAAGCCGCTGTGGTATTGCCCTTCACCCTCGAACTCGCCAGGCTCTCCCCCGAGGAATTCGTCGAGCAGATTCTCATCCGCGATTTACATGTGAAGACCGTGCTGGTCGGCGAGAACTTCCATTTCGGCCACAAACAGGCGGGGAATGTAAAGTTGCTGAAGGAACTCGGCGCGAAGTTTGCATTCGACGTGCAGATTGTCTGCCCCGTGCAGTATCGCGGAGAGGTTGTTTCCAGCACCATCATTCGCCGGGAAGTGGCGGAGGGAGACGTGTCTCATGCCGGGCGGCTCCTGGGCCGCCCTTTCGCATTAACCGGCGAGGTCGTCAGCGGCACGGGAACAGGCAGCAAGTTCACATTCCCCACAGTCAATCTTGCCGCCGAGCAGGAACTGCTCCCAGCGCGCGGCGTCTACATCACGCGTACCTTACTCGAAGGCGAAACGCACAGCCACCGTTCGGTGACAAACATCGGCATCCGTCCGACGTTCAACGGTTCCTCTGTGAGCGTGGAGACCCACTTGCTCGGGTTTCACCCCATCACGACGCCAAAACGCATCGAAGTCCGTTTCTGGAAGCGCCTCCGCGAAGAAAAGAAATTCAGCGGCCCCGAAGAATTGCGCGCACAAATCGTCCGCGACATCGCCGCCGCGAACAAATTCTTCTCCCGCCTGCACCGCTTCCGCTCCGTCCGTTTACCTGCCTAGGCAGGCCCTTCTTGCGTGCCTTTGTAGAGCCGGGCTTCAGCCCGGCTCTTTGGGCTTTGCTCGCCACTCGTTACTCGCCACTGCCTTTAGTACACAGCTGCAGACGGCAAAATCCGCACACTTTGAAAAACGCCAAGGGTTGCGGCACCCTCCCTTGTTAGAGCAAGGGTGCTCCACCCGCCACGCTCACCAGTTCGATCTCTCTAGGGTAAATTCTCGTAACTGCCCGGAAGCAGGTTATTACAACTCACGGTGACGGCATTCGCAATGTTCAACCCTCCAGCAATTCGTGATTGGGAGTCGCAGAATACGTCGGTCCCATTCCCGCTGATGGTAGTCGGATTACCGAAGTCCACACCGGCCGTCGATAAGTTCAAGACCACCAAACCACCGTGCGCACCCCCGGTAATGCTGGAACCAGCCAGTTGTGCGTGGGAGTCATTGGTCACGATGACGCCCTGCCCTTTGCTGTTAGAGACAACAAGGCTGGCTCCCGCGCTCAACGTAGAGCCGTTGCTAACGAAGACCGCGCCGGTGTCGCCTCCAAACGGCTGCCCGGCGTTGCTTATCCGCAGTTTGGCACTACTTAGATTTAACGACGAGCTGTCACTCACCCGTGCGCCATTAAAGTTTGTTCCCGATGGATTATCAACGATAACGTCGATGCCTGCGGCAGTGATGTCAAAATTGACCAAATCGACGCTCCCACTCGTGTCAATGTTAATGCTTTGCTGCATATCGCGAATCGTCATCCCCTGCATGGTAACGTGGCCCGAAGCGGCGTAAACGCCAGCGTTAAAATTTGAGTTCGCCGGACGTTCTATCAGGCCGTCCACGATGTGCACGTCGGATTTATCGACGGCCGAGATTGCGGCATATCCGGAGCTTATGTTGACCGTCGCTCGCACAAGCCACACCTGGCTGGCCTCGTATATGAAGATGCCCCAGGAACCATCGGTACTCACGTCCTGGAGCCGAATTTGATTGCTACCTCCGCCAATGCCGATGCTTGAAAGAAGAATGTTCGGAGACGACTGGGAGCGGACGGCGAGACCACTCACGGTGACATTTCGGGAAGCCTTGATGGATAGGACGAAGAGGGGGTTGGTTTGCGGAATTGTGTTTGGCTGCTGCAACGTCGCGCCTGGCGCTCCAGTCAGAGTCAAATCGTTGAATCCCTCGATGAAAACATACTCAGTGCAAGTTCCTTTGACGGTGACGGTCGCGGGTAAGAATTTAATAAGCGTGGCCAGGGTAAAGTTTAGCGACTCACCTTCAGTGCAATTCACAGTGCGGGTCTGCTTTGCAAATGTCGATGTCGCGGAAAAGAGCAGCGCTGCCAAAGCAAAGAATCGCATCATGGCGATGCCTCCTCGTAAGACTTAAATTTTGAGGTCCATTTCCTGAGACGAGCCGATCCCGCTAGGGCGGGACGTGCGCAATGCTAGCACGAGGAGAATAGAAACTGGTAATTCTCACGTTGGGCATGCTAGGAGCTAGGTCTTTAACGATCGTGCTAACCATCGCCCGCGACATCGCTGCCGCGAACAAATTCTCCTCACGCCAGCGCCGGTTTCGCTCGATTCGTCTGTCGGCTGCCGCCCGCGGGGTGTAGCCTCCCTCTCATCCAGTTCGCCATCTGGGGTAGACTTGGCCCCATGGTCCGTCAGATTGCGCCTGTTTTCTTCACTATGGACATTCCCGCGACGCTCGCCTATTACACAGGCAAGCTTGGTTTCGCATGTCTGGGGACGTGGCGGGATCCGCCGGTCTACGCCATCGTGGCGCGCGACCAGCAGGTGATTCATTTCCGCTGCGCCGAGCCGCCCACCGCCAATCCGGACAAATACGCGGACGAATTGCTCGACGCGTACCTCGTCGTTGAAGATGCCGACGCACTTTATGGCGAGTACGCAGCCCAAGGCGTGGAATTCACTCGCGAACTTGACAACACGCCATGGCATACGCGGGAGTTCGTGGTGAAGGATTGCGACGGCCGTCTGCTGGCTTTCGGCGCGAACCTGTAATCTTCTTCCGTCGTCCCTCTGCTTTTCCCGGTGTGTGTCATCCCGAACCCAGTTGCGCTTGTCCGCGGTAAGCGGCGCAAACGTTGTCGCAAATGGCGGTGTTCGTAGAGTGTATTTGAAATAAGAAAGGTGCCAAAGTGATCGCTAGTCGCTGTTTTCATTGTGCTCGCGCTCTTGCTCGTTGGTCTCGCGATTTGGACATGGCCGTTTGTAAGAGCGTCGCTGAACTTTGGGCGCGTCGGCTTTTCTCTCGAAGCGAACGGCGACCAGACCGACCTCGCAAAACCTCATTCCTAATTTCAGAAAGTATTGGGAACTCGGGGATGGACGGAACGTTTTCTGACATTTCTCCGACAAGATTTGTCCGGCACGTAATGAGTGGGAGTTTCAGAGAAAGAGTAACTTCCCGTCTGCCCCCGCTCTCCGTCCCCGCTCGCCTGGTGGGGAGTCGGGGACTGTCCCCATGTTTCCATGTTTGTCCCGTGTTTGCGGGCATAGGTGGCGGCGTTTCCACTCGTAAACCCTGTGGCGTGCGTCGTATACTCCCTTGCGAAAGGAACGACATCGGAAATGAAACGAATCCTACTGACTGCTCTTTTGTTAAGCGGCTTGATGCCGGCCGTCGCCCAGGTGAAGAAGGAAGACCTGGCCACCAAGAACACCGCCAGCCCGGGCGCCGAAACCAGCGTCACCGTCAACGGGAAGAACATTTGGATCTATTACCACGCCCCCTCCGTCAGGGGTCGTCACATTTTCGGCGGCGCCGGCGCGCACCAGCCGGATGGCAGCGTATGGCGTCTGGGCGCCGATTACGCCACTGTTCTGCACACCGACGCAGACATCGACCTGAATGGCCTCGCCATTCCGAAGGGCGACTACACCCTGTACGCCGACCTCGACAACGGACAGTGGAAGCTGATCGTCAACAAAACACTACTGATGGCCGGCGCCCGCAACATCTGGGGCGTGGGGGTATCACCGGACGGCATTCGCGAGGGCGCCACCACCGATGATCCGGCCACCGAACTGGGCCGCGCTTCGCTCGCCATGGGCAAGCCGTCATCTCCGGTCGAAACCCTCAAGATCACGCTGTCGGGCGCAGGCGGCGCCAAAGGAAAACTGCTCATCGAATGGGAGAATGTGACGGCGTCGGCGCCGTTTACCGTAAAGTAGCGGTCTCCCGCAGGGTGTACTCCGCAGGAGTCGCCGCACTCGGGTCCGGGGGAACAGACGGGATGTTTTCCCCGTGCGGCCAAGAGGAAGTGGCGAGTGACCAGGTGGTGGCAAGGCTCATCCAATCCCGGCAGGAGGGCCGTAAAGGATGCACCACGTGCGCCAAGAGAATCTGCCTTTTGTTGGTAGTTCGCATGAGTTTGTTGGAGCTGAGCAGGGCGACACCAGTGTTTCGGTGTTCCTATTCCATGGGAAGCCCGGTTCGGGACCGGGTCCGCATCGGCACCCTTATGACGAGATCCAGTTCATTCGTGAAGGCAGAGGAGTGTGGACAGTCGACGGCAAGACCTTCGAGGGCAGCGCGGGAGATATCTTTGTCATCAAGGCCGGTGAGATTCATAGCTTCAAAGCGGTTGGTGATTCGCCGCTGGTGCAACTCGACATTCACGTCAATCCGCGCTTCATCCAAGAGAACCTGTAGGGAGAACCTGTAGGGTCGAAGAAAGTGCGGCGCGGGTGTAAGATGGGGTCGTAGGTGGGCTGCCAACGCAAGTGTCCCCTGCAGAACTTTGTTCCTGCCAGGGAGTCCCGAGCGGTTGGATTGGAGGGACTGAAATGAAGAAGACCCTGCCTGTAATTCTCATTACAGTTTTTGCGCTCGTGGTTCTTGGTGCGCCTACGCCGGCACTCGCCCAGCGCGGCGGCCATGGTGGCGGTGGATTCCATGGCGGTGGAGGTGGCTTCCATGCCGGAGGCGGTTTCCACGGCGGTGGAGGATTTCATGGTGGGGGTGGTTTCCGCAGTGGCGGCGGGTTTCGCGTCGGCAGCGGGTTTCGTAGCAGCGCGTTTCGCGGAGGAACGGGATTTCGCGGAGGGGCCGGATTTCGCGGGGGAGCAGGATTTCACGGTGGAGCGTTCGGCCGCGGCTTTCGTGGAAACGGCTTCCGCGGCGGCGGGGGCTGGGGGGGTGGGGGTTGGGGAGGATGGGGCTGGGGTTGGGACTGGGGCCTGGGCTGGGGCTGGCCCGGATACGCGTATCCGTACGGATATGGGTACGACCCGTGGTGGCCGACGGCTTACTACGCGCCCAGCTACGATCCCTACTACGATTCTTACGACGCCCCTCCGCCCGCCGATCCCCCGCCTGGCGACTCGTATCGAGATTATCCATACCGGGACAACCGGAACAGGAATGCTCCGCCGCCGACCACGGCGCCCAGACCCAACGACCAGAACGACTGGCCGCCGACAGCCACACCGAGGGATTCCGGGGCGCCGTCGCCGGATCCCAACCTTCCGCCGAGCGCGAACGGCGTGATCATGGCCCGCGCGGCGGCGTTTCGTTGGCCCGCGGCGGAGCCTGCTATGGCCGCACCGCGGCGCGAAGTGTTGAACGCCATGCGCGCGTTGCACGAAATGCCGCCGTTTGCGCGCGAGCGGGAAATCGAGCATGGGCGGTACAGTCATTTCTCGTCCGAAGAGCGGGAGATGCTGAGGAACGCGGGACGATAAGGCAGACCGGCAAAAAAGAGGAAGCGGCCCTCGCTTCACTGAGAGTGACAATGGTGGGGCAGGACAAGCAACCACGCGCGCTGCACGGTTAGCGGAGTTGGTCCGCAGGTTCCGGGGCGACGCGAGCGGCGTTGCGAAGGAATCTCATAAGGCCGTCGCCCTTGGCTTTTCCGGCGCGCTTCTTGAAAAAGTCCGCTCCTGCATTCTCGAGAACTGAAAGCTCAAAAACGCCGAGCTAAAGCCCAGCTTCTACAAAAGTCGAAGGAAGAAGGACGGGCAACACAGAGGGCAGAGAGAAGAGCGGGGCCTGCCGCACTCCAAAAAAAAACAAAACGCCCCGACTGAGCTGGGGCGCGGAAAACCCGGCAGGGCTGTTGCCCTGCCCTACAAAAAAAGCGTCCTCGGCGGAGCCAGGACGCATTTTCCTGCGGCACTAATTCTAGCAGGGTCATACAACACTTGGCGAGGTGAACGTTAGGAATGGGGCAGAATGGCCTAAGCGCTTAGGAGGCAAGAAGATAGGGAGACAAGCAAGGTCAGTCACCAGTCACCAAATACCAGTCACTTCTTTGCCTTGTCCTGGCACTCGGCGCAGTAGCCGCCGACTTCGGTGCGCGAAACGGTGACCTTCATGTGAAAGTCGCGCGCGATTTGTTCCTTCAATTGCTCATACAAGCGGCTTTCGAACTCGCGCACTTTGCCGCAACGTAAACAGGCCACGTGGATGTGATCGCGCGGCCCGTGCGTTTCGTAATAGTGCCGGTCCCCACGAAGATGAAGCAAATCCAATTCGTCAATCAGGCCCTGCTTTTTGAGCAGATCAATCGTGCGGTAAACGGTGACGAGGTGCACGCCCGCGTCAATCTTCTGCGCGCGTTCCAGGATTTGATCCACGTCCAGGTGCTGCTCGGCGTCATCCATCACTTGCAGGATGACGCGGCGCTGGCGGGTCATGCGGATTCCGCGCGAGGCCATCGCCTGCTGAAGTTTTCCGGTTGTTTCCGCGGTATTGATGCGCTCACCGGTGGAGACCCGGTGGGTCGGCGTGGCAGCCATTTGCAGTTTCCCCGCTTGCGCGGCGGCTTCGCACTAGGAATGCGTCGGAAGCATCCGCACGACGTCATTGTACATAACGTAAGCGAAGAGCACCAACAGGAACACGAAGCCGACTTGGACGAAGCGCTCCTTGAATGCCAGGCTGAAATCGCGACGGCGAATCCCTTCCAACGTGAGCAGCAGAATGTTTCCGCCGTCGAGGATCGGAATGGGCAGCAAGTTCAGAATGCCGAGGTTCACGCTGATCAGCACCATCAGCGAAATCACGGCGAGCGGGCCCTTGCGAACCGCTTCGCCCGCGGCTCGCGAAATGCCCACCGCGCCCTGAAGTTGCCGGACGGAGACACGCCCGCTGAAAAGTTTGCCAACGACGCCGATGGTTTCCTGCACGCGATCCGCGGTCATGGCGGAGGCATCGCGCACCCCATCGGTAAACGAAATGCGCCGATAGGCAGTCGGATCGCGGACAATCACGCCGACCTGAAAAATATTTTCGCCGGACTCCGCGACGCCCTGCTGCGGCGTAACTTCCGTGTGAACGAGCTGGCCCTTGCGCTCCAAATCAAGCTTTACGGTCTTACCACCTGAAGCCCGGACGTGCTCCACAAACTGCCCCCAGTAATCAATTTTTTGGCCATCCACAGCCCGGATGATGTCGCCCTCTTTCAGCCCGGCGCGCTCCGCTGGAGTCCCCGGTGCGACTTCGTCGAGAATCGCGGGAAGCGGCGCATAACCCAAAACGCGCTCGATCGAAACAGTATCGGTTAACGGCACTTCCACAGTGCGCCTTGTGCCGGCGTTTTCCGCTTCGATCTTCAGCTTATCGCCGGAGAGAGTTTGCTTGATCGCCTTCTGCGCTTGCTCCCAAGTAGGGTTCGCAATTCCGTTGATGGAAACAATCTTGTCGCCGGGCTGCAAAAAGTTGGTCTTTCCCGCTGCTTCCGCGGGTAGAGCAACCACCTGAACCGGCAGATCAAAATACGCGGAATAAGGCAGACCAACGGCAACGAACAATCCTGTCAGCAGAAGGATGGGAAAGAGCAGATTCACGGCCGGCCCCGCAAACGAAATCAGGGCTCGTTGCCAGCGCGGTTTGCTCATCAATTCGTCGGGAGCGCCGGTGGGCGCCACATCATTCGAATCGACTTCGGACAAATCCTGTCCCGCCATGCGCACGTAACCGCCAAAGGGCAGCGCACTGATGCGGTAGTCGGTCGCGCCGCGCTTCCATCCAAACAGCCGCGGTCCAAAACCGATCGAAAAGACATCCACGCGGACCTTGAAGAGGCGCGCAACAATGAAATGGCCCCACTCGTGGATCATAATCATCAAGCCCAGCACCAGGGCCACGCCCAATAGCAAATTCATACCGTTCGCTTCTCCTGTCGGCCGCTTGGCCGTCGTACATGATTTCGCTTAAGACGCCGCGGCCACCGGTACCGCCAATTGCGCCACTTCTTCCCTGGCCATTCGACGCGCTTCGGCATCCGCCGTAAGCACATCGTCCATTTTCTCGAAACGCACGCGCGGAGTCCGGGCCAGCACGCGCTCAATCACTTCCGGAATTCCCAGGAACGGCAGCTTGCGCTCCAGAAAGGCCGCGACAGCAATTTCATCCGAGGCGTTTAACGCGCACGGAAACGCGCCGCCCTTCTTCATTGCTTCGCGCGCCAGACGCAAGCACGGAAACCGCCGCGTCGAGGCTTTTTCGAAATCCAGCCGCTTCATCCGGGTCCAATCCAGAGCTAGCTGATTAGATGCCACCCGCTCTGGATAGGTTAACGCATATTGGATGGGCATGCGCATGTCCGTGGGGCCAAGTTGTGCTAAAACGGAACCATCCACAAACTCGACCATGGAATGAATGGTGGACTGGGGATGAATCACCACATCGATTTGATCGGGGCGCATGCCGAACAGCCAGCGCGCTTCGATGATTTCGAAACCCTTGTTCATCATCGTGGCGGAGTCAATCGTGATGCGGTTTCCCATGCGCCAGTTGGGATGCGCCAGCGCCTGCTCCGGCGTCACATTGGCCAGCGCGGCCAGCGGCGTCTTTCGAAACGGGCCGCCTGAGGCGGTCAGCACCAGTCGGCGCACTTCGCCGTACGTTCCGCCGCGCAGGCATTGATGTACTGCGTTGTGCTCGCTGTCCACGGGAAGAAGCTCGCGGCCAGCCTTCTTTGCCGCCGCCATGACCAGCTCACCAGCGGCGACGAGAACTTCTTTATTCGAAAGAGCGACCGTCTTCCCCAGCTTTACGGCCTCGTAGGTCGCTTCCAGGCCCACGACTCCAACTGCGGCGGAGACGACGACATCGGCCTTGGAATGCGTTCCGACCGCCAGCATTCCTTCGCGGCCGTGGTGAATCTCCGGCAGAGGCGAAATTCCCTTCCCGCGAAGCACGGAGGCTAGCTCGTCCGCCTTCTTGGCGTCACCCACGGAAACCAGTTCAGGCCTATGACGTTCGATCTGCCCGGCCAGCTCGTCCAGATTTCCTCCAGCAGCCAGCGCCGCGACAATGAAACGCCCCGGCAAACCCTCGACGACCGAAAGGCACTGCCGGCCAATCGAGCCAGTTGAACCTAAAATGGATAGCTGCTTCACGATGTCGTTCAATTCCCTTCGGGAGTGCGGGAAGTTCAGCCCGGCCTTGCCGGCGCCCTGCTCCCGCTTTTGCCAAGTGCGACGATTCTCGGGTTGGAAGCCTTCCGACCTACGACCTGGGAGAGTAGATCAAGATCCAATAATACCAGACAACCGGTATAGCGAGGATAAGCGCGTCAATGCGGTCCAGCACGCCGCCATGCCCCGGCAGAATACTGCCGGAATCTTTAATCCCTGCGCTGCGCTTGTAGGCCGATTCGAGAAGGTCGCCAATTTGCCCGGCCACGTTGCCCGTCGCCGCCATCGCGAGCAAATGCGGAAGCGGAACGGTGAGGAATCGGGCGAAAATAAGCGCGACGATCAGTGAACCAAGGAAACTCGCAACCGTCCCTTCCCACGTTTTCTTGGGACTCAGATGCGGCGCCAGCGGGTGCTTCCCGATCCATCGGCCAACAAAATACGCCGCACTATCTCCCACCCAGATGATGACCATCGCGAACAGCAGCAGCGGCGGACCCTGGAAGGGCCGCCCATGAAGTAGGACGGCGTAGGACAGCGGGAAAGCAACGAGCATCAACCCGCTGGCGCTGATTCCAGCTGCCGGCAGCGCTTCTACGGGTGGCCGCTTGGTCCACAAGGTCAAGACAGCTATGCCAAGTACAAAGATGAAAAAAACATCGGGTACGGTCGGGGATATTCCAAAAAAGTAATCGATCTCCCGGTGGACGGTCAGCCTCCGTGGGAGCCCATAATTCGAAGCAGACCCCGCAAACCATTGCACGAAAATCAGCATCAATGCGCAAGTCGCCGTCCAGAACCGATACGCGCGATGACCGATGGCCTCCCCGAGCGCAAAGTATTCAAACAGCGCAAGCAGCGTCACCAGCGCCAGAGCCATCGCGACCACAGCTGTCGAGCCCCACAGCACCAGTCCCACAACAAACGGAATTAGCACCGCGGCTGTCGCCACCCGCTTCCAAGTCATAGAATAGGAATCCCCCGGAGAAATCGCAGGCCTCATCTCATCACATCGAGGGAAATAAATCACGCACCACACGCACCATAGCAGGACAGACATTCCTGTCTGTCCAAACGAACGCTAGTTGTGCGATGAATGCTGAGTAGACAAGCGCGACAAATACTGCGGCGGCCGGAATTCAATCGTGACGTCCTGTTGAGCTTGGACAGGCCTTTTGTTCAAGAGAGTTGGCTTGTAATGCCACTGGCGAATGGCGCTTGTTGCAGCAGGAAGAAGAGAGGTCGAGCCGCTCACGAGCTTAACATCCAGCACTTGGCCAAGCTCCCCGATGGTGGTGCGGACCTTTACCGTCTCTGACGCTCCATGATGATCCCCCGGCTTTGGATAACGAGGCCAAACGAAGGAGACAAGTTCACCAGCTTGCAATCGAACAGGTTTATGAGTCACTGCCGGTCCGTGCTCGGGAGCAATCAGAACAGAAAGTTGCGAGGTCATCGCAAAGGAAGAGGAGGCGGCGATCGGTTTTTCCGGCAACGTCAGTCTGAACGGTCTGCTGCCGTCGCCTGGGCCAGTGACAAGGATTGTGGAAGCCGCTGACACCCGCGGCGCGGCGCGCCTCCCAGGCGTTACCCTGCGTGGGCCTACATCCTTGGATGAATGTGCGCTTTGGGAATTCGCGAGTGACGGCACGTCTCGTGCAACTAACCCGGTCGAGCCCTTGCGCTCAGGACCGCCTTGGGGATTATCGAGTTCAGTGAGCGGTCGGGGCGTTGTTGCTGAAGATGGTCCGATCGGCCCTACGCGGGTAGTTGAATCTTCCCGTTGTACATTGAGGGACGGAGCGGACGGACTTTCTGAGCGCGATCCCGCCGTCGCCTGCGCTGGCGGACTTACAACTGGCGCAACGAGGGTATTTTCCGCCTGCGGAGTGGAAGTTCGCGAAGTCGTGTCGCCTGGGCGACTCAGCAGTGCGGGTGACGTGGCATCAACAGCCAGTATGGATTCCTGCGCGTCTCGGAGACGCTTTCCGAGCGGGCCACGTGCCACTGTGAACCCAACGGCGACACTAACCACCGCGAACAAAAACGCTACTGCCGTGACTTGAAATCCGGATATTTCAAGAACATATAAGCGTGAGGATGAGTTCTTGAGGCGCTCCTTTGACGGTGCGACTTTGCAGGTTCGCACTTGAGGTCCAAAACCTGCAATTGCAGCGTGGTGGTGCACTTTTTCCGGGAGCTCTTCGACAAACGACGGCGGTCCCGCATCCAGAATCTTAGGCGCCACGATCCTACATGATGCAGATGAAGGATGCGCAACCGGTTCGGGCGAAGGGGGTTGGTCTTGCTCAGGGAAAACACTCTCGATCGGCTCTCCTGGCAAGCCTTCGAGGATTGCCGGGAGAAGGCTCTCAACAGGAGCCGGCGTTATGCCTTCAGATTCCGCGCCTTGCTTTTCGAGCGCGATCCAATTTGAAATATGATCGCGGGCCTCGGCGCTGAGATCAATAAACCGGATGCCTGCGCTTTTTTTCGATTCCTCCAACCATACAATCTGCGCGGAGACTTCAATGCTTTGACTGGAGCCGGGAATTTGAAAGCGAATGTGTGGGAGGTAGTCATCGAGTACCACGGGATCGGCTGCGACAACAGCCATGCCTGTCTCACTTATATTGAGGACCGTGCCGCCATTGGTATCGTCGAGCTGAACGTACGCGCGCGAGGCAGGAGTGGCGCGCATCTGAAGGCGGCGGTCGCGCGTGAGCTGAATCGCTTCAACCGGCACATCGCCTTCGGCGCCGGGTGCGGCTGCTTCCGCTCTTGCCGGTACGTCCGCTACCTGCTTCGTCTTATTCCGCTGTGCGATTTCTATGAGTGTTGCTAACTTGCCGCCCGCCTTCGAAAGTGCGTCGAAGACGTACGCAACATTCTTCGGGTTGAACTGCAGTTGCCGGGCAGTCAGAGTCAGCCGGATGCCGTCTTCGATTTCAGCTTGGTGGCTTTCGGAAAGATAGTCCTGCAGGCCGGCATAGAGCGCGCCGTTCTCGTGATTCTCTTTCCACTCCAGCATGGCCTGGAGGCGGCGACTGGTGTCCTTCTCCAATTCTTGTTCCAGGTGCTCTGTTGCGGCACATTCGGCGAACACTTCAGCCTGGCCATGGGGTAATGCCATGGTTATTTCGGTCAATCCACCACGCATTTCCTGAACCTGGTTGGACGGTAATGATATTTTGCGGCAGGCCCACTCTCCGCGTGTCTTGTCGAAGTCAATCGAGGCGCGATACTCACCCGTTTCATACTTGAATACCGGCAGCGGCTTGAGCGGTGGCCACTTGCCGGCCAGGAGTAATTTCATCTCCGCTTGTTGCACAGGAGACGCAAGTCCAGCAAGGTTGGGCCTGACTCGTTCGTGTTCATCCAATCTCATGATGCGGCCCGAAACGTTCTACCTGCCCCACGGTTTTGCCGGCGTGCCCCCACAAGAACTCCCGGAGCACCGCTCGCTGCCAAAACGGCATGGAACTGTGCATGTTTGTAACACAGGTGGAGCACTTCTCGGCAGGCCAGAGAGACTTTCTGGAGATCGGCGCTGTTCCACTTAGGGCAGGGCACGTACATCTCGTCACCCCTTGCAGCCCCACTTCCGTGTGGGAGGAACCCTTATCTGATCAACTTCGCTCTTCCGCGCTCGTAACTTTCCTGGGTGTAGTGAAACCTAAACCCCGCCTGGGAGGATTAGTTGCTCGGGTCGATTTGGCGAGATCTGGTTCTGATCATCTGCGCCTTTTATCATCTAAACCCTTTCGTTTGATACTCTTCCGCGCTATTGGAATAAGGGGCGGGGATGGGGCACCTGCCGCAGCGTCATCATCGGAATGAAGCAAAATCAATGACCCGCTACGCGCGCAGGTTTTTCGTCGGAGGGTTCACCTTCGCGGATGCCGCCGTAGCGGCGCTCGCGTTTCTGAAATTCCAGTAGCGCCTCGAGTAGCCGGGCTCGGTTGAAATCCGGCCACAGCGTTTCGGTCACGAAAATCTCCGCGTAGGCAATCTGCCAGAGCAGAAAATTGCTCACGCGCATTTCACCGCTCGTGCGAATCAGCAAATCCGGATCTGGGAGGCCTCCGGTGTACAAGTGGCGCGCCAACTGCTCCTCGGTGACTTTCTCGGAGGTTCCGTGGCCGTTGCGCTGCGCCAGAATCGCGTTCAGGGCATCCACAATTTCCGCGCGCCCTCCATAATTCAGCGCCACGCACAGCACCATGCCCTTGTTTCCCGCGGTCTTCTCCATGGCATCGCGCACATCGTTCTGCACGCCAGCGGGAAGCTCATCCATCCGCCCAAGAAAGCGCATGCGGATATTATTCTTCTGAATGAGGGGCATCTCCTTGCGCAGATATTCGCGCAGCAACTGCATCAGAAAATCAATTTCGGTCTTCGGTCGCCGCCAGTTCTCCACCGAGAAGGCATACAGCGTCAGCGCTTCCAGTTTCAAGCGCGCGCAAGTCTCAATGGTCGTCCGGGCGGACTGCGTTCCCGATCGGTGCCCGGCGATCCTCGGGAGGTGCCGCTTCTGCGCCCAGCGCCCGTTCCCGTCCATGATCACGGCCACGTGCCGCGGCAACCGTGACAAATCCAGCTTCTCCAGGAGCTGGGCCTCCTCGGCCGTCACCGGTCCAAGCTCGCTCGGAGCGCCAATCTGTAGCGTCTTATGTGATTTGTTGTGCAGCACGTCGCGTATGAGGGCTCTCTGCCAATTCCTCTTTACGCCGTAAAGTTAACACACGCTTTGGCAGTCGCGCAATGGCATGGTGCCGTTTCGAACATCACGGCGACGGCGGCGTTCCGGTCTGAAAGAGAGCTGTGTACGTCAGCACCAGCGTTAAGGCAATCATGGCGATGGCCGTCACCCAGGCCACAATGTTGAAGGTCACGGTATTCACGTACTCGCCCATGAGGTCGCGGCGGTTTACCAGCAGCAAAATAAAGATCACCACAAAGGGCAGCCAAATGCCATTGCCCACCTGCGAGAAAATCAGAATCTTCCAGAGCGGCGCGTTAGGCAGCAGAACCACGCCCGCGCCGACCACGATCAGAATCGTATAGAGCCAGTAGAAGATGGGAGCCTCTTTGAACTTATGGTCGAGACCAGCTTCAAAACCAAGCCCTTCGCAAATGACGTGCGCGGTAGACAGCGGCAGGATCGACGCGGCAAATAACGATGCGTTCAGCAGTCCGAAGGCAAAAAGTATTCCTGCGCCCTTCCCTGCCAGAGGTATGAGTGCCTGCGCCGCTTGCGCCGCGTCCGTGATGTCCCGGTGTCCCGAAACGTAGAGCGTAGCCGCAGTGCACACGATGATAAAGAACACAATGAGCATGCAACTGATGCTCCCAATTAGGACGTCGGCTCGCGCCTGGGGATACTGTCGCGGACCCACCTTCTTCTCCACGAATCCGGCCTGCAGGTAGAAAAACTGCCAAGGGGCAATCGTGGTTCCCACAAGCCCGGTCAGCATGAGCAGATAACCCGACTCAAAGCGCAGATTGGGAATGACGGTTTGCTTCGCGGCGATCAGCCAGTCCGGCTTGGCCAGAAAGGCGGAAAAGACGTAGGACAGATACAAAACGCACGCAAACAGAAAAATGACCTCAACTTGCCGGTACGTCCCCCGGATAACCAGTATCCACACAAGAATGGCTGCGAGCGGCACCGCGATGTACTTGCTGACTCCAAAAATCTGCATGGAGGCGGCGACACCGGCAAATTCCGCCACCACGTTGGCCAGGTCCACAAAGAAACCGGTGATCATCACAAAGAACGTCGGCCGGAATCCAAACTCCTCGCGAATCAAATCGGACAGTCCTTTGCCGGTGACCACGCCCATCCGCGCACACATCTCTTCCGTAACGTAAAGTGCGATGGTCATGGGGATGAGCGACCACAGCAGGGCGTATCCGTATTGCGCGCCCGCTTGCGTGTAGACCGAGATTCCCCCCGCGTCATTGTCCACGTTCGAAGTGATCAGCCCTGGGCCGACGACCGCCAGCAGCAGCGTCAAGCGCTTCCTCAGTCCGCGGATCTTCTTCTGCAAGTCCGTGTCGCCGGTGCGCACACGCTCAAATCGCGAAGTTATGGCCTTCCAGTCCATTGGTCCGGTTCGAGTTCCTCGCTAGCCTTTCACCAGCCGGGAGACCACGTCGTCCACGGTGACTGTTCCGATCGGCTGATGGTGTTCGTTGACGATCGTCAACATGCGCAGATTGTACTTGTCGAAAATCTCGAAAACCTCTTTTTCGTCCGCGTTGGCGGGCAGGCTCAGGAGCGGTTCCATTTTCAATTCCGTCATGCGCGCATCCCCCGCCGACAACAGCAAGCGCGCCACCGGCACGGTCCCCGAAAACTGCGCCGCTGCATCCACCAGGACAATCGTGTCGAGTTGATCGAGATTCAAGTCCTGCCCGCGCATCCAGGCCAGCACCTCGTCCCGCGTGGAAGCTTCCCCGACGTACACAAATTCGGTGTTCATCATCCCGCCCGCTCTGGAAGGGTCAAATTCCAGCAATTCGCGGACTTCATCGGCTTCTTGGCCGGGCATCTCGTCCAGCAATTCTTCAGAGGTTTCTTTAGGCAAGTCGGCAAGAAGGTCCGCGGCCGCGTCCGGAGCCATTTCTTCAAGGATGTCCGCGGCCTTCTCCGGGTCCAACTTCTCGACGATCTGCGTCGTCAAACGCTCGTCCAACTCCGCCAGAACCGCGGCCGCTGTCTCTTCATCGAGCGAAGCGATAATCCCCTGCCGCTCTGCCGCGGAAAGGTGCTCCATGATTTCGGCCAAATCCGCCGGGTGCAGGTCCTCCAGCTTTTCGTGGGTGATGCGCAGTTTCACCCGCCGCATGGGGTCCGGCTCGATGAGGTTTACAAATTCCCAGCGAATCGCGCTTTGCGGCAACTTGCTTTGCAGCTTTCGAACGACTACGGAAGGCACAACACCCTGAAGCAGCCGTCGCACCGCCCCCGGGAGCCCCACATCCACCTGCGTCAAGCGCAGTTCAACATTGCCGTTGGTGCGCAGTGGCGCCAGGTCCACGTCATTCACGCGCACGACCTTCCGCCCGCGCGTATCAATAATTTGCTGGTCCATCAAGTCCTTTTGGACCGCCAGCCAGGACTCATTCGGCTGATAAAGTTCGAGGGCGCGCTCGCTAACACTTAGTTGCATCCTCCCAGCCTCCACCGAGGCGATCTGGTTGTGCTTGGCCACCAGCGGCTGAAAGTGTCCGCGGGACAAGAGGAAATGCGAGACGCGATTCGGCGCTTCCGCCGGCTCTACGAAAAACTCGCGGATCCGGCCAACGTAGTTGCCCTGCACGTCGTACGTCTTGGACCCCATCAGTTCAGTCGCGTAAATATCCATCGAACTTCCCTTCTGGCGCGCTCCCTGCGGTTCCCGATTCGGCTCGGGCCTCGAGCCGGGCAATAAAAAACCCGCGCACCGAAGAACCTGGGTGGCGGGCAAGTGCCTGACGCAAATGGACTTACCTCTAGCCGCCCGTGAACCCTCCCCACCCGACCGCTCGCGCCGTACTCTGCGCCTCGCGCGACAAAGTCTGGATTCTTAACCGATGGCCCACCTTCAGGTTCCTCAGCAGCCCGGACCAACTAGGGCCAGGTTCGAGTTCGCTGCTCGCGCTCATCGAGAGAGAATTCACTCCGAGGTCAGTGATAAGCCGGGTCAGCGGCGAAGTCAAGAAAAATTGGCATTCCAGGTCAAATTTTTTCAGCACAGGACTATTTTGTGGGCGCGCTTTGCTCGGCGAAGACCATGTTACGCGCTGGCCTGCCTTCTTTCCGGCAGTCTTCCATGTAGAGAAGCAGGTAGTTCTTCAAAACGTAGTCCGCTTTGGAAAAGCCAAGTTCGTGGGCTGCGCGGTCAATCGCTTCGGCAGGCCCTTCCAGCTCCACAAATGTGCCGATGGGCGTCTCATCCAATTCAATCAGCAGCCCCCGTGCCCACCCTTTCGAAGCGGGCAGTTGGAACGTGGTCCTGTATTTTTCGTAGCGGAACCAGCCGCTCATTCCCAGCCCCTCGAATATTTTCGTCAACGCTGCGGCCTCGGAAACCTCCAGCTCAATCTCTTCGCGGACCTTGTAGTGCCCCCGCGCGGAGCGGTCACTCATTGGTCCCGCCACCGGCTGTTTGAACGTCAAAATCACCCGCTGCTTCGAATTCCGAGTTCTGGATTTTCCACGCGTACCGGGTGTCTCGATACGAATGCGCAGCAACTGCCCGTGCTTCGCCAGCCCGCCCTGGGGAGTATCGAAGATGAGGTTTTCCTCATGCACCCGGCCGGGGCCATGGCCCGCGAGCCGCGCGCCAATGCGCTTCAGCGCCCGTTGAAACGCGCGCCCGTCGCTGATCTTCAGTTTGATCTCTGTTTCACGAGCCATTCCGTTTCCTTGCAGTCCCAGCCGGCTGCTTTCTCCCACAACCGACTTCCGATAGTATAGCGAGACGCACGCGATTCGTTCTGCGTGGCGCGCAACCCTGCCGCGCGCGCCAAACATGGACCGCGTTGTGGTCCTCGAAAAAAATGAGACGCATGAACCCCGACGCCAACAGTGCGACGCCAGCGCTTTCGAATGAGCCCGCAGGAACCGGCGTGCCACAGCCTCCCATTGCGCGGCGCGAGCCGGCGGAGCACGTTTTGCACGGCGACCGGCGGATTGACCATTACGTCTGGCTCCGCAACAAAGAGAGTCCCGGAGTTATCGCCTATCTCGAAGCCGAAAACGCCTACACCGACGCGGTCCTGAAGCCCACCGAAGCGTTTCAGGAAAGCCTGTATCAGGAGATGCTTGGCCGCATTCTTCAGACCGATCTTTCCGTGCCCTATCGCCTCCGAGGCTACCTGTATTTCACGCGTACCGAAGAAGGAAAACAGTATGCGCTCCATTGTCGCCGCCGCGACGTCGAGGGCTGCACAGAAGAGCCGCTCCTCGACTTAAATCAGCTTGCCGAAGGGCACTCGTTTCTCGGACTGGATTCTTTCGAAGTCAGCGACGACAACCGGCTTCTCGCTTTCTCGACGGATACGACCGGTTTCCGGCAGTACGTCCTTCAGGTGAAAGATCTTGTAACCGGCGGCACGCTCCCGGAACGGATCGAACGGGTCACGAGCGTTGCCTGGGCCGCCGACAACCGCACCTTTTTCTATACTGTCGAGGATGAAGTCACCAAGCGTTCCCACCGGCTTTACCGGCATGTTCTGGGCTCTTTGGAAAACGATACCCTGCTGTACGTAGAGCCCGACGAGCGCTTTCGAATCGAAGTCGAACGTTCTCGGAGCGGCGCCCTTCTTCTGCTGACCATCGCGAGTCATACGACCAGCGAAGTTCACTTCTTGCGCGCGGACCAGCCAAACGCGCAATTCCAGCGGATTGCGCCGCGAGAAGAGAACCATGAGTATTACGCCGACCATCATCCCGGCTTTCCCGGAGGGGCGTCCGGCGGCCTCTTCTACATTCGAACAAATTCCGGCGGCCGCACGTTTCGCCTGGTCACCGCGCCCGTTGCCGACCCGCATGCAGAATCATGGCGCGAAGTCATACCCAACCGCCCGGACGTCATGCTGGCCGCCACCGAAGTCTTTCAGTCGCACCTGGTCCTCTTCGAACGCGAAGACGGCCTTCCCTACCTCCGGATTGCGGATCTGGCACCCAACGCCCCAAACGCTCTCGCCGCCTCGCATCGTATTGAATTTTCGGAGCCTGCTTATAACGCTGCGATTGGAAAGAATCCGGAGTTTGCTGCAACCCATGTCCGCTTCCAGTATGAGTCGTTCCTCGCTCCTCGGTCGATCTTCGATTACGACGTCCACACCCGGCAGCGCGTCTTGCGGAAACAGCAGCCGGTTCTCGGCGGCTATGATTCGTCGCAATACGTGAGTGAGCGCCTGCATGCCGTTGCATCAGACGGCACCAAGGTGCCGCTTTCCATCGTCTATCATCGCGACACGCCGCGGGATGGCACGGCGCCGCTCCTCTTGTATGGCTACGGCAGCTACGGCATCTCCGTGCCCGTGAACTTCAGTTCGAACCGTCTCAGTCTCTTGAACCGCGGCGTGACCTATGCCGACGCCCACATCCGCGGCGGCGGAGAGCTCGGCAAACCCTGGCACGATGCCGGGCGCATGAAGCAGAAGCAAAATACGTTTACCGATTTCATCACTGCCGCCGAACATCTCATCGCGCATCGCTACACGGCGCCAGAAAAACTCATCATCGAAGGCGGCAGCGCCGGGGGCCTCCTCATGGGCGCCGTCACCAACATGCGCCCCGAGCTTTTCCGCATGGTCATCACTCATGTCCCCTTCGTGGATGTTCTCAACACGATGCTGGACGCGTCGCTTCCGCTGACAGTGGGCGAATACGAAGAGTGGGGCAATCCGCAAATCGCGGAAGACTACTTCAACATAAAATCGTACTGCCCGTACACGAACCTGGAGCGCAAAGCATATCCCACGATACTGGTGAAAACGGGCTTGAACGACAGCCAGGTGATGTATTGGGAGCCTGCCAAGTACGTCGCGAAACTTCGCACGCTCAAGACAGATGCGCATCCGCTCCTGTTCAAAATCAACATGGGCGCCGGACACGGCGGCGCTTCCGGCCGCTACGATTATTTGCGCGAGATCGCGCTGGATTATGCTTTTCTGCTCACGCACCTAGGGATTTACAAATGAATCTTGAGCCGAAAACACTGTCGGAGGAATTCGATCCTTCCAGGATTGATGACTGAACACTGCGAACTGACAACTGACCGATGAGCGAGCCCACAACACCGCTGATGCAGCAGTATCAGGCCATCAAGGCGCGCTACCCGCACGCCCTGCTGCTCTTCCGTCTGGGGGATTTCTACGAGCTCTTCTATGAAGATGCCATGATCGCTTCGCGCGAGCTGCAGATCACACTCACCTCGCGCAACCGCGAAAAGGGCCAGCCCATTCCGATGTGCGGCGTTCCGTATCACGCGGCCGAGGGCTACATTGCACGGCTCATTCGCGCGGGGTTCAAGATCGCTATTTGCGATCAGATGGAGCAGCCCGGCCCGGGCAAGAAACTCGTTCGCCGCGAAGTCGTGCGCGTCATCACCCCCGGGACCGCCACGGATGTGGCGGTCCTCGATGCACGCGAGAACAATTTTCTCGCGTCCGTGGCCCGGCACTCATCGGGGTCACCTATAGGCCTCGCTTACGTGGACCTTTCGACCGGAGAATTTCAAGCTACGGAATTCTCCGGGCCGCGCGCCGATGAAGCTCTTCGCGACGAACTGCAACTTCTTCACCCGCGCGAAACGCTTCTCCCCAAGCCCCAGCAATTATTCGAAACGGCAAAAACATCTCTCCTCGAAGGCGCTGGCGGCGTGGAATCGAGGCTCGATGACTGGGTTTTTCTGCACGATTATGCCGAGCGCATCCTGCGCGAACAGTTTGGAGTGGCCGAACTCACCGGCTTCGGCCTCGACGATCATCCACAAGCCGTATCGGCCGCCGGCGCCATTGTCCATTATCTTCGCGAAAACGCCGCTCGCTGTGCCGACCAGGACGCGCCGGCCAACAATGCAGCCGCGCCGAGCATCGAAGCACTCCGGCATCTCGATCGAGTCCGTTACTACGAACAGCACGATTCCCTCGCGCTGGATCCCGTTTCCGTTCGAAACCTCGAGCTGCTTGCGCCCATTTTCACCGAGGAAGCCGGCCGCGCCAGCGGTCCTACCACACTTGTTGCTGCACTCGATGCCACGGTAACTGGGATGGGAGCGCGCTTGTTGCGTTCATGGCTGCTGCGGCCGCTGATTGCTCGCGAAGCCATCGAAGCGCGCCTGGATGCAGTCGCGCATCTCGTTCAACAAACCGTAGTGCGCGGCGAGATTCGCAAGGAGCTCAAAGGCATTCTGGATCTGGAGCGGCTCACGAGCCGCATCACGCTGGGGCTGGCGACGCCGCGCGAGCTCGTCGCATTGCGCAGGTCTCTTGTACAACTGCCAGTGCTGAAAAATTTCCTCACCCCGCCTCCCGCAGGCGGAAGCGAGCTTCTCCGTCAACTCCACCAGACAATTGACGAGCTCGCGGACGTGCGCGAACAACTGGAACGTGCCATTGCGGATGAGCCTCCGGCGCTCGCCACGGATCCGGGAATGATTCGCAGCGGCTATCACGGCGAGCTCGACGAGCTGCGCAATTTGAGCCAGCACAGCAAACAGATCATCGCCGCCATGGAAGAACGCGAGCGCAAACGCACCGGAATCGGCTCGCTCAAAATCCGTTTCAATCAGGTGTTCGGCTATTACATCGAGATTTCCAAGCCGAATCTGCATCTCGCGCCGACGGATTACGAGCGCAAACAAACGCTAGTCAACGCCGAACGCTTCACTTCCACCGAGCTCAAGGAATACGAACGGAAGATACTTGCCGCCGACGAGCGCATTCTCGAAATCGAGCGCCAGCTGTTTGTGGATGTCCGTTCTTTCGTTGCCGCGAAGGCTGTGCGTCTGCGACGCACTGCGGCTGCTGTGGCGCAACTGGATGTCCTGACTGCGTTTGCAAAATTGGCCGCGGATCGCGGCTACATCCGCCCGGAGTTCAACTCCACCGGCGAGCTTCTCATCATCGGCGGGCGGCATCCGGTGATTGAAGAACTTTTGCGGCAAAAGGGCGAGCGCTTCGTTCCCAACGATCTTTGCTTCGAGCCCGGGCGGCAGCAACTTCTTCTCATCACCGGCCCCAACATGGGCGGCAAGTCCACGTATCTGCGCCAGTCCGCGTTGATTGTTCTCATGGCGCAGATGGGTTCGTTCGTTCCGGCTCGCCAGGCCAAGCTGCCCATCACCGACCGCATCTTCACGCGCATCGGCGCCAGCGACAATCTTGCGCGCGGGCGCTCTACGTTTCTCGTGGAGATGAGCGAAGTCGCTGCCATCCTCAATCACGCGACTCCCGCAAGCCTCGTGCTGCTCGACGAAGTCGGCCGCGGCACGGCGACCTTCGATGGTCTCTCCATCGCTTGGGCGGTGGTCGAGCATCTCCAGAAGCACACCCGCGCGCGCACACTCTTCGCCACCCACTATCACGAACTCACCGAGCTTGCCGAACTTCTTCCCACGGTGAAAAACGTGCATGTTTCTGTCAAGGAAACGCCCAGTGAAATTATTTTTCTCCGCCGCGTCGAGCCCGGTAGCGCCGACAAAAGCTACGGCATCGAAGTGGCCCGCCTAGCGGGCCTTCCTCGCAGCGTCATCGAGCGCGCCCGCGAGGTTTTGAAGAGGCATGAACAGAGCGAGCACGAACTCAGCGAAACACTCTCCCCCGGGGCCTCCGACCCTGCGCACAAGAATGGCAACCAGCAAGTGCTCTTCACCGCACTCGATCGCGAAGTGCTCGAAAAACTCCGCGGCGCCGACCTCGACCAATTGAAACCCCTCGACGCTCTCAATCTCCTCGCCGAACTTAAAAAGCAAATCTCATGACGGAATCTCCCAAACCGGATGGAAAGCGCCTCACTGTTCAGGTGGTCAGCACAACATTACTTCGAGTGTTGAGTTGGGTTGCCGGTCTCGCCTCCATCCTGATTGGAACAGTGCTACCTCTGCTTTTCATTGCGAACGACCTTCAAGAGGCCCAGTCCGCGCCACAATGGAGTGGCAATCCAGTCTTTATAGCGGTGGCTGGAGTAGCCGCCGGGATGGGCTTTGCGGCGCTCTGTGGATCTGCTGCCTACCGACTGATTCGATTTGCTATCGGGGGGCCAAATTCCAGCTAAGCTACCTTTTTCGCGTTATCTTTTCCGCTTCCCTCCGTTTTCTTTTCTGTGTTCTCTGTGCACTCTGTGGTGAAATCCTTTTTCCTGGAATTGAGATGAATTCTAAACCTTCACTCGTCCTCGGCATGATGTCCGGCACGTCCGCCGACGGCATTGACGTGGCCCTCGCGCGCCTCTCCGGTGCCCCGCCGAAACTGAATGCCAAACTGCTCGAACACACGTCCGTCAAATTCCCTCCGGCAGCACGCAAGGAGATTCTCCGTGTTGCGGAGCAGCATCCCATCAGCGCGGGCGCTCTTAGTCAGTTGAACTTTCGTTTGGGAGAAATCTTCGCTGCGGCCGCGCTTGCCGCATGCCGCAAATTTCGTATTTCGCCAAAGCGTATCTCGCTGATCGGGAGCCACGGCCAGACGATTTTCCATCAGGGCAGCCCAATGGCGTATTTAGGCTCTCTGACAGCGTCGACTCTGCAAATCGGCGAAGGATCGGTCATCGCCGCCCGCACGGGCATCACTACTGTCGCTGACTTCCGCACCGCGGACATGGCCCTCGGCGGCCAGGGTGCGCCGCTTGTCCCCTACGCAGACTATCTTCTCTATCGCCACGCGAAACTCGGGCGCGTGTCGCTCAATCTCGGCGGCATCGCGAACATCACCGTCCTGCCGCGCGCAGCTAAGCCGCAACAAGTCTTCGCCTTCGATACCGGCCCGGCCAACATGCTGATTGACGCGCTCGTCTCGCACCACACGCGCGGCCGCCGCCGCTTCGACGCCAACGCCCAACTCGCCTCGCAGGGCCGCAGTCTCCCCGCGCTCCTCAACGAGCTCCTGCGCGATCCTTACCTAAAGCTCTCACCGCCCAAATCCACCGGCCGCGAATACTACGGCCAAGCGTACGTGCAAAAAGTCCTCGCCCTCGCCCGCCGCCACCGCGCCAAGCCCGACGACACCATTCGCGCAGCAACCATTTTCACCGCACTTTCGGTGGTGGATGCCCTGAACCGCTTCGTTCTCCCAAAGACAAAAATTCACCAGCTCATTGTGTCTGGCGGCGGCGTGCACAATCCGTTGATCCTCGCGCAACTCTCCGCCGCCCTTCCTGGAATCGAAGTCCTCCCCTCGTCCCGCCTCGGCATCCCCGAAGACGCCAAGGAAGCTTTTGCCTTCGCGCTTCTCGCCTACGAAGCTTTCCACCAGCGCCCCGCGAACCTGCCCTCCGCAACCGGCGCCCGCGGCGCAGCCATTCTCGGTAAAATCTCCTATGCCCCGCCTCGCTAAACTTTCCATTCATCCTTACAAGATTTGCATTTCTTTGAGGACTCTTACTTTCTTCTCTTCTCTGCGCCCTCTGCGTTAGTTCTTTTCTCCAGTTTTTTCTTTTTCTCGCGTTTGCCTCCGTTTCTCTCTCGGGCTGTTCGAATCGCAACCTGTCCGACGCTCGCCTTCGCGACCAACCGCGGGGAGCTCATCCAGTTTCTGCTCCGCGGCCAAGCAAAGATCGCCTCAGGCGTGCTGCTGCCGAGTCACTGGGCGTTCGAATCGAGCGTGGCGCAGTATGCATACGACCCATCTCAAGCCGAAGAACCTCTCGATGCCGCGGGTTTCCCGCGCAAACAAGGCGGCGTGCGCTTCCATCTCACTCTGAAATGCTCGACCGAAGAGCAAGCGCGCCTCATTGCTGCTGCTCTGCAAGAGCAATGGCGCCGCGTCGGCGTCGAATTCGAGCTTCGCCCGCCCGAGCTCGTTACACTCTTCTCCGACGTTGCAAAAGGACATTTTCAAATCACCTACCAGCGCTGGGTCAGCGCCAACACCGATCCCGACTTTTTCGAATACGCCTTCTCGTCAAGGCGCTTTCCGCCCGACGGCGCAAATCGCGGACACTATCGCAACGCGCGCATGGACGCGCTCACCGACGAGATTCGCGTGGAGATAAATCAGGAAAAAAGAAAAGCTCTGTGCAGCGAAGCCCAGAAAATTCTTGCCGAGGATCTTCCCTACTTGCCCCTAAGGTTCAACGACGTCGTTTCCGTCCATCGCAGGGCACTCGGTGCGCTCGATCTTCCATCCACAGGCAACTACAACTTCCTCGCAGCTCTCAATCCAGGACGCAAGTAACACACGGCGCATTTAGCGCAGTGCTTTCTCAATTTCCGCCAACGGAATTGCGCCTTCCCTGCCAACCTTCCAGGCGTCGCCATTCAACTCGACAATCGTCGAAGCCAGCGTCGCGCCCGTTTCTCCCGCATCCAAGACCAACGGCACACGCAGGCCCAACTGCTTCATCACCTGTTCTGCGCTCGAACACGACGGAAACCCGGAAATATTGGCGCTCGTCCCGGTAATCGGCCCTTCGAATTCCTCGATCAACTTCCGCACGACCTCGCTGTTCGGCCAGCGCAGCGCCACGCGGCCCGTGCCTGCGGTCACCTTCAGCGGAATTCGCTGTGACGCATTCACCACCAGCGTCAACCCTCCCGGCCAGAACGCCTGTGCCAGCCGCAGAAATTTCCGCGGCGCCTCGCGCGCGAGCAACACAGCTTGTTCGAGAGAATTGACGAGGATCGGCAGAGCCCTTGTTTCCGGGCGTCCCTTCACTCGATAAATCTCGTCGACCGCGGCAAGATTGAACGGATCGGCCGCGAGCCCGTAAAAAGTGTCCGTGGGAATGGCAATCACACTCCCGCGCGTCAGGAAATGTGCCGCGTAGCGCAGCACTTCGGCTTCCGGAGTTTGCGCGTTCACGCGCAGGCGTTCTGCCAGCAACTTTTTGGCCTTCGGCGAAGTCGTAACGCCACCCTGCAGCGCTCCGCCAGCGCTGCCCTTATTTGGGGCAACCTACCATACCCATCTACCCCGCGCAATAAGAGCCTAGGGCGACGGGGTTTGTCCCCTAGAACGGTACTGGTTAAAGACGGACTCGATCAGATGGAGGTTTAGGACGCAGCGAGCGCTTTCCCCCTTTGCCGCTTCATTGGCCTGACCGAATGGTGGGGGTGTGCATTAACAGATGAGATGGGAGGTTGTCACATGACTGTGCAACGGAGGAGGACGCTGTGGTTCCTATCCTGGTTAGGGTTGCTTCTTTTTGAAGTGATTTTAGTTATAGCGTTCCACGTAGTTCCACAGTTTCAATCTCATGAATTCCACACACACCCAAACGTTGGTTTCGAAATGGACGCCACGCTGCAGAAATACCCGAGCCTAAGGGTCGCACTCCTTGCATATTCAACGATCTTCGTATTTGGCAATGCTGGACTGATCGTCATGGTCTGGCGATCGTACCAAAATCTTCGGCCCGCTACCCGGAATGACTGAATCCTTGCTGAATGCAGCCGGGGATTAGCCTCAACAATAGAAAATTTGCTACCCTCCACGGTGATGGCCACGCCTGGAAAAGCCGCCCGCAACGCGCGCTCCTCTGGTGACGCTGCGCTCTTGACCAGCCGCGATAACCGCTGGCTCAAGGAATTTCGCATGGCTCTTCGCGGCGGCCTGCCCACCGAAAACGGCTTCGTCGGTGTCGAAGGCCCGCACTTGGTCGAAGAGGCTCTCCGCTCCGGCTGCCGCATTCAGGCTGTGCTTTTTAGCGAATCCGGCGAGCGCCACCATGAACGCCTCGCTCCCTTGATCGACCCCGCCGAAATGGCGTTTCCCATTCTCCGCACCACCGACCGCCTCTTCGAAGGACTCGCCGATACCGAGCACCCGCAAGGAGTCGCGGCTCTCGTCCATCCACGCGAGACTTCCTTCGACGATCTTGTGCGCACGCCCGCGTCCGCCTGCTCGCCGCTCCTAGTGGTCCTTGCGGGCGTTCAGGATCCCGGAAACGTGGGAACCATCCTGCGGACGGCCTCCGCGTTTGGCGCAACCGGCGCTGCCACCGCCGCTTCCGGCATCAGTGGTACCGCAGGCCCGTTTTCTCCCAAGGCCTTGCGCGCTTCCGCCGGAGCCGCCCTGCATCTTCCTATTCTGGCCGGAATGTCTCTCTCGATTCTGCTTGCACAGCTCAAAGCCGCCGGCGTGCGTACTCTGGCTTCGAGTGTCCACGATTCGCGCGACACCGCGCAGCCACTCCTCGCTCCTTGGGAGCTCGATTGGTGCCAGCCGGTCGCCTTGCTTGTCGGAAACGAAGGCGCCGGCCTGCCCGAAGAAGTCGAGCGCAGCGCCGATGCGCGCATGCGTATTCCCATGGCCACCGGCGTCGAATCGTTGAATGCCGCTGCCGCCGCGGCGGTTCTGTTTTATGAAGCCGCGCGGCAAAGAAACTCCGCGCCCCCGCCGCACATCCAAGAGTCAGCCGGCTTTCGGGCGCCCGAAAAATCGTGAGCCTCTTCTCAAAACTGCCGCAGTCGCTCGAAGCAGATGTTCCCGCTGCCAACCAGCCGCTCGCCGAGCGCATGCGTCCGCGCACGCTGGATGAATTCATCGGCCAGGAAAAACTGCTCGGTCCCGGCAAGTCGCTGCGTGTGCAAATCGAAAGCGACAATCTCGGCTCCATGCTTTTCTGGGGACCGCCGGGCTGCGGAAAAACCACCCTCGCGCGGCTCATTGCCCGTTTAACGCGCTCCGAATTCGTCTCCTTCAGCGCGGTCCTCGCCGGCATCAAGGAAATCAAGGAAGTCATGGCCGTCGCCGAACAGAAAGCCCGCTCCGGCCATCGCACGATTGTCTTTGTGGATGAAGTTCATCGCTTCAACAAAGCCCAGCAAGATGCTTTTCTCCCGCACGTCGAAGCCGGCCATATCATCTTCATCGGCGCCACCACGGAGAATCCTTCCTTCGAAGTCATCTCCCCGCTGCTTTCGCGCACCAAGGTCTACGTCCTAGAACCGCTCGCCACGCCGCAGATCGTCGAGCTGCTTCGCCGCGCCCTCACCGACAAGGAACATGGCTTCGGCAACCAATCGATCGTAGCCCCAGACGAAATCTTGTTTCGAATCGCCTCGTTTGCGAATGGCGACGCCCGCGCCGCCTACAACACGCTGGAACTCGCCGTTCGCAGCGCGCGTCCGGATGAGAAAGGCTCACGAGTCCTGACACCCGAACTCCTCGAAGACGTCTTGCAAAGAAAACTCCTCCGCTACGACAAAGCCGGCGAAGAGCACTACAACCTCATTTCTGCACTGCACAAGTCCGTGCGCAACTCCGATCCCGACGCCGCACTCTACTGGCTCGCACGCATGCTCGAATCCGGCGAAGACCCCCTCTATCTCGCCCGCCGCATGGTGCGCATGGCCAGCGAAGACATCGGCCTCGCCGAACCCGGCGCACTCGCCGCCACCCTCGCCGCAAAAGACGCTTTCGATTTTCTCGGCGCACCCGAAGGCCACCTCGCCCTCGCGCAAGCCGCCGTCTATCTATCGTTAGCGCCAAAGTCCAACGCCGTTTACACTGCCTACGGCGAGGTCATCGATGACGTTCACAAAACCGAGGCTGAACCTGTGCCTCTCCACATCCGCAACGCCGTCACCGGACTCATGAAAAACATCGGCTATGGCCAGGGCTACAAATACGCCCACAATTTCGATGGTAAAGTCACCGACATGACCTGCCTCCCCGACAATCTCGCCAGCCGCACGTATTACAAGCCCACTGACCAGGGCTTTGAGCAGCGCCTCCGCCAGCGCCTCGACGAAATTCGTAAAATAAAGTCGCGCGCTGCGCCAGGTTCTTGAGGTGAACCCGTGAAACGTCTTGCCCTTACGTTCGCAATTCTCGCATGCTGCGTCGCCACGTCGGCGAACGATTCGCCGAAGCGTCCTCGCATCTTTGGCATCGCCTACGTTAGAATCCTTTCGACAAATGTGGACAAGGCTAGGGAGTTTTACTCACTGGCGCTGCATTCCATCCCACCATCCAATGACCCTCAAGCGCCCTGTAACTGGTGCGAGCGGGCCCCCGTTTCAGCGGATATGAAAAAAAAACGCCTCGGCCCGATAGAACTCGAAGCTATCCATGCGCAAGACTCACCCAGCCTATTGAGCGAAGTTGCATTTAGCACCGACCAAGTCAAGGAACTTAGAGAGTTCTTGCTGAAGAATCACATTGCGGTTGAACAAATTACCAAATGCGGTGAAGACCCTTGCTTTAGCACTAGCGATCCAGAACACCATCGTCTGATCTTTGTCCAGCAATCCGACAACCTGGAGATCGAGATTCCCGGAGCCTATTCTCTCCGGACTAGTCGGTCGCCGATCATCCACGCAGGCTTTGTCGTTCGCGATGCCGCCGCCGATGACCGCTTCTACAAGGACATCCTCGGCTTCCACGTCTACTGGCACGGCGGGATGAAAGAGGGCGAAGATCATTGGGTGGATATGCAAGTCCCCGACGGCACCAACTGGATCGAATACATGCTCAACGTCCCCGCCAACGCAGACCATCACACGCTCGGCGTGATGAACCACATCGCGCTCGGCGTCCCCGACATTCACGCCGCGGAAACGCAGCTTCGCAAAAACGGTTGGACCGGTAGCGAGCAACCCAAAATCGGCCGCGATGGCAAATGGCAGCTCAATCTCTACGATCCCGACGACACCCGCGTCGAACTGATGGAATTCACGCCCACCCAACAGCCTTGCTGCTCTGAATACACAGGCCCCCACCCCGGACCCAAACGATGACCTGTCCCTGTTCCCTCAGCCGATTTAGATGGCTGCGCCGTCTTTGTACTCTGGTGTGTGTGGTCGTAGGCTGCTGTTCCCTGCCGCCTGCCAATGCCCAAAATCTCGACAAACCCGTCACAAACATTGACGAAGACATCAGCGCTTTCGCCTTCGACGCCGGCGGCCGCATCGTCTACGCGGTTCATCGCGGCTTCAAAACCAAGCTCTACGACCTCGAGCATGATGACATCTGGCTTCAGGAAGCCAATGGCAAGCGCCGCCGCCTTCTCGAGGGCCAAAAATTCAACCGCGGCAATCAACCCTTCAGCTACATCGTTGACTCGTTCCGCTGGTCGCCCAACGGCCACTTGATTCTCGCCCAGCTTCTCACCACCACCGTGGTGGACGAGTCCGGCAAAGCCGAGGACAACTTTATGACCTTGCTCCTCGACGACAGCGGAAGAGAAATCCACATTGCCAAGGCCGACACCGTGATCCCCGACGCCGCCAACGCCGCGTGGTCCTCCGACAGCGCCGGCGTTGTCTATCTTTCGGAAGCCGTGAAGCCGCGCCAACTTTTCTCCATGAAATTCACGCGCCTCGCCACCGGCTCCATGCCTTCCTTCTACGAAGGCCGCACTTTTCTCGACGTCGCGTGGCTGCCGACGATGACGTACGCCATCGCCGTCGAACAGGATCATGGCAGAACTGGCCCGCCCCGCCTCCAGCGTCTCGACCTGTTTAGTGACACGGACCAGGAGCTCGCCACCCTCGACGGCTATGAAGGCGCCATCAGCGTTTCGCCCAGTGGCAAGATGATCGCGTATTTTATTGACCGGGAAATTCTCGAAGTCCGCGATCTCGCTTCACCCAATCGCGTTGCGCGGCTTCGCGTCGGCCTCGGTGTTTTTCACTGGTCGCCCGACGAATCGCGCATTGTTCTCAAGCGTTCCATCGAAAAGAAATCCGGCGATCTCGTCTCGATTTCTCTCCCGCCTCTCGCCGCGACTGCTGGCCACGACATCCCCGTGACGCAGCCTCCCACCGTCTCACTTCTCCACGGCCTCACCTTCCGCGAATTCGCCATCTCCCCCGACGGCCGCTTCCTCGCCGTAGTCGCCCCCGGCAAACGCAATCTCCTCGTTTTTCCGTTCCCTCGCTAGCCAATCTGCCGTTCCTCTTCTCTGTGACCTCTGTGACCTCTGCGTTCTCTGCGTTAACTTCTTCTTTTCTTTTTTCCTGAACAGTTGCTACTGCGCGAACCGCTTGAAAAAACTGTCCGCCTTCCACTGCGGCCGCTGCCCTGCATCCGCCACACGCAACGCCAATTTCTCCAGTATCGCGTTGAACTGCGCCGCCCCCGCCAAATCCACGGGCTGGTTCGCATCATCCGCCGGCCCGTGATATCTGTCCTTGTACCAATCATTGAATTTCTTCTCTTCCGGCGTTCCCGGCACCCACCCAAACTTGAACGCCAGCGCCGGCACTCCCTTTCGAATAAAGCTGTACTGATCGCTTCGAATAAATCGATTGTGGTCTGGCTGCTTGTCCGCCTGCACTTGCACGCCCGCCGCCTCGCAAACCGCGCGAATATCATCCCCCAGCGACGATTCCCCCAGCCCTTGCACCTCCAGATACTTCAGTGCAAAGAGCGGCAGGTACATATCCATATTCAAATCCGCCACAATGTTTTTCCCATCCACCGTGGGATGCTCCGCAAAATATCGCGACCCCAGCAGCCCCTTCTCTTCTCCCGTCACCGCTAAAAACAAAACCGAGCGCTTAGGCTTCGCTCCCGACTCCTTCATCGCTCGCGCCACCTCGATCAGCGACGCAATTCCCGACGCATCATCCATCGCCCCGTTATAAATCTTGTCCCCGTTCACCGGCACTCCGATGCCCAAGTGATCCAGGTGCGCGCTGATCGCCACATATTCTTTACTCAGCTCCGGGTCGCTCCCCTTCAACACGCCCACAATATTTTCCGACTTCGTCTCCGACGTCTTCACCGTCACCCGCGCCTTGATCGTCACCGCTAACGGGAATCGCGGCACGGGCTTGTCGGCATTCACCGCGTCCAGCACCTCCTGAAACGAATGGCCGCTGCCCGCGAAAAGATTCTCCGCATGAGCCGGGTTGAACACCATCGCGATCGGCAGGCTCTGTTCTCCTGCCGCGCCGAGGTCACTTAGCTCCATCCGTGGCTCCAATCGCGCGCCAGCCGTCCGCGACCACGGCACTTCCGCCGCCTTGGGATTCGGAATCGCCACGGACCCAATCGCTCCAATCTTCTTTAACGTCTTCAGCCGCTCGTCGCGCGATTGAAAATGAGCCTTCACCCCCGACGGCATATTCCCAGGTCCGCCGCTGATGTAGATTACAAACTTCCCCTTGGCATCCAGCCCCGCAAAATCGTCGTAGTTCAGCTCCGGCACGCTCAATCCATAACCGGCGAAAACCGCCGACGCCGTGATCGCCGCATTCCCGTCCGCATGCGGAACGAAAAACGCTTCCTCGCCGAGTTCCAGTTGCTGTGTCTTTGTTTCCAGCGTCAGCAAAATCGCTGACTGACTCTCATTCGTTTGCGCCACTTGAAAACGCACTGGCTGCGCGTACCCGTCCACGCCCGCTGGCTGCAATCCAGCGTTCTTAAATTCCTTCGTGACGTACGCCGCGGCTATCTCAAACCCCGCGCTGCCCACGTCGCGCCCTTCCAGCTTGTCGTCCGCCAAATACTGCACGTGCGCCCACCAGCGTTTTCCGAGCGCCTCCCAATCGGGCGCAGCCGCCGTCGCCGTCACGGCTCCAACCAAGCCGAAACACACTAAGCACCTTCCGGAAAGCTTCATCGCTCGCTCCTCAAGAAAACAACGGTTGGAATGGTAGCAAAACTCAGGACTTCCGGTTTTGCAATCTTCTGCGGTGCTCAACCATGATGCAGGAATCCTCGATGACCGTTAATCTCGCCGCGCGCGCCTTTTCCGCCGCGGCCTCGTGCTCAATTCCCTGCTGCAGCCACACGACTTTCGCGCCAACGCGGATCGCGCTGTCCACGACCGGCGGCACCTCCTCCGCGCGGCGGAAAACATTCACGATATCTATCTTCCCCGGCACATCTTCCAACAGAGCGTAACTCTTTTCTCCCAATACTTCCGTCTCGTTGGGATTCACCGGAATGATCCGGTAGCCCGCGTCCTGCATGTATTCCGTCACGCCATAGCTCGGCCGCATCGGATTCGAAGACAGTCCGACCACCGCAATGGATTTGCAAGACTTCAAGATTTCCGTGATGGGGTCGGCGCCGCAAGTGCTGAACGTGGCGCCATCAGGAAGGAGCACTCTCATCGCGTTGCGAATTCGCTCTTTCCGGCGCGCTTCGTCAGAATCTGTGACATAGCCAAGAGGCATTTGTCATTCTCTTCCGCGGTTCCCACAGAAATGCGGAGGGCTTCTGGGAGTCCCATCCAACCAAGGGGTCGCACAATCACTCCCTTATGAAGCAGCTCGTCGTTAATCTCTTTCGCCTCCGGCCCGACCGGGATGAATACGAAATTCGTTTCGCTTGGTACGGGTCGCAGTCCCAGCTTGCTAAGTCCCGCGCTCAACCGGGTACGCTCGCTCGCATTCGTTTCAATGCAGCGCTTCACGTGTTCCGTGTCATCCAGCGCCGCCAGCGCCGCCGCCTGCGCCACGCCAGAAGTATTAAAGGGCGTCTTTAGTTTGTTCATGGCGGAAACCAGCTCCGACCGTCCGATGGCGTAGCCGATGCGCAGTCCAGCCAGTCCGTACACTTTCGAAAACGTCCGCAGGATCAGCAAATTCTTTCGCTTGCGGTACGCCGCCTCCGAATGCCGCAAGTCCACGCTTAACGCGTAGTGGATGTACGCCTCATCCAGCACCACCAGCACACCATCGGGAACGGTGGAAAGAAATTCCTCGAATTCCTTAGCATCAAACGCCGTCCCCGTCGGATTATTCGGATTCGCCAGATAAATCACTCCGGTCTTAGGCGTGATGGCTTTTGCTATTGCATTTAGATCAAATGCAAAATGCCGCTGCGGCACAAGCACCAGTTCCGCTCCGCTCGCGCGAATCGCCACCGAAAACGGTGCGTAGCTCCCCTCCGACGTCAGCCCTTGCAATCCCGGTCGCAGCAGAACGCGCGAAGCTAGGTCAATGATTTCGCTCGATCCCAGTCCAATAAATATTTCTTCGGGTGCGACTCCACGCCGCTCGGCCAGCGTGTGCCGCAGTGCGTGTGTCCCGCCATCCGGATAACGGTTCGAATCGCCCAGCACTGCTCGTGCCGCTTCCATCGCTTTGGGCGAAGGGCCCAGAGGGTTTTCATTCGAAGCGAGCTTCACCGCCTGAATTTTCAGCTCGCGCTCCACTTCGTCAATGGGTTTTCCCGGAACGTAAAAGGGAAGGCCGCGAATATAGTCCGGAATCAGCTCTTCGATTGTGCGTGTCATCTCTTCTAGTTTACTTCTCCGCGGGTCTTGCCGCCAATCCGGCCGTCAGGTTTGGTAGCCATTCTCTTACCATCACAAACTTTTCAATTGTGCTACTTCCCGCACCGTCAGTGAACGTACTTTCCCCGGAGGAACATCCAGCACCAGCGGCCCTAACTGTACGCGCTTGATTTTCTCTACCAAAAATCCTACGCGCTGAAACATCCGGCGGATCTGCCGATTCCGTCCCTCGATCAAAATCATCTCGTACCAGGGATTCGCTCCATCTTCCATCAGCCGTATTTTCGCCGGAGAAGTCTTCACTCGTGCCCCATCCTCCAGCTCAATTGTGATTCCTGCTCGCAGACGCTCAATCGCGCGCTCATCCGGCTTCCCGCTGATTTTCACCAGGTACGTCTTCGGCACGTGCGAACCGGCTTTCATCAGCTTCTGCGCCAGCGCACCGTCATTCGTCATCAGCAGCAATCCCTCGCTGGCATAATCCAGCCGCCCCACCGGATAAACCCGCTCGGGACAATTCTTCATCAGTTCCATCACCGTGGGCCGCCCTTCGGGATCGTTCACCGTAGTCACGTACCCTTTCGGCTTGTGCAGAAGAAAATACAGCAGCCGCTCCTTGCTCTTCAGCGGCTTTCCATCCACGCAGATCACGTCGCCTTCCGGATCGGCCTTCGTCCCTTGCTCCGTGACGACTTTTCCGTTGAGCGTCACGCGGCCCGCCGCAATAATCTCCTCCGCCTTGCGCCGCGACGCAATTCCGCTCGCCGCCATGATTTTGTGGAGTCGTTCGGAAGCCATCGTTCAAGCCAAATCTATTCGGGAATATGAGCCATCTTAGTGACGTCTTCGCCGGCTACGAGTAGAAATTCGCATTTCGCCCCGGCAATGCGATTCTTGCGATACGGACGGTACTCCTCGCTTTCATAGAAAGCCATGGCCAATTCCTTCGAAGGCCATTCCAAGATCACCAGCATCGCTGGCACCTTTCGCTCGCCTTCAACTCTCTCCACGCGCGAAGTGCGCGACAGATACCGCCCGCCGCCTCGTTCCACCATGCCCGTCACTTTCCGGACGTAATCCGGCACCCAACTCTGATCCGTAACCTCAAGCTCTCCAATAAAGTAATATTTCACCCGCGATCCCCTTGCAAAACCAAAACGGAGCAAGCTACTCGTGTAGTTGCCGGTCTTGAAACCGGTGCGTTTCACTCTCTTCTTTGTGTCCTCAGTGGCCTCTGTGCTGAATTCCAGACTCCTTCTTTTTGTCCTTGCACACCTGCTCGGACCTCAGCAATTTCTCCGCTTCCTTCTTCTCTATCAACCGATATCTCCCCCGCGGTATTCCCTCCACCGACAGCGGTCCCAGCCCGATGCGCTTCAACTTTTCCAGCGGATGCTTTTCCTTGAACATCAAACGCCGCAGCGTTTCATTCTTGAAATCTCGCATCCGGATCTCGTACCAGAAATTCGCCGCGCGCCCGCGCGTAGCATCCGGCTGTCGCACCGTCTTCATCCGCGCGCCAATTTCTTTGCCCAGCCGCTCCAAATCCAGAAGCGTGAGCATGCCTTTCACTTTCGCGTGATAGACCTGTTCCAGCTTCGCCCAGTTTTTTAGCATCTCCGCCGCCAGGTCCCCGTCATTCGTCAAAAACACCAGCCCCGACGCCGCATACTCCAGATTCCCGACGGGGTACACGCGTTCGGGCAAACCGCGCAAACAATTCCGCAGCGTCTTGCGCCCCTCCGGATCCGCCATCGTCGCCACCACTTCCGGGGGCTTGTTCAACACAATGTAAACGCGCCGCTCCTCCGCCCCCACCACTTTCCCCGCCGCCTCAATCCTGTCTTTTCCCGCGTCCGCCTTCGTCCCCAGCTCCCGCACCACGCGCCCATTCACGCGCACCTGTCCGCTGAGAATCAACTGCTCCGCATGCCGCCGCGAAGCAATCCCCGCCCGCGCAATAATTTTCTGCAGTCTCTCTTCCATTTTCTTTTGTCTTTTCTCTTCTCTGGTAGGGGCACGATACATCGTGCCCATCATTCGGGTGGCAAGTATCCTCTCGCCGCTTCTCTGTGATTTCTGTGCTCCGACCTCTGCGATCTCTGTGTTAAATCTTTTTACTTCTCTCCCGCTGCCGTAGACTTCACCGCGGGCGGATCTTCATCCAGTTGGCCGGAGGGCATACCCTCGGACGTGGCTAACGCCTCGTGTTCACGTTGTGCTTCCGCCTCGGCGAGTTCTTCCCCGACGTGCGCGATAGCGTCCGATGGGGTTTCATGCGAATGATCACCGATCGCTGACTCATCCACTGGCGCAAACCCCTCATCACTCCCCAGCGCTTCTCGAGCCAGCGCCTCAAACTCTTTCAAACTGGGCAGCTCTTCCAAATCACTCAACCCAAACCGCATCAAAAATTCTTTCGATGTCTTATATAGAATCGGCCGCCCCATCACTTCCTTCCGCCCCGCCGTGGTGATCAAATGCTTGTCCAGCAGCGTCCCGATCACCCCCGCCGTATTCACTCCGCGAATTTCCGAAATCTCCGGCGAAGTCACCGGCTGCTTGTAGGCAATCACCGCCAGAGTCTCCAGCGCCGGCATGGACAACCGCAGCGGCGGCCGCAAACTCTTGATGAACCGCCGCACCACATCATGCTGCTGCGGCTTGGTATACAACTTGTACCCGCCCGCCACCGCGCGAATCTCGATCCCGTGCTCTTCCCCCGCATAACTCGCCACCAGCTCATCCAGCGATGATTGCACGGCCAGCTTCTCTTCCCCCAGCGCCTTCGCCAGTTGATCAATTGTCGCCGGCTCATCCGCCGCATAAATTATCGCTTCCAGCGCCGCTCTTCTCTCTTCATTCGTCATAAGGTTCTTCTCTGTAGTGGCCGGTCTTTAGACCGGTTCGTTTCTGTTTTTTTCTTCCGGTTCTTCTCCGCGCCCTCTGCATTCTCCGCGGTCCCTGCGCTGAATTCCTGATCATTTCTTTAAACGTTCAACTGTCGACCGTCAACTATTTGTATTCCTCATCAATCTGCTTGATCCCGCCGCTCTCATCAAACACCAAATCAAACATCTTATGCTTCCGCACCCAAATCTCCCCAAATTGCTTTTCTTGAACGAGAGCCACCGCCTGCAGCTTTACCATCTCCAGCACCGCCAGAAACGCCACAATCATCGCGTGCCGCGAAGGACAAGCCTCAAAAAACTGAATCAGATTCACCGAACTCTCCGCGCTCGCCAGAATCTGCGCGCGCAACGCCGCGATCATCTGCGCCACCGTAAACTCTTCGTGACGCAGCTCGATCCGCGAAACTTCCTTCTTCCGCTCCAGCACCTGCTGGAACACTTTCACTAAATCCACCAGCGAAACCACCAGCTCGCCCTCGGTCCCCGCGTCGTTGTAAAGCGACTTGTCCGGCTTCGACCACACATTCTCTTCAATCTGCTGTTTCTGGTATAAAAGTTGGGCTGCGTTTTTGAATTTTTCGTGTTCTACGAGGCGCTTCACCAGCTCTGCGCGCGGATCGCCCGCCTCGTCCTCTGGCCCAGCCAAAGGATCCGGCGGCAGCAGCATTTTCGATTTGATGTAAATCAGCGTGGCCGCCATATAAATAAATTCCGATGAAACATCCACGTCCAGCTCTTCCAATTTGTGCAAGTAATCCAAGTATTGCGCGGTGATTTTCGAAATTTGGATGTCGTGGATGCTCATTTTTTGCTGCTTGATCAAATCCAATAACAGGTCCAAAGGCCCTTCATACATCGGGATATTAATTTTGTAGGGCGTCGCCATTTTTTAAGTTCTCAATCTTCCGTTTTTAGTTCTCAGTAAGAAGCAGAAAGGGTTGTTCCTATCCCGCTTACATGCATGCGTGCATGCCGCATTCAGGCGAAGCGAGGAATCTGTTTTTTCTTCTCTTGCCTGCTTTTTCTTCTCGGCTTTGCGTTTCCTTTGCGCACTCTGCGTGTCCGCGTTGTCTTTTCTCTTTCCGCTCCGTGGCCTCTGTGTTAATTCTTGTCTTTTGCTTTTATGCCTTTGCCGCCGCTCCGGCAATCTCTTCTCTCTTCTTCTTCCAATCAAAAACCGCTTCGCGCACCCGCTCCATCGTTCCCTGCGCAACCACCCGCGCTTTCTTCGATCCCGCGTCCAAAAGTTCCAACACTTGCTTTGGATTGTTTTCGTACTTCACTCTTCGCTCGCGTACCGGGGCAATCCACTTGATCAAATTCTCAGCCATCGCCGCTTTGCACTCGATGCACCCGATCCCTGCTGTCGTGCACCCTTGCCGCACCCACTCCAGCCGGCCCGGCTCTTCCGCCGAGAACAGTTTATGCCAGTCGTACACTGGACACACGTCGGGATTTCCCGGATCCGTGCGCCGTTTCCGCGCCGGATCGGTCACCATCACCTTCGTCTTCGCCCGTATGTCCGCGTCGCTCTCGCTCAACGTGATCGTATTCCCGTAACTCTTCGACATCTTCCGGCCGTCCAGTCCCGGTATCCTCGGCGTCTTCGTCAGCATCGCATCTGGCTCGCAAAGACCTCCCGTTCGAAAAAACTGACGAAATTCGCCAGTGGATTCAAGGAAGTTATCGATTCCAACTTTCATGGCATGGGCCCGAATTGACTTCTCAAACTCGGCTCTCAGCGACGCCTTTGACGGTTGGTTCAGGTCGGGAGGAATATCCATTCCTAGCCCGGCCAGAATCGATGACATCACCACAATCGCCGGCTGAACCGGACTGCCCCTATATGGCTCATAGAAACGCGGCAAGATTTCCAGGCCAAAATGAAAATTGAACTTGCGAACAATCTCGCGGCTCAACTCGACATGGGAGACCTGATCCTCCCCCACTGGCACGTAAAGATGTGCTCCCTCCTTGCTATAGATCACAATGTCAGCGCACTGTAGGATCGGATATCCTAGGAAGCCGTAATTGTGCAGGTCCCTGTCTGTAACGTTCTCCAGCGCTTCTTTATACGTCGGCACGCGCTCCAACCACCCCAGCGGGGTCACCATGGAGAGCAACAAGTGCAACTCTGCATGCTCGGGGACCGCCGACTGTAGGAAAAGTACGCTCTTCGCCGGATCGAGCCCTGCGGCTAGATAATCGATCATGATCTGCAGGGTGTTTTCGGCCACGCCCGACGTATCGGCGTAATCGCTCGTCAGGGCATGCCAGTCCGCAATAAAATAAAAGCACTCATACGCCGGATCATTTTCTAGTCGCACCCAATTCTGCAGGGCGCCAAAATAATGGCCAATGTGCAGACGCCCCGTTGGGCGCATCCCGCTCAAAACTCTGCTCTTCTTCCCCTCAGCCCCTGTCGCCAATCGTTTTTCCCTTCTTCTCTGTGAACTCTGTGATCTCTGCGTTAAGTTCTTTTTTTTCGGTGGCGTTCGAATTCGTCGAGTGCCTCATTTCGTTCCGAGACCCAACGCCGTCGGATGCTTTGGCTGATAGAGGCCAACTTCCCCTCCGCCTGGCAGCTTCATTTTCGCAAGGGAACCCCATCGTGCTTCTTCCACCTTAGAGCAGTTCACACCCTTCTTGCCGAGCGAGGCAATCTCGTCTTTCAGGCTGTCGCACATGAAATAGAGTTCATGCGGACCGTTTTCGTCAGCCGGGTGGAATGCGGTTTCACCCGGCGGCAATGCGAAGATTAGCCAGCCGTGGCCTGCATCCACAGATTTGAACCCGAGAACGTCGCGGAAGAAGGCGCGATCCGCTTCTGCATCTTTACTGTAAACAACAACGTGTGCGCCAGAAATCATCTGCCCCTCTTCACAACGCCACAGCGCCTCTCCAACGAAGAAAAGCTCCGGTCTTCCCGGGTCGGAACCGGGAAGCACAAAACGCGAAAGACCGGCCACTACAGCTCAACTGGCTTTCCCCAAGAGTTCCCGCGCAATGATCATCCGTTGTACTTCGCTGGTTCCCTCGTAAATTGTGATTACCCGCGCGTCGCGGTACATGCGTTCGACGTCGGTTTCACGTGAGTATCCTACGCTGCCGTGCACCTGGACGGCCTTGTACACCACGCGGTTGGCCATCTCACTGGCATACAGCTTGGCCTTGGAAGCGCTTGCGCCCACTTTGGTGGGATGCGCGTCCTTCAGCCACGCCGCGTAGTGCACCAATCCACGCGCGGCCTCAATCTCCGTCTGCATGTCTGCAATCATCCACTGAATCGCCTGGAACTCGCTGATATTTTTGCCAAAGGCCTTTCGCTGCGCCGCATACTTAACGGTCTCTTCCAGCGCCCCCTGCGCCAGCCCCACCGCCTGCGCTGCAATGCCAATCCGCCCACCATCCAGCGCGCTCAAGGCAATCTTCAGCCCCTGACCTTCTTCCCCGAGCCGATTTTCCACCGGCACAACGCAATCATTCAGCAGAATCTCCACCGATGGCGACGACCGCTGGCCCATTTTGTCCTCATGCCGCCCCACGCGAAATCCTGCGAAGCCCGGCTCGACCAGAAACGCGCTGATGCCCTTCCCGCCCGCGTCCGGATCGGTCTTGGCAAATACCAACAGCACGCGTGCAACGCTACCATTCGTGACCCAGGTCTTCGTGCCATTGAGCTTGTAGCAATCGCCAGCGCGAACCGCGCGCGCTTGAATCCCGGCCGCATCGGAACCTGCGGCCGGCTCTGTCAGGCAAAACGCGCCCAGCGTTTCGCCCGTGGCCATGCGGCGCAAATATCTCTTCTTCTGCGCATCTGTGCCGAACAAAAGCAGCGGCGCCTGCACCGCCGAATTCGTCACCCCAATCGCCGTCGACATGGCCGTGAAAACGCGCGCAACCTCTTCCAGCATCAGCACATACGAAACCGTGTCCAGCCCCGGCCCGCCCCACTCTTCCGGCATGAGCATTCCGCAGCAGCCCATTTCGCCGAGTTTCTGGATGGCCTCGGCCGGGAATTTCTCCGCCTTCTCCATTTCCTTGACAGACGGGCGCACTTCCGCCTCCATGAATTGGCGGACGGTATCGCGAATCAGTTTTTGGTGGTCGCTAAGCGAAAAATCCATCGTGTCGTCGGCCGCTTCGCGGCCGCACAAAAGACAGCACGCGGGGTACGCACGATGCTAGCACAGCCAAGCTGCAAGCAGAAGGCAGGTCGGGACGATAGGATGCGCCACTCGTTAGAGTTGCACGACGGAAAGGCCCAGCACCTGCTTAAAGTGGCGGAGGTTGGCCAGCTCAACAGCCTGTTCCACCCGCGGTTATCGCGAAGCGCTCATGGAATCACGTTTCCCCCGTGTACCAAATTGAACAGAATATTTTCAGTTTCGATGCAATGTTAGGAGATCCTCACGAAGAACATGCAGAAAGAGTCTTGGGAGGCCATGTTAGCCGGAGTCAAGAACGAAATGGCAATCCCGCCGATGGCCGAATCCGCACGCCATACAATATCGCAGCAGAATCGGAGGTCCAATCATCCCGTGAGGTCCAAGATTGAGGCCCTTCCCGCAATTTCATTCGATTTGGCCGGAGTGGTCTCTCTACATGAAAGCTTTGCAACGGGAGGAGTTATTTTCTCTCAAGGCGATATCGCCGGGACACTCATGTACATTCAAAGAGGCCGCGTGAAACTCTCTGTGGCCTCCAAAGCTGGCAAGGTGGCAATTGTCGCCATTCTGGGGCCAGGCGAATTTCTTGGTGAAGGGTGCCTGGGGAGTCAGAATATTCGTTTGAGGACCGCCACCGCGATGGCACCCACGGCTCTGAAAGTCATTGAAAGAAACGAGATGGTCCGGGCGCTGCACACCGACCATGCGCTCTCCTACTGCTTCCTGTCTTATCTGCTTTCGCGCAATATTCGGCTCGAGAAGGATTTCGCCGACCAGGTTTCTGAGTGCAGCGAGAGGCGACTCGCCCGCGCTCTTCTTCTGCTGGCGGTGAAGGGGACGCAGCGCAAGCTCCACAGATTTGCGGGAATATCGCAAGAGACTCTGGCAACGATGATCGGCACCACACGTGCGCGCGTCAATTTGTTTATGAATAAGTTCAGAAAACTCGGCTTTATCAAATACCATGGCCCTCTGGATGCAAACGGCGGGATACAGATTAACGGCTCCCTTTTAGGCAAGGTTCTCCGCAAATAGCGTTCCGCCCTCGCGCCTCGGCAATCTGAAAGTGTCGAACGGCTTCCACCTGATCGAAATTCACGGAATCTACCTTCTTCAGAATGTCGAAGAGACGCATTGTGGCGCTTCTTTGCAATGAATCGGTCAAACTGAGAAGGCAAGACTCGGTATTCTTTCAAATCCTCTAACTCTGCCATCCCCTCATGTGTGCCCCGACCATCGGAAAACTTTTATACGCAGCTTCAGTATCCTTCCTTGAAAGGCAGTTGCTTTGCATGAGCACGCGAATCACACAGTATTTGGAGGTGAGTGATTTGGCTAACGGGGCTTTTTTGTGGCTCTCGGGTGCTCGGCACAGACATGAGATGCGAACTCCTTGTCGCGCTCCAGTCCGAAGTTCGTTTTCATCTCGTCAATGGATTTGCCAACGAGCGGCCATGAAGGGTTGAACACCCATGCGCATTCCGAGCAGCCCCACCCTTGAAAATTCGGTCTTTCGGCCCATACCAGTTTGCGACCCATCGGCTCCATGGCCACCTCGCGAGTTGGTGCGGCTATGCTTTTGTGAAAGACGGTGTCGCATTGGTCTTCGACGGCGCGGCGACGACAAAAAACCGCTCTTTTCGTTGCCCTGAGCGAGGTTCTGCGTAAATCACCGCTTTTGAACCCACATCAAAACCGAAGTGAATTCAAAAGGTCTGAAGACTACCGAAGGCAAGGGCTGCTGTCTGTGGGGTATCCGACACTGGCGGGAACTACTATCTCAATCCAAGATCATCCTCGAATTGTTGAATGACGGCGTAGCACTCACAAGCGGATTTTTCGAGCTTTCTGCGGTTCACAATCTTCACTGCGCCTCGCACGTAATCTATAATCCCCTTTTTTTGCAGCACGGTGGCTGCAAGGCTCACCGTGGATCGGTCAGTACCCATCATGGTGGCAATGAAATCGTGGGTGATCGGAAGTACTCCCAGATTCACCCTATCCTGCGTCATAAGCAGCCACCTCGAAAGGCGCTGTTGTATATCGTGCAGCCGGTTGCACGCGGCGGTCTGTGCCACTTGCATTCCCTGCAACCCCGTATGCCTGTTCAATATCACCTGTAACTGCGGAGCCGACCGCAGAATGCGTTCCAGCGCATTCCCCATCATCCGGAATCCATCACCAGCAATTTGGATAATTTCACGAACGGAACTCCTGCTCAAGCCTGCTGCCAATCCTGCCCCAACGTAGCCTTCGTTACCCACTACGCCCACTTCCACGGTTCGCCCATCTTTGGTCACAACCACTTGAGAAACCATTCCCCGGTTCGGGAAATAGACGAAATTCGATCTTTTGTGTCGGCTCGTGAAGGCTGAGATGATGCGGCAGGTCGATATACGTTAAGTCAGGACGCATCAACTCGTATTCGTTGTCGGGCGCTGCCAAAAGTACTTTGTTGCTTACTTGTTTTCCCTCTGTGTTGGTCCGTTGGACTGCCGGTGCGTCGCGAAAGTTTTTTTGGCTCATTGCAATTCCGAACGACACGAAAGTGCCTTGCATTCATTCGATGAAACTTCATGTGCCCTGAGATTCCACGTCCATTCAACCAAAAAGGGGTCTAACAATCTGTGCGAAAGGGGACAAGGCTCGAATCTCCTCGGGAAAGCGCACTTCGACCTTTGTTTTTGTGAGGGATGCTCGGGATAGGATGGGAGCCGGGGCTAGACAGGGCCATTCTGAGAGATCATCGTGCGCACTTAGAGCTTGAAAAGTTCGCGCAGGCGCTTGGTTTGTGCGCGACTTACGGGGATTTGGGTCTGTTTTTTGTCGCTCATTTTGAGCAGGTAGCTGGATTTAAACCACGGCACGACTTCCTTGATGTGGTGGATATTCACGAGGTAAGAGCGGTGCGGCCGCCAGAAGGATTCGGAATCCAGCGCGTCGCTTAATTCCTCCAGCGTGCGATAGTTCGATGAGCCTTCGGCTTCCCGCGACGAGACGGAAATCGAGCCATCTTCGATCGAGGCGAATACCAGGTCTTCGCCGTCAATCAGTAAGAGCCGCTGCTGCGCTTTCAGCAGGAGTTTCACGGGTGGCGGAGCGGGAGTTTTCGAGGCTCCCAACTGGCTGACCAGCTGTTCCAGGCGCTCCGTGGGACTTGTCTCCGCCTCGATTTCCCGGCGCGCGCGCTGAATGGCTTTGGCGATGCGCGCCTTGTCGAACGGTTTCAAGACGTAGTCCACGGCGTTTACATCGAAGGCCTGCACTGCGTATTGGTCGAAGGCAGTCGCAAAAACGACGTGCGGCATTTTCATTTTCCGCTCGACCAGCTTTTTCAGAACACCAAATCCGTCCAGACCGGGCATTTGCACGTCGAGGAAGACCAAATCCGGCGAGTGCTCTTTGATGAGCGAAACGGCCTCGACACCGTTTTTGCCGAGGCCGATGACGTTGACCTCCGGAAAGCCCTTCAAGAGAAAGACCAGCTCATCGCGAGCGGGCTTTTCGTCGTCGACAATGATGGTGTTGATGGGCATTTTTTGTTAGCTGAGAGCGGCTCCTGAAGCTTTGCCTGGGAGTGCGCCTGAAGCCGAGTATAGGCGCACGGCGCACTCACAAGCAAACGGGAGGAGGCTCCGCACGCGCTGGCGAATTCTCATATTCCCGGTATGATGTGCGACGGGAAACGCGACGAGGAAGGCGAAAATGAAAAAATCTTCAGATTCAGAGCCGGCGAAGAAGGCGAGAGTTCTCAGCAGCACGACTGTTTACGAAGGGCCGGTCTTCGGGATTCGCCGCGACGAAGTGATTGAGCCCAGTGGCGTGCGCACCACGCGCGAGGTCATAACTCACCCAGGATCCGTGGTGGTGCTCCCCGTTTTGGCCGATGGGCGCATCGTTCTGATCCGGCAATACCGGCACGCCGCAAGGCAATACCTGTGGGAACTTGTCGCGGGCCGGATTGACAGTGGCGAAAGCCCGCGGGAGGCAGCAGTGCGTGAACTTATTGAAGAAACAGGGTTTCGCGCCAAGCGATTGCGAGTTTTCCTGGATGTATTCCCTACTCCTGGCTTTCTGGAAGAGCGGATGTTCATTCTTCTCGCGGAGGGACTGACTGCGGGGAAGGCAGAGCCGGAAGAAGACGAGAAAATAATTTCCCGTGCGTTCGAATCGAAGCAATTGGAGGAGATGATTCGAAGCGGGAAGCTGCGCGACGCAAAGTCCATTGCAGGAATTCTCTACTATCTACGGTTTCTTGCCACGGGAAAACGATTTCCTCGCTGACGGAAGCTGAATCGATTTTGTAAACACATTCGTGGACACTTATCTTTGCTATAAAAGAGGAATGTTCTATTGACTCGAACTTCGATTCTGGTACACTCCGCGCAATTTGTATTCATAACGGCGCCGAGAGAGTCCCCCGCCGCTGTGACAGAACGATCTAATGCCTGTCAGGAGGCAATCGAAGTGCAAGGAACCGTGAAATGGTTTAACAATTCCAAAGGTTATGGCTTCATCGGGCGCGATGATGGTCCAGACGTTTTTGTCCATTATTCCGCCATCGCTGGCGATGGCTACCGTACGCTGCAAGAAGGAGATCCCGTGGAGTTCGAGATCGTCCAGGGGCCCAAGGGGCCGCAGGCAGCGAACGTGTCGAAGGCAAGTGGCTAAGGTGTAGGGCAGGGATTTGGCCGGCAGGGAGCGCCCCCCTGCCGGCCATTTTTTTTTGAACTTTGTTCGAGCAAGAAAGCGCTGCGTCAATGGGATAGATTGGGTTTCGCTGGTTCTGCACGATAAATAGTGGGATGACTGGGTATTGCGGCGCCGATGCTGGCGCCTCCCGCCAACCCAACCACTGCACCGACAGCGACCTCGGGGCCGCGTCCTATACCACATAAGTTGAACGAAGTATTCGAATTGGAGCACCGCGATGCGGCGGCGGCGATTCCCGCGCCAGCTCCGGCGCCGGCGGTGCCAAAGATAAGAGCATTGCGGAGCCGATGGCTCTTCCCAAGCAGTGTCACACGCGCAACGTTTTCTTTGCGAATGCCGACGTCATTTGATCCTTCGCGCATCTGAAGGGCTTCCTCCGTGACGGTAGAGAAAGTTCCGACATGCTTCTTCATGCCAGTCTCGATCAGCACGATCTTTTCACCAGAACGAAGGTCGTATAGCGCCTTCCAATCGCTGTTTTTGTCCTGGGCGGGCAGCGAGCACGAAATCAGAATCAGAAGACAGACCAACGCAGCATTGCGCATATCCAATCCTCTCTCCTTTTTTGCAGCACCGTTACAGGAGACTCCCTGTCTAGCTTCGAAAACGGCAATGAGCGTGCGTGCCGATGAGCCGGCTTTCAGTTCTTGTTTTCATGCGCTTCCGTGTTGTCCGTCCCATCCGAGTGCACCACGAAGCTCTTCACGATTGAGAGCTTCAGGGGAACAAAGGCGTCGGCCACGCCAGGCCATGCAAACGGGATGAACGAGAGGACTGGCAAGCTTCCTGCAACTTGCGAGCTGACCACGAAACGGTTGCTGGGCTGGTCCCAATCCAAGGAGAGCAAGATTTCTTGGCCCTCGGCGACAGTCCCCAAAGAGGTTTTTCCTATGAATCGCCCGTCGGCTCGAAGAAGAGCCGAAACCTCGAAGGCCTCGCGTCCTGCAACTCTCTCGAGAATTAAAAAGGCTTGCACGTTACGGTTCACGGAGATTCCTCCAGGCGTAAATTCAGTGCCTGGTGGCGAACTGGGCATACCTATCGTGCCGCGCCTTATGGGCGCTCCAGTCTGGCACTGAGGGCGCTGTCTTGGAGATCTCGCGACTGCCGAGGGCGTGGGGAGTCTTGCACGCGACTCCTGCTGGCGGAACTTTGTTCGGCTGCGCCAGGTCAGTGACCATCCACGAGCTAGAGTCGCAGTCGATGATTTCGCCTCCCGCGTTGCCGGCAAAACTTACGCCTGTAAAGTCCACGCTGGAGTTGGCCAAGGCGAGAATCCCGGGTCCATTGTTCTGGGCGACTTGTCCGCCGCGAAGGAACGTCTCGGAGTTGCCATCCACACGAATGCCAGCACTGCGCAGATTTGTAACTGTTCCATTTCTCAGGACCTGGTTGGCGCCTTGGAAGTAAGCTTGGCTGTTGGCGTACAGGTCTACGCCGGCCGTTGTATGGTCCGTGATTTGTGCGCCCAAGGGCCCGCTGATGTCAAAGAAGGTGACTTGGCTGCCAAAACCCGCCAAAACTCCTACTGGACCGTTCCCTTGAATCAGGTTTGGCTGGCCGATACTGAAAAAGGAGATCTCGGCTGTTTCTTGCAACCAAGCTCCGCCAGATTGATTCCCCGAAATGACATTCGGGCCAAAAAGCGCTCCAATTTGGGCATGCGCCCCGCCTCGCAAATCGATACCGAATCCTGAGTTCGAGCCTGCTCCAAACACATTGTTTGCGATGGTCGTAGATCCGAGGGTCGAAAAATTGCCTTGCGAGGCCCACACGCCGGCTCCACTATTATTGCTGATGTCGACCGGTCCAGCCCATGCGAATACCGAGACGAGCGAATTGCCGCCGATAATCATCCCGCCCTTTACGTTGTGGTCAAAAGCTCCGCTTGCGCCGACGGTCACATCAGACATTCCCCCAACGTTCAAGCCTACTCCGCCATTTCCGCTGCTCGTGCAAGCGTTTAGCGAAATGCCTCTGCTGTTGGAAACCGAAATGCCGTCTCCTGCCGAGTTGGTCACATTGAGTCCGTACAGGAACAGGTTTTGCGCATAGTTGATTGAAATCGAGCCGTTGATGGTCGCCGTCTGTCCATAAAATGCACCCAGGTTTAGCCCGTCCAGGCCGGTCAGAGAGACATTTTCCGTACAGGACCCTGTTACCAGGATGAAGGCGCCAGCAGGCGCGTTCGGCAGAGCGGCGTTGATGGTCGGGTAGGCAGTTGGATTTGCTCCCGTGCAGTCAACGATCAGAAACTGCGCACGAAGCCCGGCTGGACACGCCAACACGAGCAAGATCATCGGGATTGACAACTTGTAGTAGCTGGTTATCAGCTTTCTCCATGCGATCATTGTGTATTCCCTTCCGCATTTTGATTGCGATTCTGAAAATTGCGAGGTCCGTCCCCATCGTGCAGAAACGCGGAAGTTCAAGCAAGCGACATCAAGCGACAATCGTCTGAGGAGGAGCGGTGTCGCTCTTTGACGCTACCCGGGCGGCCAAGTCAGCCTTCGCAGCGGGGGTGTTGCGGGATTCCGATTTAGGCATTACAGGGCAACGAATCCGCATGAGCGTGAGCATCCGGAAGAACTTCGCCCTGCGTCTCTTTAATAGCTTTATAATCGACCCGCCATGGACAACAAACAGATTGCCCGCATCCTTCGCGAGACCGCCCAACTGCTGGAGATTGATGGCGCCATCATTGGCCGCTACCGCAGCTATGAAAAGGCTGCCGAGCTGATTGACAGCCTGCCGGAGTCCATCGAACAGCTGGTGCGGGAACCGGAGAAGCTGAAGGAACTTCCGGGCATCGGCGATCGCATGGTCGAGCACCTCGAAGAGATCGTCAAAACCGGGGATTATGCGCTGCGCAAGAAGTTGCTGAAGAAATATCCGGCGACGATTCTCGATCTCTTGCAACTGCAGTCGCTTGGCCCGAAGAAAGTCGCGTTTCTGTGGTCCAACTTCAAAGCCGGCACGGTGGCCGACGTGGAGAGAATCGCCAAAGAAGGCAAGTTGCGGGATCTTCCGGGATTTGGCGAGAAGAGCGAACAGAATATTCTGAAGGCGGTCGAAGTTTTCAAGAAGGCTTCGGGGCGGTTCCTCATCAATACCACGGAAGACGCAGCGGAGGCGATTGCTGCACACATCGAAAAAGCGGGGAAAGGCGTGGACTCGGTGACGCCGGCGGGATCACTGCGGCGCGGCAAGGAAACCGTGGGCGATCTGGATTTGCTGGTCACTTTGGCGGACGGGCACACTTCGAAGAAGCATGTGGACGCGCTGGCCAAGCACATTCTGGAGTTTTCCGGGATTGACCAAACACTGGCGCACGGAGAAAACAAGGTCAGCTTCACGCTGGGAAACGGGTTGCAGGTAGACGTCCGGCTGCTCGAAAAGGAGAACTTCGGGGCTGCGCTGCTGTACTTCACGGGTTCGAAGGAACACAACGTGGCGCTTCGCGGGCGCGCCAATGATATGGGGTACACGTTGAACGAGTACGCGCTCGCGACCCTGAAGGCCGAGAAACGCGTGGCGGGCCGCACGGAGGAAGAGATCTATTCGAAACTGAAGCTGGACTACATCCCGCCGGAGTTGCGGGAAAACACCGGCGAGATTGCCGCCGCGGAAAATCATAAACTTCCGCACCTGGTCACCCTCAAGGACATGAAGGGCGATCTGCAGATGCACTCGACGGCGAGCGACGGGAAGAACTCGATTGAGGAGATGGCTGAGGCCGCGCGGCGGCTGGGGCACCAGTACATCGCCATTACGGATCATTCGAAAGCGGTGACGGTGGCGAATGGCCTGGACGAAAAACGAATGGCCGCGCACATCAAGAAGATCCATGCGGCTAACGACAAGGGTCTCGGGATTCGAGTTTTGGCCGGGGCTGAAGTGGATATCCTCAAGGATGGTTCGCTCGACTATTCCGACGAAATCCTGGCACAGCTCGATGTCGTGGTCTGTTCCGTTCACTCCTATTTCAATCTCGACCGGGCCGCGATGACCGAGCGGATGCTGGCAGCTATCGAGAATCCGTACACACAGATCATCGCGCATCCTACGGGCCGGTTGCTGCTCCGCCGCGACTCCATTGACTACGACATGGAGAGAGTTCTAGAGGCCTGTGCAAAGTACGGTGTGGCCATGGAGTGCAACTCGTATCCGGATCGGCTGGACCTCAAAGATGTGTACCTGCGCAGGTGCAAGGAACGCAGCGTCAAGGTGGTTATTTCGACCGACTCTCACAGCACCGGAAACCTCTCATTTATCCGTTATGGCGTGACGATGGCGCGCCGCGGCTGGCTGGAAAAGCATGATGTGATCAATACCCTTCCCACCGAGCAGTTTCTGGAGGCCCTGCGGGCTAAACCGGGCGCGGCTCATAAGCAGAAGGTCGCCAAAAGCCACTGATAGGCCAGACCAAGCGGTCCCTTGAGGGAACATTCTGTTACAGGGTATCGTATATGCTGATAGAAGGACGAAGGATCGAAGGTTCTGGCCCAGTCCCACGGAGGTTTTGAGCTATGAAATCAATTGTATGCCCCAAGACTGGAGTTCGACTCGGACTCGCAGGTGCTGGTCTGCTACTGATGGCGCTGTGTGCGCCGGGCAGCCGGGCGGAGGATGTCGTTAAGTCCTACGCGGTTAGCGGACGGGCCAGCGTGCGCGTGGACACCAATGACGGCAGCGTGCATGTCACTGCGAGCGACGACAAACAGGTTGAGTTTCGGGTGGAATACCAAGGGTACGTGTTGGGCAAAGATCTAAGGATCGATTCGCACCAGGATGGGAATAAGGTGGAACTCACGGCCCGTCTGACGGGCCATTGGGGATTCTCCTGGGGGCACAATTCCCGAAATCTGCATATCGAAGTGCGCATGCCCAGGGAGGGGGACCTCTCCGTGGAGACGGGCGACGGGGCCGTGCAGGCTGATTCCATCCATGGGACGGTGAATGTTCACACGGGCGACGGGTCAGTGAAGGCCAATTCGCTCAATGGGACGATTGATCTCCATACCAGCGATGGCAGCATTACAGTGGACGGCCTAAAGGGCGATATTCGGCTGCGGACGGGCGATGGGAGTATCGAGGCTCGGGACCTCGACGGGAAGGTGGATGCGGACACGGGGGACGGACATATTCGGCTGGTTGGCAGGTTCGACGCTTTGGGGATTAAAACGGGCGATGGCAGCGTAGACGCCCGAGTTCTACCCGGCTCCAAGATGGCTTCTAGTTGGACGATTCGCACGGGGGATGGGAGCGTGGACATCGTACTGCCCGCTGATTTCCAAGCGAACATTGACGCCACCACCGGCGACGGGCACATCAGCCTGGGCGTCCCGGTCACCGTGGAGGGGACCTTCAGCAAGTCGGAGATCCGCGGAAAGATGAACGGCGGAGGCCAGCAGTTGACGATTCATACGGGCGACGGGTCCATCCGGCTGAGCAAGAGCTGATAGGACCGTCGGCACGGGGGACCCACCGTGTACTGACTCACTAGTTTTAGTACTTGACCTACGTTAACTCCAGCCCACAGTTGTCCACTTTTGGCGACGAATCTGCACACACCGTTACACGCAACTTATAGAAAATAAAAGACATTTATTTGGTATTCCAGGTGCACTCCTGTAGCATCGAATCTGGTGGAGAGTGCCATGATTGTTTATGCCCTGGTCGGTGCCTTGCTGTTCCTGGTTGCGGTGACGATGATTAGCTCGATTTCCACCTCAGGACGTCGTCGGCCCTGACCCGCCCTGGTCTCTCCCCAAGGCCCTAACCTTCCGAAAGTGATTCTCTTCTCTGGACTTCCCGCAGTTACGCGATTTGGCGCATACTCTCAGCCGAGTAAATCGGTATGCCCCGAACATCGTCCAGCGCGAAGCCGCCACGTCTCTCCGCCGCTCGCGTGTGGAGTGTGCTCTTCCTCATCTACACCGTCATCTGCATCAGTGAACTTGAATACAGGTACCTGGACGATCTTTCCCGGCAGCATGCCGGAACGTTCGGGAGACGGCTGCTGGAAGAAAGCACGGGCGTCTATTCGGTATTTCTCCTGCTGCCTTTTATTCTTCTTTTCGCCCGGTACTATCTGTTCGAATGCCAGGGCTGGGTGCGGCGCGTGGCCTGCCATGTGTCGGGGGCGATTGTTTTTTCGTTCTTTCACACTACGATAATGGCGCTCAGTCGCCAAATTCTTGCTCCGCTGGTTGGGCTTGGCGCGTACGACTACGGAATCATGTCCTACCGCTACGCGATGGAATTCTCAAACGACTTCGTAAGCTACACCATTACTGTTTTGGCTTACTACTCGTTCGAACGCTACCGGCTGGCGCAGGCAGAGAAACTTGCGGCGGCCGAGTTGCAAACGAAACTGGCGCAGGCGCAGCTGGAGAATTTGCGGCTGCAGCTTCAACCGCACTTTCTTTTCAACACGCTGAATACGATTTCCGCGGTGATGTATGAGGACGTGCGCGCGGCGGATGCGATGATCACGCAGCTCAGCGAGCTGCTGCGGCTGACGCTACGGGCGTCGCGGGCGCACGAAATTCCGCTGGCGGAAGAGCTGGAAATCACGCGGCTGTACATGGACCTGATGCAGAAACGATTTGAAAACAAATTGCGTTTGACGTATTTGATTGACCCATCGCTGAACAACTTGCTGGTGCCGCAACTGATCCTGCAGCCGCTGTTGGAGAATTCGCTGCGGCACGGGATGAAGGCAGGCGGGACAGCGATAGAGTTGTCCGTGTCCGCGCATCGGGAAAACGGCAGCCTGATTCTGCAAGTTTCCGATACGGGAGCGGGGTTGGAGGAGTCAGATCCTTCGAGAGTATTCGGCCGGGGGGTCGGGCTTTCGAATATTCGCGATCGCTTGGCGCAACTCTATGGCGAGGAGCAGCAATTCTCGATCGCCAACCGCCCCAGCGGCGGGGCCGAGGTCACGCTGCGAGTGCCGCTTCGTATGGGTTCGCGAGCTTCGGCGGAATCGGAATGAGCCCGCAAGCGACACTGCGCGTCCTGGTGGTTGATGATGAAGCGCCTGCACGGCGCAAAGTGCTTCGGCTGCTGAGCGAGGAAGCGGGTGTAAATGTGGTGGGCGAAGCGGAGAGCGGTGAGTCGGCCGTTGCCGCCGTGAAGAAACTTCGTCCCGACCTGGTTTTTCTGGATGTACAGATGCCCGGGATGGACGGGTTTGGAGTGATTAAGGCGCTGCAGGCCGCAAATGTCTCGCTGTCGCAGGTTATTTTCATCACGGCGCACGATAAATTCGCGCTGCGCGCGTTCGAAGTACACGCTTTCGATTATTTGCTGAAGCCCGTAGGGGAACAACGATTCCGCGAAGCTCTGCGCCGGGCGCGAATCCAGCATGAGCAATCCGCCAACGGGATTACCGCCAGGCTAGAAAACATGCTGGAGCAGATGGGGAAGGAAAAATCTCGTCCTGATCGCATCCTGATTCAGGAAGACTCGCGGTCGTATTTTGTTCCCGTCAAGGAAATCTCCTGGGTAGAGGCGGAGAGAAATTATTTACTGCTGCACTGCGGCAAGAAAACGCACACGCTGCGGAGCACTCTCGACGCCTTTCAGGAGACTTTGGATGCGAAACTGTTTGCGCGCATCAACCGGGGGACGCTGGTTCGTCTGGACGCTATTCGGGAACTCCTGCCCTGGTTCCACGGAGAATACCAGGTGATATTGCAGGACAATACGGAACTGCGGTGGTCGCGGCGATACGTCACAGAGCGTCCGGAATTGCTGAAAACGCGGTGAAAAACGCGTGAAAATATTGGCGATAGCCCATTCGTCCCTTTGTTAGGCCCGTTCGTCCCCATCTTCTTGCAGCCTCCTCCGTTTCGAGCTACTAGTTAGCGCATGAGAGCCTTTAAACTGTTTTGCTACTTCCGCTGGCTGTTGTTGTTTCTGTTCCTGACTTGGCTGGTCAGCACGACCCGGGCGCAAACCAAGCCCGACACCGGCTGGCCAACCTATTCAAACGACCCGGGCGGAACACGGTACTCGCCCGCCTCGCAAATTGATCGCAACAACGTCACGCAACTGAAAGTGGCGTGGACGTTTCACACCGGCGCGCTGCCGCATGACCCGGAACTCGACAAAAAAGCTGCGTTCGAAGCCACTCCTATTCTTGTAGATGGGAAACTTTTCCTGAGCACGCCTTACGATCACGTCTTTGCTCTGGACCCGGAGACCGGGGCGAAGCTCTGGGAATTTGATCCGAAGCTCGAACTTCCCTACGGGTCTTCGGAAGTGACTTCGCGCGGCGTCTCTGCCTGGAGGGGTCCGTCAGGCAAGGCCGGCAGTGCCTGCCGTTTGCGCATTTTTATTGGCACGCTCGACGCGCGGTTGATTGCCCTCGACGGCGCGAGCGGGAAGCCTTGTGCGGACTTTGGGTCGGAGGGCGAAGTGGACCTGACGGCGGGCGTCAAGTTGCGTGATCCGGGCGACTATCAAGTTACCTCCGCTCCGGCCATCGTGAAGGATCTGGTCATCACGGGTTCCTCGATTGGGGACAATCGAGCGGTCACGTTGGAGCGTGGAATTGTGCGGGCGTTCGATGTGCGCAGCGGAAAACTGCGCTGGTCGTGGGATCCCATCCCGTGGGCGATGAACACGTCGCCTCGCACGGGCGCCGGAAACGCATGGTCCACCATTTCGGTGGACGCCGGGCGCGACCTGGTTTTCATACCTACCGGGAGCGCCAGCCCGGATTATTTTGGCGGCATCCGCAAGGGTGACAATAAGTGGGCCAACTCCGTCGTGGCCTTGCGGGCGTCTACCGGGGAGTTCGTGTGGGGCTTTCAAGTCGTGCACCACGACCTCTGGGATTATGACGTGGCTTCTCAGCCGGCGCTGTTTGCATGGATAGATGGGACGCCGGCGATGGCCATCACTACGAAGATGGGCCGCGTTTTCGTGCTTAACCGTTTGACGGGCACGCCCTTGCTGCCGGTCGAAGAGCGGCCCGTGCCGAAGAGTGATATCGCCGGCGAAGAGTCCTGGCCGACGCAGCCTACCTCCACGATTTCGCTTGTTCCGGAGACGTTGTCGCCCGAGGACGCCTGGGGGAAAGACGCGCAGGAGCGGCAATGGTGCGCGGACAAGATCAAAGCTGCCCGGTCGGGCGAGATCTATACTCCGCCGAGTCTTCAGGGCACGCTGGTATATCCAGGCATTGTTGGCGGGGTGAACTGGGGCAGCGCGGCGTACGATCCGCAGCGGCATTTGCTTTTCGCGGATACGAACCGGCTGCCGATTTTCGTGAAACTCATTCCCCGCGACGAACTTGCGGAGGCGCACAAGAACGCCAGCGAGTCGGACCGGCTGCATGGGGAATTTGCGCGTCAGACTGGTGCGCCTTACGCGATGTTTCGCACACCGCTTCTCTCGCCGAGCGGAATCCCTTGCAACGCGCCGCCGTGGGGCACGGTTGCGGCCGTGGATCTCTTCACGGGAAAGAAAGTTTGGGATGTTCCGCTGGGAAGTTTCATACCGGGCCTGAACACGGGGACGATTACGCTTGGCGGTCCGATGGTGACGGCGGGAGGATTAGTTTTTACTGCCGCCACCATGGACAACTTTATTCGCGCGTTCGACGTGGAAACCGGGAAAGAGCTGTGGAAGTACGAGCTTCCGGCCGGGGGACAAGCCACGCCGATGACGTACACACTTCACGGCAAGCAATATGTGGTCGTCGCCGCAGGCGGCCACGGCAAGCTTGGGACCAAACAGGGCGACGCAGTTGTTGCGTTCACGTTGCCGTGAGCCGGACAGCCGCGGCAAGTGGAAGGGGACAGTAAACTTAGGAGGATCGCAATGCAATGGGAGACACCGGAGTTCGTTGAGATTTCATTGGCATGTGAAATTAGCGGCTATGCCTGCGCTGAATTGGCTGCCTCGGCGAAAGCCGAGCAGTTGAGAAGCGCTGAGTAGTAGCCTCGCAGCCCCGTTTGATTGCGTGCAGAAGCGCTCTTCGTGTGAGGTACAATTCCGGGCCAGCGCGATATGCCTGCAAAAGAATCACACAGCCGCGGCCTGCGGGTCATTGCCGCCTTCAAACTCTTGAAGGCTTTCGCGCTGCTCGCGCTCGGAATCGGCGCACTCCGGCTTCTACACCAAGATGTGGCTGCAGTCGTCGAGCACTGGACCAATATTTTCCGTGGGGACCCTCACAATCACTACATTAACCTTCTGTTGGAAAAGTTAGCCAAGGTGGATGACCGCCGGCTAAAGGAACTCAGCATCGGTACGTTCATCTATTCAGCGATTTTCTTCACGGAAGGAATGGGCTTGTGGTTCCGCAAACGCTGGGCGGAATACTTCACGATTATCACGACGGCTTCGTTTCTGCCGCTGGAAGTTTACGAGCTTGTCAGGCGCTTCAGCGGCGGCAAGGTCCTCGCACTGGTTATTAATTTGGCCGTCGTCGCCTATCTCGCGCGCGAACTACGTCGCACCCGAAAACCGCATCCGTAACCTGCGAACTTCCGTTCCTAGGGAAGTGTCAGCACGCCGCCTTCGGGCACGGCTGTGGCTGTCTCCTGGCCCTGGAACCGGTAGACGACAATTAATACTTTGTCGGCGCCGATGGCTGGATCTCCACCGAGCGTGTCGTTATCCACGCGAAAGTTGAGCACCCCTTCGCGCACCCGGCTTCGCAGCAGATCCGTCACATTTACGGTTCTTCTCTGCACGCCGTAGAACCCACGGAGAATTGTGAGGCTATTCCGCTCATCCCGGTCATGGTCTCCGTAGTTTCCGGGACGGTCGCCAGGGCGGACGGCGGGGCGGTCGTCCCAGTCATCTCTTCGGAAGACGAACATGCGAGCATCCACGAAACTGCCTTCGTTGTAGTCGAATTCGCGCTCCTGGCCTTGCCTGTTTTTGGCAAAGATGCGCAGCGATTTATCTTTTCCAACGGCAGGATCACCGCCCATGGTCTGGTTGCTGACGGCGACTCTGCCATTCACGCCGCCCCGTGAGAGCAGGTCGCGAAGAAGATCGGTGACGTCGGTGCGCTGCGATCTAAATCCATAGTCCGCACGGAGGATTTGCCAGCCATCTTCCTGAGCGCCTGCCCCCACGCTGAAAATCGTCACACCGAAAGCGAGAATGGCAATCGCCATCAAAAACAGGAAAAACTGAGTCTTGAATTTCATTTGGATCTCCGTCGCGGCGTTGACCGCCGCATGATTTGTCCCACTGTAACGCCGGTGAAAGCCGAAAGTAAGACCCAATCGAAAGGCCGTTGCCCTGAACGTCTACACCTCGGAAGCCCCTTTTCACCGGAGCGGAGCCTGCAAATTGCCCCGTTGATCCCTGTGCTTCTGCCGCCTCGATTTGCAAATCTTGCGCGCTTCCCTCATCATTACTGTTTTGCTTGGGGATGCAGCGCGCTTCTGCTGCGGAAACTCTTGTTTTCATTTCATCTTCTCTGTCGATCGTTTTAGGATCGTTCGTAAAAGGAGCGGCATGGAAAAGCCTTCCAAAATCGCACCAGCCAAGGGAAAACTGGGAGTTTTGCTTCCGGGCTTGGGCGCTGTCAGTACCACCTTCATGGCGGGGGTCGAGCTGGTGCGCCGGGGGAAAGCGCAGCCGGTCGGCTCGCTCACGCAGATGGGCACGATACGTTTGGGCAAGCGCACGGACGCGCGCTCTCCACTGATCAAGAAACTAGTGCCGCTCGCGGAGCTCAAAGACATTGCCTTCGCCGGGTGGGATATTTTCAAGGACAACGCCTATCAGTCGGCGGCCAATGCCGGGGTCTTGAATCCGCAAGACCTGGAAAAAGTGAAGCCTTTCCTTTCAACCATCAGACCGATGAAGGCGGCGTTCGATCGCGATTTCGTGAAGTTGATTGATGGCCCGAACATCAAGAAGGGCAAGAACAAATACGAGCTGGCGCTGCAGATCAAAGAAGACATCGCCAACTTCCGCAAGACTTCGCGTGCTTCGCGCCTGGTGACCTGTTGGTGCGGCTCGACGGAATCGTTCGTCAAGCCGGAAAACGTTCACTCCACCCCGGAAAAGCTGGTTGAGGCGATGAAGTCAAATCATCCGGCCATCGCGCCTTCCATGCTCTATGCATGGGCCTCCGTGACCAGCGGCGTGCCTTTTGCCAACGGCGCGCCCAATCTGACTGTGGATATTCCCGCCATCCAGAAGCTAGCGCACGACCATGGCGTGCCGATCTGCGGTAAGGATTTCAAGACCGGTCAGACGCTGATGAAAACCATTCTCGCGCCGGGCTTCAAAGCGCGCATGCTGGGCCTGGATGGGTGGTTTTCGACAAATATTCTGGGCAATCGCGACGGTGAAGTTCTCGAAGATCCGGGCTCTTTCAAGACGAAGGAAGAGTCCAAGCTCAGCGTGTTGGAATACATCCTGCAGCCACAGTTGTACCCGCAGCTTTACGGCAAGATGCATCACAAGGTGCGCATCAACTACTATCCTCCGCGCGGAGACAACAAAGAGGGCTGGGACAATATTGATATCTTCGGGTGGCTCGGATACCCAATGCAGATCAAGGTGGACTTTCTCTGTCGCGATTCGATTCTGGCTGCGCCGATCGTATTGGACCTCGTTCTATTCATGGACCTAGCGCAGCGCGCGGGCATGCGCGGGATTCAGGAGTGGCTGAGCTTTTATTTCAAATCGCCGATGACGGCTCCGGGGCTGTATCCCGAGCACGACCTTTTCATTCAATCGATGAAGCTGAAAAACACGCTTCGTTGGATGATGGGAGAGGACCTGATCACGCATCTCGGGCAGGAGTATTACGACTAAAGAAGTGGTCTGTGACCCTGCTCGAGTCTTGAAGATTGGTGTTGTAGTGGCGCAGCCAACTGCGCCACTACAAGGTGAGATTCTAGAGCTGGACGACGATCGCTATGCGCCGTGGGCGGCGGCGGATTTCGCTTCAGCAGCGTCGAGAACGCGGGAGGAATAGACGAGCGCGGCTCCGGCGTTCATCGCGACGGCGACGCCAAGCGCTTCGGAAATTTCTTCCTTGGTCGCGCCGGCTTTCAGCGCGGCGTCGGTATGGACGACGATGCAGCCGTCGCAATGCGTCGTCACGGCCACAGCCAAAGAGATCAATTGACGCGTCTTTTCGCCCAGCAGGCTGTTTTTGGAATTCGCGGCGCTAAGCGTTTGATAGCCGCGAACGGTATCCGGCGAGAGCTTCATCAGGTCGCCGATTCGAGCGCCAACTTCCTTATGGTATTGATTCCAGTCCATCATCATGGTTTTCTCTCCTAGGTTGTGAAGTGAGAATCGTGCGTGATTATACTCCCAGCCTCCGCGGATGTGATATCTTGTCCAATTCACCCGAGCCTGCCGGACTTTGTGGCAGTTCTCAGGGTGCGGCGCAGCTTATTCCTTTCCTGCCCGCAGAACAGTCCGACATCGTCCAAGGAGCAGTCCCCATGAAGAGTTCGTATAACGGAAAGGCCATTCCGGCAGACGGCAAGCCGATCAGCTACGACGGCAGCGAATTGCAGGTGCCGGACACGCCGATCATTCCATTCATTGAGGGCGACGGAACGGGACGGGATATTTGGAAGGCATCGCGGAGGGTGTTTGATGCGGCAGTGGAGCAGGCGTACGGCGGGAAGAAAAGAGTCGCGTGGTTCGAAGTTTTCGCGGGCGAGAAGGCCTTCAACACATTTAAGGAATGGCTGCCAAACGACACGGTGGATGCCATCCGCGATTTTCGCGTGGCCATCAAGGGGCCGCTCACTACTCCTGTGGGCGGCGGCATTCGTTCGCTAAACGTGGCACTGCGGCAACTCTTGGATCTTTATTCCTGCGAGAGGCCCGTGCGGTATTTTAAGGGAGTTCCCTCGCCTGTGCGCGAGCCGGAAAAAATGGACGTGTTCATCTTCCGGGAAAATACGGAGGACGTGTACATCGGGATTGAATGGAAGTCCGGCACTCCCGAAGTCAAAAAGCTGCTGGAATTTCTAAACAACGACATGCTGAAGGACGGGAAGAAACAGATTCGCTGGGACTCGGGCGTAGGGATCAAGCCGATTTCTCCGACGGGAACGAAGCGGCTGGTGCGGCGCGCAATCAAGTATGCGCTGGCGAACAGGCGCAAGAGCGTCACGCTGGTGCACAAGGGGAACATCCAGAAGTTCACGGAAGGCGCATTCCGCGACTGGGGATACGACCTGGCGCGCGAAGAATTCCGCGCGCAGACCATAACCGAGCGCGAAAGCTGGATCGTGGACAATCTGGACAAGAATCCAGCGCTTACTGTGGAGCAGAACGCCGCGATGATTGAACCGGGGATGGAGCAGGCCACGGACGCGTTCAAGAAGACGGTGTATGACGAAGTGAAGCGCACGTTCAACACGATTTATGCAACGCACGGCAAGGGACAGTGGAAACAGAAACTGATGATCAACGACCGCATCGCGGATTCCGTGTTTCAGCAAGTGTTGATGCGCGCAGATGAATACAGCGTGCTGGCCACTTCGAACCTGAACGGCGACTATCTCTCCGATGCTTGCGCGGCGCAGGTGGGCGGCCTCGGTATGGCGCCGGGGTCGAATATCGGCGACGGATTTGGAGTCTTTGAAGCGACGCACGGCACGGCGCCGAAATATGCGGACAAGGATGTCATCAATCCGAGTTCGGTGATGCTTTCGGGTGCGATGATGTTTGAGTTTCTTGGATGGAAAGAGGTTGCGACTCTCATTGAAGACGGAATCGCGCGAACCATTCAGCAGAAGCGCGTGACGTACGACCTCGAGCGGTTGATGCCGGGCGCGATGAAAGTCGGAACGTCCGCGTTTGCGTCAGCGATTATTGAGAATATGAAGGGCGTGGCAGCCGCGCGCTAGAGGAAGAAAAAAGAGAAACGATAACGCAGGGACGCGGAGTACGCAGAGGATTTGCAGAGAAGAAACGTGTTGGGGGCGAGGAGCTGGATGAGCAGAAAAAAAGTGACGGTGGTGGGAGGCGGTTTTGTGGGGTCGACCACAGCGCAGCGGATTGTGGATATGGAGCTGGCGGACGTGGTGTTGACTGACATTTTGGATGGGCCGCCCGCGGGCAAGGCGCTGGACATGATGGAATCCGGGCCGATTACGCGGACGGATTCGCGCGCGACTGGCATTTCTACCGCGAGCGGCGATTATTCCGCGACCGCGGGAAGCGATATAGTTGTGATCACCGCCGGTTTTCCGCGCAAGCCGGGAATGAGCCGCGATGACTTGCTGAAGGCCAACTACGACGTGGTGAAAGCCGTCGTCGAGCAGATCGTGAAGCATTCGCCAAACTGCATCCTCGTCGTGGTTACGAATCCGCTGGACGCCATGGCGCAGGCGGCGCTCAAAGTCAGCGGATTCCCGAAGAGCCGCGTGCTGGGCATGGCCGGCGCACTGGATTCGGCGCGCATGAGCACGTTTGTGGCGATGGAATGCAAGGTCAGCGTGGAAAACGTGCACTCCTTCGTGCTCGGCGGACATGGTGACGACATGGTGCCGCTGCCGCGGTATTCGACGGTGGCGGGAATTCCCCTCCCCGATCTTCTCCCCAAGGAGCGCATCGACGCGATCGTGGAGCGTACGCGCAAGGGCGGCGCGGAGATCGTGAATCTGTTGAAGACCGGCTCGGCGTACTACGCGCCGTCAGCGGCCGCGGTCGAGATGGTGGAAGCGATCCTCAAGGACAAAAAGAAAATCTTGCCCTGTGCTGTCTACCTCGACGGAGAGTATGGAATCAAAGGACTGTTTGTCGGCGTGCCGGTGAAACTCGGCGCCAAGGGCGCAGAAGAGATCATTCAAATCAAGCTGACCGGCGAAGAGAATGCCGCGCTGCAAAAATCGGCTAGTTCGGTCAAGGAATTGGTTACTGTCCTGGGCCTGTAGCAGACTATCGAATTGCGCCTACCCGCCGTTCAGCGCGCGCCTGATCCGAAAGGCGATGGCATTCGAATCGCGATGAGCGGGAAATTCCTTCTGTATGAAACCTACTAGAAGCCGAAGATTTTCTCCGCACCTATAACCAAGGCTAGCGTGAAAACAGCTATGGCGACTTCGCCTATGGCACCGACGGCGAAAGGCCGCAGGCCTTGCTTACGCATGTCGCGGAAGTTGGTGCGCAGGCCGACGCCTGCGAAGGTGAGCAGGAACGCCCAACGCGAGAGATTGGCGAGCGCCCCGACCTGGTCCTTATTGAAGAAGTGATACGTCGCAAGCACGGAGATCAGCAGGAAGCCCAGGACGAACTTGGGAAATTTCTGCCAGAGGAATGCGGCCTTGTTCCCTACCGCCTGCGCTTGGCCTTTGCTGACCCAATAAATGGCATACGCGAGAACGACAAAACCGATCATCGCGTTGCGCGTGGACTTGACGAGAACGGCGAGCTTGCCGGCGGCGTCAGAGTACAACGCGCCCGCGGCTGTCGCTTCCGCGGTGTTGTCCACGCCGAGGCCGGCCCAGAGGCCGTAGGCGCGGTCACTCAAGTGAAGGAAGTGCCCGATCACCGGAAAGGTGAATAATGCCAGAGCGCCGAGCGCAAGAATCGCAGCGATGGAAAACGAAGAATCTTCATCGTCGGCCTCGATTGCCCCCTTGGTGGCGATAATGGCACTCACGCCGCAAACAGCCGAGCCTACGGCAAGAAGCGTCGTGAGTTTAGGCTTGAGCTTGAACAAGCGGCCGAGAAAAGTCATGAACGCGAGGGAGCCGACGATCTCAATGGCGACCAGCACGAGGCTGACACCGCCCAGTTTTAGAATGTCGCCGAGCAGAAACCGCGCCCCGAGCAGCACGATGCCGGCCTTCAGCCAGAATTCGTACGTCGCTACGCCGGAGCGAAAGATCTCCGGAACGCCCACGGTGTTGGAGATGGCGAGGCCAAGAACGATCGCCCACAGAACGTACTCGATATTCGGAAACGTCCAATGGTGCGCTTTGGCATACGCGCCCACATTCTGCTCGAGGAGTTTGCCTGCGTATCCGATGGCGCCCAGCAAAAGAACGCCGGGGATCACGCGCAGGAATCGCAGTGCCGGCTGCACCGGCTGGACCTGGGGAACTGTAACGACATCAGCCATGATTCATCCTCTCCACTTCTCCAAGATTTCTCACCAGGGGATGTGCTTGAAGACGCCAGCGCGGATCAAAAGAGCCGCGAGAAGCGCGACCACGACGGCCCAACTGTCCAAAGACAGCTTCCAACGACTTTCGTTATTCTCTGCTTTTGTTTCTGCACCCATCGATAGGCTCCTTTGTACTCAGACCAAACGCACGAGCGGCGAATCGCGATTCTCCTTGCCCTCTCCCCAATAGGAACGGCCAATCTCCGTCACATCCTGCGAGGCGACGCGCCCCACGATCAGGAGCGCCGGAGCGGGAAGTTTTTCTTCGCTCGCCAGTAGGCCAACATTGGACCAGCGAATTTCCTGCCGAGCGCCGGAAGCTCCCGACACGATCACGCAAGGCAGATCGGCAGGCAAGCCGTCGGCGCGCAACCGCTCGGCGACTTCTGCGTAATCGGCACCGGGCATATAGAGAACCAGTGTGGTCGTGCTTCCGACGCAGCCCCAATCCATCGCATTGCTGCCGCTTCCCCGCGAAAATGTGCTGAGCAAAATCTGCGAGGCCACGCGCCGGTCGGTAAGCGAAATGCCCGCGGCCGCCGCCGCTCCCAGCGCTGCGGTAATTCCAGGCACTATTTCGCAAGCGACTCCTGCTTTGCGCAAAGCTTCGATCTCTTCTCCTGCGCGGCCGAAAATGGAAGGATCGCCGCCCTTCAAGCGCACAACCTTCTCCCGCGTTTCCGCGTAGGAGATCAGCAACGAGTTGATTTCCTCTTGCGTGAGAAGCTTTTTGCCTGCTCGCTTTCCTACGTCGATGATCTCCGAAGCAGGAGAAATCAGTGCCAGAACTTCACGGCTCACCAGCGAATCGTGTAGAACAATATCGGCGCTCGCAAGCAAACGTGCTGCCTTCACAGTCAGCAATTCCGGATCACCGGGCCCTGCGCCGACGAGGTAGACCTTGCCCATCAGGCGACTCCCAGCCTTGCGAGGCGGATTTTCCGCCGCAAGTACGAAGTTGCTTCGCGATTGGAGAAAAAACCCATTTCGCCACTCCCCTACGCCACGCACTCGCCGCGACCAAGTTTGAGTGAATACGTTTCCGTATCGCCCCAGTCCACGAAAAGATCTTCGGACGCATTGGTCACGTCGGCAAGCGGGCCCACCCGCGCAATGATGGCCTCGTCCGGAGTGCGCGCAACCCATTCGGAGAAGGATTCGGTCCGTTGGCGGTCGAACTTATAAAACGCCAGTAGTTCGCGAATGATCGCCGGAATGGGCTTGGCCGGAACAGGCATGACCTGCCTCCCAAAACGAACGCCGCTTGCATCCACCTTGCCGCCCAGCAAAAGCTGATAGTACGGAGCCTGCTGCTCGCCGATTTTTCGAGCGTTTCCGTAAAAACCGATATCGGCAATGTGATGGTGGCCGCAGGAATTGGGGCAGCCGCTGATCTTGATGCGAATTTTCTGGATTTCGGGATCCGTCTCCCCGGCCAGCTCGCGCGAGAGAACTTCGGCGAGTGTGAGCGAACGCGTGATGCCGAGATTGCAGGTGGTGGCCCCGGGGCACCCGGTGGCGTCAGAAATGGTGCGTGCGCCGGGAGTGGCCATCTCCAGCGCTCGAAGCCCGTCGTAAATGGCCCGCACGCGGTCAAACGGAACCCAGGGAATCACGAGATTCTGATTGACTGCCAGCCGCACACCCTTCAATTCGTTTTTCTCAAGCAACTCCGCAAGGTTTCGCAACTGTTTGCTATAGACCGTCCCCGCGGAGAGCTTGATCCATATTGCGCCATAGCCCGCTTGACGCTGCGCCGTCAAATTCGTCTCCGCCCAGCGATCGTACTCCGGGTCATCCTTCGATTCGCAAGGGGAAGCAGACCAAGGGATCGTAGCAATGGTGACCAACGCAGGTTGGATAGGGGTCGGGACGACAAAAGTTTCTGCCGGGGCTTGCGAGCCCTTGCGCTTTTCGGCAACCAAGCGCCTGAGTTCCTCGATGCCTTTGTCGCGCAGGACGAATTTCAGCCGCGCCTTAAACTTGTTCTTGCGGTTCCCCGTCTCCGTGAAGACTCGCAGAATGGCTTCGATGGTAGGAAGCAGCTCCTCTTCCGGCAAGAACTCCGAGAGCACGGCGGCCTCCGTCGGCAAGCTGCCCAGGCCTCCGCCCACCAGGACTTTAAAGCCGCGGCGCGCCGTGCCATTTTCGCCGCGAACTTGAGCGATCAAGCCGACGTCGTGGATTCCGGCAACCGCGCAATCTCCGTCATTCTCGCAACCGGAAAAGGCGATTTTGAACTTGCGCGGCAAATCGTGGAAATCGGGGTGGCGCAGCAAATATCGCGAAACTCCTAGAGCATACGGTGTTACGTCAAACGCTTCCGTCGCGCAAACGCCGGAGATCGGGCAGGCCGTGACGTTGCGCACCGTATTCCCGCAAGCTTCCCGCGTGGTGAGGCCTGAGTCGGCGAGCAAGCGCATCGCAGCAGGCACGTTTTCAAGCTTTACGAAGTGGAATTGAATGTTCTCACGCGTCGTCAGATGGCCGCGTCCGGTGGAATACTCGTCCCCAATGTGAGCCAGCACGCGAAGTTGCGGCGCTGTCAAGACACCGGCCGCAATCTTGACACGCAGCATCTGAAACCCGGGCTGCCGTTGGCCATAAGTCCCATGCTTCAGCCGGAAAGGGCGAAATTGCTGGTCCGTGATTGCGCCTGAACGCAGCTCCTGCACCTTTTCTTCAAACCGGACGATCTCCGCCTCAATGGCTTCGCGGCTGTGTCTTTCTTCGACTTCGACTGGCGTTGCTACTGGCATGGCCTCGGCTCCAGATTCTGCATTCGGCAAACGGTTGCGTCTAAAAACAAAAAAGCCCACTAAACCAGGCTTTCTGGCTCGTGGGCTTCGGAACTTTAAAATTCAGCTACCGCTTAAGTCCGGAAACTCCTCTGGCCAGAGATGGATGTCATGCGACACGCAGCGTTGCACGTGCAGGGACAACACATCATCTGGCAGCAGTTCCTCATGAAATTAGATGATACGTTCGCGGCTCCCCAAAAGTCAAAGGAGAACTCTCGCAAACTTTAGATGCACCAAACGCAATAAAGTAATCAATGCCAGACCACAATTCTTAGGGTTTGGCGGGTGGCGCGACCGTCTTTGGCGCTGCCGCAGGCTTACTGGCATCCGCAGGCGCTGAGGAGATGATCGTGGCCGTCTTGATGTAGTCCAGCTTGGGGTAGCTTTTGTCGAGGTAGGCCTTGCCCTTCTTGGCAATCTGGTCCTGGTAGTCGTCGGGAGTGCTATCGCCGTACTGGTCGTACATCATTTCCACGATTCTCATTCCTTGGTCGTCCACTACCCCGAAGGGGGCAAAACCCTGCCGGTCCAGGCTGCCGGAGTTGTCTTTGAGGTTTATAAACATTTGCGTTGAGCGCGTATTTGGCCTTGTGGTTTTGGCGTAGGTGACGTAGCCCCGCTTGTTGCTCTGCAGAACCGGTTCATCCTTCATGTTGGCGGTCTCCCAGGCGGCTGAGACCGGCGGATACGAACTGAGCCCGAATTGCACAATGAAGCCGGGGACTACGCGGAAGAAGCTGGAATTGTCGAAAAAATGATGCTTCGCAAGGTTGTAGAAGCGGTCGGCGCCGAGGGGCGCCCAAGCGCGCGTGACCGTGACGACGAAATCGCCTCGTGTGGTAGTGAACTTCACTTGAAATGTCTCCGGCGCCTTGTCCTTCAGCAGCGCTGGTCGGAGCAAGGCACGGTCATAGGCATGGGTTGTGGTTGGCGTGGTCCCGGACTTCGGCGCCGTGGACGTTTTCGGCTGCGAAGGAGCCTGTGCAGGTGTCTGCGCTCCCACAGGAAAAATGCATCCGAATAAGCCAACCAGAATCAGTACGGCAAGTTTTCGCATTTTGATTCCCTCTCTCCTTATGGTACGAGTTCCGTAAATCCTTCTATAAGCCCTGCTATTATTTCTGTGAAGTGGCGCTCAGTTCGCGGCTCACGCGTTCCACATCCGACATGATCCGAAGGGTATTTTCCCCGAGAATCTTCTTTACGTCGCTTTCCGAGTATCCTTTTTGCAACAGCGCTTCCGTGATGCGCGGGAGCTTCGAGGCGTCTTCCATGCCATACGGCATATTCGCGCCATCGAAGTCCGAGCCCAGGCCGACGTGGTCAACCCCGGCAACTTTCACGGCGTGGTCAATGTGCTCGATGATTTTGGTGTAGTCCACGCGCGGAAACTTCCCCTGTTCAACGTACTCGCGGGTGAGGCGGTCGCCTTCAATAAGCTGGCAGCCTTCGTTTTCGCCGCAGCGTTTCGTCACTTCCAGTCCAATCGCCTTGTTCAATTCCGGGTTAGCTTTTTCGGCATTGCGGAACTCCTGGCTAAGGAAGCCGACGTGATAGTTGATCTGGACCACGCCGCCCTTCGCGGCAAGGTCCTTCATCATCTGGTCGGTCATGTTGCGGGGGGCATCGCAGATGGCGCGGCAGGAGGAATGAGAGGCGAGCAGCGGCGCTTTGCTCACTTCCAGCGCATCGTAGAAGGTCTTGTCGCTGACGTGCGAAATGTCCACCATCATCCCGAGGCGGTTCATCTCACGAACGACGTCTTTGCCGAATTCGGTCAGGCCGTTGTGGATGGCTTTGTCGGTAGATGAATCGGCCCATTCATCGTTGCCGCTGTGCGTCAGCGTCATGTAACGAACGCCCAGCGCGGCGTAGCTGCGGAGCACGCCCAGATCGCTGTTGATCATGTGGCCGCCTTCGACGCCCAGGAGCGCGGCGATTTTGCCCTGCTTGCGCGCTTCGCGGATTTCGGCGGCGGTGGTCGCGAGGACAAGATCATTGGGATGCTTGCGGACCTGCTCGCGCACGGCATCAATCTGGGCGAGTGCGCGAGCCACCGCTTCCGGGCCGGTAATCTTGCTGGGAATCCAGATCGAAAAGAAAATTGCGGAGAGATTGCCCTCGCGCATGCGCGGGATATCAATGCTGCCGGCGGCGTTGCGCGGGCCGAGGTCAAACTTTCCGTCCAGGAAACGCTGCGTCGTGTCGTCATGCGTGTCCACGACGATAGACGAAAAATGGAGCTTGCGAGTCCTCTCAGAAATAGAGTCGGCGGAAACAGCAAGAACCACAAGTCCTACAGCAGAGACCCACACAATGGCTATCAGCACAGCACGCACAATTTTTCCCCCAGCGGACGAACCAGTTATTGTAAACGGAATTGAGTGGAGAGACGGCGCAAACTTTCAGAGGATAGATCGCCACGGCCGGGCTGGCATTTTAGCCGGCTCAAGACCAACATCCCAGGGCGCAGTCCCAGGGCGGCTGCAAATGGGCCATTCGCGGGAAGCACCACAAAAAAACAGCAGCCGTGGCCACCAGCAAAATCAAGCTCACACGGACTCCAAAAATGCGGCTTGGCAGGCTGCGCAGCGTAACTGCTAGGGCCACGCCCAGGATCGTCGCTGCCGGATAATAGTAGTAATAGAATGTGCCTTTGGCGGGGGTAACGGCCCACTGCAGTAAGTTCGCGGCATAAAGTAGAACAAGAAGGCCTTCGGTTACGGCTAGCGATTTCCAGAAGCGCCGCAAACAAAACAAAATCGCAGCCAGGCCGGACCACATGACCACTGGATTTCCAAGCAGGTAGGATAAACCGCGCTGCGGAAAAGCGTGGAGAGGCCACGTATACCAGGCCGAGGTGATGGGCTCGTTGACCACCACAGCCACATGAAATCGCCAAATGAACAGGTTCATAGCCACCAGCTGGTGAATTCCGAATGGCAAGCGCAGGCTGCGGCACAGCGGCCAGTAGGTGAGGCAATAGGAAAGGACTGGAAGCACAGTCAAACCCAGGATCACGCTTGGTATTCCAATTTGCCGCAGGTGCCGCGAATAACGAGCAACGGAGGAGCTGGCCTTTGTGACCGGCCGGGTTTCCGCCCCGTATAACGCGAAGCTGACGACCAGCAGTACCGCCAGCGTATCCACTGCATTCCATTTGCACGCGCCCGCCAGTCCCACGAGTGCGCCAGCGCAACACAGGAGGACTCGGCGGGAGATCGCGCGAAGATCCAGTTCGAGCGCCGCAGTGTACGCCACTAATCCCCAAGACAGGAAGAAAAGCAGGAACGCATCCATCATCGCCACTCGCGACATGACGAATAGGAAATTGTTAAATAGCGTCAGCGTCGCGGCGAGGCACGCCATTTCGAAATCGCGCGTAAGAAGGTAGGTCCAAAGGAATATGGCCGTCAGCGTCAGGGCTCCACAAACGGCTCCAGCCACGCGCCAGCCAAGTGGATTGTCACCTGCCGCCTTGATGCCAATGGCCATCAACTCCTTTCCCATCGGAGGGGCTTCCGGATTGGTGTACGGAGCGCCAGTCAGAAAGGTCTTGGCAGCCGGAATGTAGTAGCCCTCGTCATAGAACGTGGTCTCAGGTTTGCCGATGCCCGTCAAAAACAGCACCAGGGCCACAGCGCCAAACAAAATCGCCGCGAGGACTGGATGGCGAGCCATTCCTGAGCGAACGGGACTCTCGCCTGCTGGATCAGCGCCCGCGGTGGACTGCGCCAGCTCCAGCTCAATGCCCGTTGTTTGGGAAAACTCAGGATTTGGACGCGGGACGGAAGGACCGTCTCCAAATAGTCTGCCCATAAAATAAGTATGGCAGGTCGCATCGGCTGCGGTCTTGTTGTGGGTGAAAAACTGTTGCCGATCGGTTAGCCGACCAGCCAACCAAGAAGCGCTTGCTTCCAGACATCGCGGTTGACGGCGGCGATGGATTCGGTAAGCGGAATATTCTTGGGGCAAGCATGGACGCAATTCTGCGCGTTCGCGCAATCTTGAATTCCGCCCGGGCCCATCAAGGCGGCAAGCCGCTCGCTCTTGTTCATCGCGCCGGTGGGATGCAAATTAAAGAGCCGCACCTGGCTGATAATGGCCGCGCCGACGAACTGGCTATGTTCATTCACCTGCGGGCAGACTTCGAGGCAGCTTCCACAGCTGATGCAATTCGAAAGGGGATATCCTTGTTCCTGAATCTCGGGTGACACGCGCGGCCCCTCGCCCAGGTCATATGTGCCGTCAATCGGAATCCACGCCTTCACGCGCTTCAAGCTTTCGAACATGAACTGCCGGTCCACCGCGAGATCGCGCACCAACGGAAATTTCGAAAGTGGCTCGATTCGAATGGGCTGCTCGAGCTTGTCCACCAGCGCGGAGCACGCCATGCGCGCCTTGCCGTTGATGAGCATAGCGCAGGAACCGCAAATCTCTTCCAGGCAATTTGAATCGTAGGAGATTGGCGTCGACTTCTTGCCGTCGCGAGTGACAGGATTTTCCGCGATGTCCCGTAAACAGATGATGACGTTCATGGAGGGACGCCACTTCAGTGAAAACTCCTCCCATCGCGACGGCTCTTTCGGCCCCGCTTGCCGTCTTACTTTGACGATGACTTGCTTCGTTTCAGTCATAAATCCTCAGACAACGAGAAATCTGCGGTTCGAACGCACAAACTCTCGCCCTACTTCGCCGCGTCGTAACGGCGCGGACGCGGCGCTATCTGCGAAATGTCCACCGGCTCATACGTGAGCTTGATTTCGCCGTTCGCCCACTTCGCTCGCGTGGTCTTGAGCCAGTTGGCGTCATCGCGTTCCGGAAACTCCGGCTTGTAGTGCGCGCCCCGCGATTCATTGCGTGCAAGAGCTCCGAGCGCAACGACGCGCGCCAGCACAATCATGTTCTCCAATTCACGCGCAAAATTGAGCGTCTGATTCGACCACCGCGTGCGGTCGCTCAGATTCATCTTCATGGCGCGCTCCTGCAACGCGCGAATCTGGCCTTCGGCCTTCTCGAGATTCTTGTTGATGCGCGTCACGGTGACGTGCTCGGTCATGATCTCGCCGAGCTCGCGCCAAATCGTCATCGGATTTTCCGAGCCGTCTTTCGAAAGCAGTGCCTGATTTTTCTCTTCCTGCCGTTTTTTCTCGCGTTCGAACACCGTCGAAGGAGCGGACTCGGCTCCCTTTTCGAGGTTCCTCGAATATTTCACCGCAGCGGTGCCAGCTAATCCGCCGCCAAAAATGCACGACACCAACGAATTCGCGCCCAGCCGGTTTGCACCGTGATATTGGTATTCGCATTCCCCCGCGGCGTAAATTCCGGGCACATTTGTGGCCTGATCTTCGCCATTCACCCAGATCCCGCCCATCGTGTAGTGCATCGCCGGGAAAACTTTCATGGGCTCTACGCGCGGATCCACGCCCAGGAATTTCTCGTAAATTTCTAAAATACCCTCCAGCTTGCGATCCAGCGTCTCCCGCGGGATGTGCGTCACGTCCAGATACACAGCCGCTTGCCCATCAATACCAAGCTTTTCCTGATACACGATGCGATGAATCGCCCGCGTGGCAATATCGCGCGGAACAAGATTGCCGTATTTCGGATACCACTCTTCAAGAAAATAAAAGCGGTCGCCCTCGGGAATGCTTTTCGCCGGCCGCCGGTCCGCCGGATTCCGCGGAACCCACACGCGCCCGCCTTCCCCGCGCGCCGACTCGCTCATCAAGCGCAGCTTGTCCTCCCCGGGAATCGCCGTGGGATGAACCTGAATGAACTCTCCGTTCGCGTAGTCCACGCCCTGCTGAAAAAGTGCCGCCTGCGCCGAACCGGTGCACACCACCGAGTTTGTGGAGCGTCCAAAAATCGCTCCAATGCCGCCGGTCGCAAAAATAACCGCGTCCGCGGGATACGTCTTCACTTCGATGGTGCGCAAATCCATCGCGCAGATCCCGCGCGAAACGCCACCTTCATCGATCACTTCGGAAAGAAACGTCGAACCTTCAAACTTCTTAACTTTTCCCTCCGCCTCGTGCCGCCGAACCTGTTCATCGAGCGCATAGAGAAGTTGCTGCCCCGTCGTCGCGCCCGCAAACGCCGTGCGGTGATAGAGTGTCCCGCCAAATCGCCGGTAATCCAGCAGACCTTCCGGCGTGCGGTTGAACATCACACCCATGCGGTCGAGAAGGTCAATAATCCCCGGGGCGGCCTCGCACATGCGCTTGACCAGCAGCTGATTCGCAAGAAAATCTCCGCCGTAAATGGTGTCGTCAAAATGTTTCGCGGTGGTGTCGCCTTCGCCCTTCTGATTCTTCGCCGCGTTGATCCCGCCCTGCGCGCAAACCGAATGCGACCGCTTCACCGGCACGATCGAAAAAAGTTCAACCGGCACGCCCGCTTCCGCCACGCGAATCGTGGCCATCAGTCCGGCCAGACCTCCACCCACGACAATAATTTTTGGCTGTCTCATTTAGTTGTAGTTGGCAAATACGCCGAAAAGGGATGCCAGTCGAACCGAAAGCTAATAATAATCAGAATGCCCACCACGCTGAACGCCACTCCCACCAATGCACCGAACCGCCCCGCCGCTTGCTGCGCCTTGACCGTCGCGGCCAGCCCCCACTTGCAAGCGAAATTCCAGATGCCCACGCCGAGATGAAACGAAGAGGCCAGCACGCCCACGACAAAGAACGCCAGGTACCACGGATTTCGCATGTCCTCCGCGACGGTTGCATACGTCGATCTGCCGTGCGTCAGCCACCGCTCCGTATAGAGATGCCATCCGATATACGCAAACGCGACAAGTCCCGTGTACCGCTGAAAAGTGTAGAGCCAGTTCCCCACCCACGGGTACGCGGACACATTTGATTTTCCTCGCAGCCAAATATAAATTCCATATCCCCCGTGAAACAGCATGGGCAGAAAAATCCCGCCCCATTCCACCAAAAGCCGGAACGGAATCGTCTGCAGATCTTGCGAGGTCGAATCGTATTTCGCCGGGCTCACCAGCGCGGAGCTGTTGGACCAAAAATGCTCGGCCAAGAAAGCGCCAACGGGAAGTATGCCGGTAAAAGAATGAAGCTTGCGGAGGAAATAACTCGAGTCCGGCTGGGTTTCCGTGGAAGACATGCCCTCTCCGCCGCGTAAGTCCCTCGCCGTCCGCACTGCGCGAAGCGGGAGGAGCGCTAAGGAGTCGCGGCACAGTCAGTATAGGCACGTGCGTTTGCAGATGCAAGTTGCACTGGTTTTTCGGTAAGCACAGACGATTTGAAATGTTCTTGCCGCGGCACGGTTATAGGCGGGACAATTACTCCCAGACGGACGGGATTCGCCAGTTCCTGTTCCTTCCTGGACGCGTCCCCTTTACTAACAATGCGAAAATGAGCACGACGCTAAGCCTCGTCTCCGAATTGGAACGCATCGTCAGCGCGCTGAGCGCCGATGCCGATGTCACCTCGGAGGTCCCTCTCGCTTCTGTTGCCGAAAAAATCGCTAAGAGCCTGGGCGTGCGCAAGGATGAGGTCGCCATCCTCGGACTTTCCACGCGCTGGCGCCACCTTCATTTCCTGGTGCCGGAGGCGCTGAAAAAAGTCGGCTTCATTCCTCTCTCCAGCAACTCCGCGCTCGCCGCTCGCACGGCCCGAGACAACCGCGCCGATATCGAGAATAATTTCACCGTCGCCCGGCACGCTACCGTCTTCGAAAGCGTGAAACTTGCCGGCGACACGACGGAAGCCATTCAGAAAATCATGAGCGCTCCCATCGTCGTCGACGGAAAAGTGCTCGGCGTCATTCAAGTCAGCCGCAAGGGCCCCGATCCCGCCCGCGCGGGTCCCGATTTCCTTTCCGACGATCTCGCCAAACTCCAGGCGCTGTGCAAGCCGCTCGGCAAGCTTTTGCAGCGCACCATTGCCGAGTGATTTCGCTTCTTCCTAAACTTTCATCTCGCATTCACATTTGCGCCAGACCTCCGCCGCGAGGCGTGAAATGCGTTGACACTGCAATACCTTCTTGTTACTTTTCCACAGCGGGTTTTTTTTCGCGCTCAATCTACTCACGGAGGCACGGCCAACCGGCACCATGGCGTTCGTTGCTAAGAAAATATTCCTCACCAAAGGCGTCGGTAAACATCGCGAAAGGCTTTCCAGTTTTGAGCTTGCCCTGCGAAATGCAGGCATCGCCGCATGCAATATCGTCCGTGTCTCCTCGATTTTCCCTCCCAACTGCAAATTGATTTCTCGCAGCGAAGGGCTGAAGCACATCAAGCCCGGCCAAGTGGCTTTTACCGTCATCAGCGAGAATTCCACCAAGGAAGCTCACCGCCTCATCGCCGCGAGCATCGGCTTGGCGCTGCCCAGTGACAAGACCATGTACGGATACTTGTCCGAGCACCATTCCTTCGGTGAAACGGAAGAAGTCGCCGGCGAGTACGCCGAGGAACTCGCCGCCGAAATGCTCGCCACTACTCTAAACGTGGAATTTGATCCCGATCTGAGTTTCGACGAAAAAAAAGAAGTCTACCGCATCTCCAACAAAATCGTCCGCACCATGAACGTCACGCAATCCGCCGTCGGCGACAAGCGCGGCCTGTGGACCACGGTCCTCGGCGCCGCCATCCTCATCGGCGAAGACGACTGATTTTTCGACCGCAAAATTAATCCGGAGGTGGAAGATGAGGCCTCTTCGAAGATGGAAACGGCTCGTTGCCGCTTTTTCCCTGTTTTTTCTGCCCGCCGCACTCCAGGCAAAGGATCGCGTCACGATCCTCTATGACGCGTTTTCTGATAACAAAGCTGTCACCAAAGACTGGGGCTTTTCCGCCCTCGTCGAACATGATGGCAAGCGCATACTGTTTGACACCGGAAACAATGCGGCGACGTTCGAGCACAACGTCAAAGCCCTTGGCGTCGATCTCTCCAAGCTGGATTTTGTTGTCATTTCTCACCGCCATGCCGACCACACCACAGGACTGAAATATCTTCTTTCCGTAAACCCCAACGTTCCTATTTACTGTCCGCTGGAATCGTTTGGCGTCTTCGGCGGCGCCGCACCTCCCACGTTGATTAAGCCGGTTCCTTCCCTTCCCGAGCGCATGCGCTATTACGATGGGAAATATCCCGACAAGATTCCGACCGGGTATCCCTGGAGCGGTGGGAACTTCGTGTTGGTGGACAAACTGACGGAGGTTTCCCCCGGTATCTTCATCGTTTTCACGATCTCGAAGACCCCGGGTACGCTTGAACTGCGTGAGCTGTCACTCGCGCTCCGAGGTCCCGATGGCCTGTCTATCATCGTCGGCTGTTCTCATCCGGGAATCGAGGAAATCTTGCAGGCCGCCTCGGCCATCGATCCGCACGTGCATTTTCTTGGCGGCGGCCTTCATCTCGTCAGCACCCCGGAAACCGAGATTGACCGGCTGGTGGACAACCTGAAGAACAAATGGAAACTCGAAAAAGTCGCCCCCGGCCACTGCACCGGAGAACCAGCGTTTCTCCGTTTGCAAAAAGCCTTCGGCGATGACTATCTCTACGCGGGTACGGGCACGCGGCTCGGAATACCCTGAACGTTTCTACGCGTCCAGGTCGTAGGCGGTCTTCAGCCACTTCTTCACTTCTCCATCGATCTGTTCCGCCGCCGTGATTTCGATGCGATGCGTGATGCGGTCTTTCTTCACAAGGCCGCCGGTGTCGATCAAGCGCTTGGGCAATTTCCCTTTGTAATGCGTCAGCGCGAACCCGAGATCGATCCGCGAATTGGTTGTCGGCTTGATCTGCGCGAACACATGCCGGCGGTACAGCGGCACGATTGTCTTGCACGGGCACGCCTTCACGTCGCCGCCAAGCGATTTGCCCAGCGTCAGCAGTTGGTCAAAAATCGGCCGCAGCTTTTCCTTCTGCCCTGCGTACTGCTCCTCGACGTACCGAACGGCGGCCTCCAAATAGATCTCCGGTGTGTCTTCGTCCCCGCCCTTTCCTTCCGCGCGCTCCGCAATCCACCACGCGCTGTTGGTGGCAATCTGGTGTTTGGTCTTCAGCCACTCGCGCCGGGATCCCTCGTCCTTCGGCCCTTCCTTCTTCACCAGCGTGATCCATTCCTCCATGGAGCGCCCGGTTTCTTCCTTTAGCTCCGCCAGCCACTTCTGCGCCATCGCCACACCTGGGTGTACTTCGTACTGCGATGCGCTTTTCGCAAGGCTCGCTTTTGGCATTTCTTCACCTCCCGGTCAACTTTTGCGAATCGGAACCCCATTCGATCTCTTAACCCTTTTCTTCTTTTTGAAGTACCCAATGCGCTCCAGCACGGACCTGACGATCAATGGCAGCGCCACCGTGGCATCATCGAAGACTTCCGCGAAGCGGCCGCCTTCTTCCGGTGGAACGAACTTGCCCCAGGAAACGGCTTCCGTGTACGTGCTGCCGCTGAGCCCGCCCCAATGCACCGGCTCCGGACAAATGCGCACGCCATAGTTGTAACGCTTCAGCGGTATCTTTTTGTAGCCGCGCCGCGCCAGCAGTTCCGCGTACACGCCGAATTGCTGCGACCAATTGCGCGGCACGCCCCCGCCGATCGTAAAAATCCCCATACGCCTGGTGGCCAGCATGGTGTCGGCAAACTTCTCGAAATCCAGGAACGGATCAAACCGCAGCAGGGGGCGCTTATCTCTCTGGCGGGCAATCTTGTGCAGAGCAAAGTCGATGCCCAGCTCCGAATCGCTGAAGGCGGGAACAAAAATAGGAACATTGTGTTCGAAAGCGGACTTCAGAATTCCACGCCCTTGCGCGGTCTTGTGCAGATACTCGCCGATCTTCCGGTGAATCTTCCAACTGCACGCAATGTCTTCCGCGTCCCAGGCCGTAAAAATGTGGTCCATCACTTCCTCGACGTGATCGAGGTTCGTTTCCGGCTCGAGCGAGTCGTACACGCGGTTGTACCCCGCGTGGAAAAGCTCCTTGTCGTCCATATTGGGGTTGTACCGGAAATGCGAGTAGCCCGTGGCTTCCACCAGTCCATGAGCCATCAGTGCGCCGGTCGAGACGATAGCCTTGACAATGCCCGAGTCAATCAGATCGCAAAAAACCAGCCCCATCTTCCCAACCGTCAAAGCGCCAGAGAGCGTCATCACCACAAAACAATCCTTGTCGCGCGCCATCTGCTCAAACACATCGGCGGCATCGCCGATCTGCCGCCCGGTAAATGCCGTGTCTCCCATGGCGCGAACCAGTTCATCAACGGTGCGGCACTTCGATAAGTCCAGTGGAAACATCGGCCGGAGCTTGTCTTTTACTGGATCGTGGAGCACCCTCCCGGTCACAGTTTTCTCTCGCTGCTTCGCCATCGCTTCTCCTTGAATGGGAATCAAACCTGTAATGCGGGGCAGTTCTTTTCAAGAATCTTGAGGTTTCGTTTACTCGTTAATGCATGTAGCTTCCTCTGATGGTAAAGGCCAGAATCAATACTAATAGTCCAGCGGGAAACAGAAATGTCGCCATCAGCGCAATCCAGAACCAGCCTTTACCCCGCCACGAGCGGGTTATCAAACAGCCGGCAACAATTGAGATCGCCAACGCAGCCCACCATAGCGGATTCCATGTGGTATAGGCAGCGAGGACGGATCGGCCGATCGCCCTGTTAGGTCCACCAAAACGGGAGAGTGTAAGGTATAAAAACACAAGAGTGCCGAACGCGAAAATCCACAGGCCAAGAAACGAGCCCTTTAAAATCCACATGGATTAGCTCCGTATTGAACCCGACGGCGCTTGAGCCTCTTGCAGATTGATATTACAAACGCTGCACAAAAGATACTACAAAACGCGCGCAAATATTTTTTTTCGGCTCATGCTAAACTGATTTTTATGCCAGGCAAATTTACCATCGGACTCGTGCAGATGAAATGCACGACCAACGCGGACGAAAATCTGACTCGCGCGATCGAGAAGATTCGCGAAGCCGCCGCTCGCGGCGCGCAAATCATTTCTCTCCATGAACTCTTTCACGGCGAATATTTCTGCCGCACCGAAGACGCGGAACTTTTCAACCTCGCGGAACCCGTTCCCGGCCCCACGACCGAAAAACTCGCGCAGATCGCCAAAGAAAAGAAGGTCGCGCTGGTTGTTTCCCTGTTTGAACGACGCGCCCCCGGCGTCTACCACAATTCCTGCGCGGTCCTCGATGCGGATGGAACGTTCCTGGGGAAATACCGCAAGATGCATATTCCCGACGATCCCCTGTACTACGAAAAATTTTATTTTACTCCGGGCGACCTCGGCTTTCCGAATTTCGACACCAGATACGCCCGCGTCGGCGTGCAAATTTGCTGGGACCAGTGGTATCCCGAAGGCTCTCGCGTCACGGCACTCGGCGGCGCGAACGTGATTTTTTATCCCACCAGCATCGGATGGCATCCGCAGGAGAAGGCGCAGCTCGGCGCCGCCCAGCTGGACGCTTGGAAAACCATTCAGCGCGGCCACGCCATCGCCAACGGTGTTTACGTCGCCGCCATCAATCGCGTCGGCTTCGAAGGCAAACCGGAAAAAGGCGACCGCGGCCTGGACTTCTGGGGCAATTCCTTCGTAGCCGACCCCTTCGGCCAGGTGATTTCCGAAGCGTCAAAAGATAAAGAAGAAATTCTCGTCGTCGAATGCGACTCCGCAAAAAGCGAGGAAACGCGGCGCAACTGGCCCTTCCTGCGCGACCGCCGCATCGACGCCTACGCTCCCATCCTCAACCGCTGGCTCGATCAAGAATAGTGCGCTCTTCTCTGTGCTCTCTGTGTCCTCCGTGATCTCTGTGTTAAATTCTTTCTCCCAATGAAGCCCGCGCCGCAATTGAAAACTCCGAACGCTCTCGGCTTCCGAATGCCCGCCGAGTGGGAGCGCCACGAAGCCACTTGGCTTGGCTGGCCGCACGAAGTGACCGACTGGCCCGGAAAATTCTCAACGGTCCCGTGGGCCTTCGCCGAAATCGTCCGTCATTTGTCGAGCGTCGAGCAAGTCTGTCTCCTCGTTGAAAATCGTGAAGCCGAGTCGCGCGTACGTCAAATCTTGAAAAAGTCCGGCGCAAATCTCGCCGCCGTCGACTTTTTCCGCGTGCCCACGGATCGTGGATGGATGCGCGACTCCGGCCCCATCTGCGTTCGAAACGATTCCGGCGAGGTCGCCTTCAACCATTTCCTCTTCAACGGCTGGGCGAAATACTCCAACCACAAAAAGGATTCTGTCGCCGTGACGAAAGTAAATCAGAAACTGAAGCGGCGCATATGGCAGCCCGAACACAACGGCCGGCGCGTGGTTCTCGAAGGCGGCAGCATTGATGTAAACGGCCGCGGCACACTACTGACCACGGAAGAATGCCTAGGCAGCAAAATCCAGGAACGAAATCCTGGGTTTACAAAAGAGGATTACGAGCAGGTCTTTCGCGAATATTTAGGCGTGACCAACGTCCTGTGGCTCAAAAACGGAATCGCTGGCGATGACACGCACGGCCACGTGGATGATCTGACGCGCTTCGTCAATCCGTCGGCTGTCGTGACGATACTCGAGAACGATCCCAAGGATGCGAATTATTTGCCACTGCAGGAAAATCTGGCACTGCTCAAGAACATGAAGGATCAGGACAGCCGTCAGTTGCGCGTGGAAACGCTACCGATGCCCGCGCCCGTCTATTTCGATGGCCAGCGGCTTCCCGCCAGTTACGCGAATTTTTATATCGCCAACAAAGTCGTGCTCGTGCCGACATTCAACGATCCGAATGATCGCGTGGCCCTGAACACGCTCGCGAGCATGTTTCCGGACCGCGAAGTGGCGGGAATCGCCTGCCGCGATTTGGTGTTGGGACTCGGCACGCTGCACTGCATGTCCCAGCAGCAGCCCGCCGCCCAATAGAGAAGCCACTGATTCGAACTTTCGTTGTTGTCAACGCAAAGTAGAAATGTCCGGGTTTTCGCCAGGTAGAAATGTCCGCTTCCATGGTCTTCTCCAAGGGTGTTCTGCAGGCACATGGTATTTAGGTTTGATTTTGTTT